>Ga0210398_10000115_pt1 | contig 98969 bp, 78 predicted proteins | sample IncBWC4OmetaG_FD_161047 | JGI IMG/M metagenome (GOLD analysis project Ga0210398, IMG submission 161047) | Forest soil microbial communities from Barre Woods Harvard Forest LTER site, Petersham, Massachusetts, United States - Inc-BW-C-4-O | ecosystem: Environmental > Terrestrial > Soil >... | reverse complement strand
CCCAGTCCCAGAACCCGAACATATTCGCTGTATCGATGCCGAATTTCGCGACTTCCTTCTCGTTGGTCGAAACCGCGACGAAATGCTTCGCCACCGCCTTCTCGTCCTTCAGTTTCTTCAGCGACCATTCCCGCGCGCTCTGCGCGTTGGTCATCGTCTCCAATGTTGTGAAGGTCTTGGACGAGATGATGAACAGCGTCTCCTCCGGATCAAGGTCCAGCGTGGCCTCCGCAAAGTCCGTCCCGTCGACATTCGAAACGAAGCGGAAAGTCATATCGCGCTGGCTGTAGTGGCGCAGCGCCTCATAGGCCATGACCGGTCCGAGATCGGATCCGCCAATGCCAATGTTGATGACATTCCAAATGCGCTTTCCGGTAAATCCTTTCCAGGCGCCGCTGCGCACGCGGTTGGAGAAGTCCGCCATGCGACCGAGAACTTCATGCACCTCGGGCACAACATTCTGGCCATCGACCTTAATGACCGCGTTTTTGGGCGCGCGCAAAGCCGTGTGCAGCACCGCGCGTTTCTCCGTGATGTTGATCTTTTCGCCCGTGAACATCGCCTCGATCCGGTCGCGCAGTCCGCTCTGCTCGGCTAAATCGAGCAACAGCTTCAGCGTTTCATCGGTGATGCGGTGCTTGGAATAGTCGAAGTAGATTCCCTCGGCCTCGGCGGTCAGCCGCGTGCCCCGCGCGGGATCGGACTTAAAGAGCTCCCGGAGATGCAGCGTGCGGATCTTCTCGTAATGCAACTGCAGCGCTTTCCAGGCGGGAAGGGAAGTCAGTGGCGTTTGAACGGCGGTTGCGGTAGCACTCATAATGTCTCTCCAAAGGATTTCGCTGTGTGTTGAGATTCCGTCCGGCCGATTCAGGTCGCACGTTGTCAACCTGCGCCCTGTGCTCTGGCCCTAATTGCCTGTGGGAATGATCCCGGCGTTCTCGACCATCAGAATCACGGTCCGCTGCGGCGCCCGGGTGCGGTGCATCACGCCCCTCGGCACCACAAAGCCCTGGCGCGGCGCCAGCTCCACCGTGCGCCCCTCCAGGTCGATCAGCAGCTTACCCTCGACCACATAGAAAAACTCGTCGTCCTCGTCGTGCTTGTGCCAGTGATATTCGCCCTCGATCACCGCCATACGCACCACGCTGCCGTTCACCTGGCAAAGCGTCTGATTGAACCACTTGTACTCGCACGCATCGGCAATCGCCTTCTCATCGATCAGCTCCAGCGGCTGATGCAGAATATTCAGGCGTGTCTCGTAGGGAAAATCGGTAACAGAACCGGCCATGGAGACCCTCCGTCTCGGCTCGCCACCATGGTACGACGCTCGTGTGAAAACCCGGAAACATGGCAGACCCTTAGGGTTCGCTCCCGCCAGGGCGGGTCCGCCTGGACGGCTAGTCCCTGGTCCCGCTGGACATGGCGAATTCCCGCGCCGCTTCCAGCAGCTTCTTCACCGACTCCTTCGAGCACGACTCGGAGTAGATCCTTAACAATGGCTCCGTTCCTGATGCCCGCAGCAGGAGCCAGGTCTTCGCCGCGTTCGGCTTCGTCTTCGCCTCGGGATTGTCGAGCCAGAGCTTGATCCCGTCCAGTGTCTCGACCTTTTCCACCGGCATTCCTGCAAATTCCCTGATGCCGGCCTTCGCGCGAGCGATGGTCGCATTCTTCAGCGCGTCCGAAATGTGCAGATCGATGCGCCCATACTGATGCTCGCCGTATTCCTGCTGCAGCCAGGCCACGAGCTGCCCCAGCGTCTTCTTCTCTTCCGCCATGACGTTGGCGATCAGCAGCGCGTTCAGCAGCCCATCGCGCTCCGGCAGATGCCGCTGAATGCCAATCCCCCCCGACTCCTCGCCGCCGATCAGGATGTCCTCCGTAAGCATCAGGTCGCAGACATATTTGAAGCCGATCCCGTGTTCGTACAGCTTCCGTCCGTAGCGCGCCGCTATGCGATCGAGCATCGACGTCGTGTTGAACGCCCGCGTCACGCCGCCCGGCCAATCTTTCCGTTCCAGAATCCACTGCAGAATCACGGAATAAATCTTGTGTGGATCGATGAAGTTGCCGTTCTCATCCGCCGCGCCGATGCGATCCGCGTCGCCATCGGTGATCAGTCCCGCGTCGCACTTCTTCTCCACGACGATGTCCTGGCAGGCGCGAACGTGGGGCTCGATAGGTTCGGGATTGATGCCCGGAAAGAGCGGGTCGTGATGCGCGCGAATCTCGATGTAGTCGACGCCGATCTTCGAAAAGATTCCGGCCAGAATCCCCGCACCCGCGCCATACATGCAGTCAATCGCAAAGCGGAACCCCGACCTCGCGATGAGATCCAGATCGACGAAGCGCTGGATCGCCTCCACATAGGGCGGCACAAAGTTGATCTGCTCAATCTTCGCGGGCGAGCCTGGCGGTAGCGGCTTCCCCAGCAGGCCTTCAATTTCCTTCATGATCGAGGGGCTGCCCGATCCCCCATAAAACGCTTTGTACTTCACCCCATTCCACTGCGCCGGGTTGTGGCTCGACGTGATCATCACGCCGCCGGCTGCGCCCAATCGCCTCACTGCAAACGACAGAGCCGGCGTCGGCGTAATGCGATCCGCCAGCTTTACCGGAATGCCTGTGCCGGCGATCACGTGAGCCGCCGCGGCCGCGAAGGCGGGCGAGCCGAAACGCGTATCGTAGCCGATGCACACGCCTTTCTTCGGATCCTCTTTCTCCAGAATGTAGCTGGCGATCGCGGCCGCCGCGGCGCGCACGTTCTCAAAGGTGAAGTCATCGGCGATGACGCCGCGCCAGCCATCCGTGCCAAATTTAACTGGGGTTTGTGTCGACATTGTCAGATGAGTTTCTCGTCGCCCCGCGCGGCCAGTTCCTTCACGACCTTACCCACGTCCTGCGAATGAGCCCTTGTCGTGATCAGCAGCGCGTCTTCTGTTTCGACAACGACCAGGTCCTGCACGCCCACCAGCGCGACCAGCTTTTTGGGGCTGAAAACGTAATTGCCGTTGGACCCCAGCACCACACTCCCGTTTGCGTCCAGCACATTATCGTTCGGATCGGCTTCCCTGCGCTCCACCTGGTATTCGTGCAGCGCCGTCCATGACCCGAGATCGCTCCAGCCAAACCGCGCCGGGATGCAATACAGGTGAGAATGATGCTCGCCTTTGGCTGAACGTGGCTCAAGGATCGCGTAATCCACGCTGATGTTTTCGCATTGCGGGTAGAGCTCGCCAAACACACGCTCGAACTCCGGCGTGCCCCAGGCGGTGGCGATCTTTTCCAGTAGCGGCACCGTCTCCGGCAGAAGCTCGCGCACGGCATTGGCCAGTGTCTTCGCGCTCCACACGAACATACCGCTGTTCCAGTAATAATTGCCGGCCGCGACGAAAGCCTCCGCGCGTTCCTGATTCGGTTTCTCCGTAAACCGCCGAACCCGCAACACGCCATCGTCGCAGGGTGCTCCGGTTTCGATGTAGCCGTAGCCAGTCTCGGGGCGCGTCGGCTCAATTCCCAGCACGACCATGTTGTCGCCGGCTGCCGCCAGGTCAATCGCGCGGCGGATGGTCGCGACAAAGGCTGTCTCATCGCCAATCACGTGATCCGAAGGAAAGATGCCCAGCACCGCGTCGGGAGAGAGGCGCTCAACCAGGAATGCTGCCAAACCCGCAGCGGGAGCCGTATTCCGAGCGGCGGGTTCGCACACCACTTGGCGCTCGGGCACGCAATCCAGCTGGGTGCAAATAGTGCCGGAGAGCAGGGAATTCGTGATCACCCAAACATCGTGGGGTTGGGCCAGCGGCGCCAAGCGGTCAAGTGTCCGCTGGATCATCGATCGCTCGCCGTCCAGAGCGAGCACCTGTTTGGCGCGGGCACGGCGGCTCCGCGGCCAGAAACGCGTGCCGCTGCCTCCGGCAAGAATGATGGGTCGAAAGTCGATCGCCATTAGCTCCAGTTACCGATGCAAAAGGGCATCTTAAATTAATCTGCGGCAGGCAGGATGCGGATGATTTCCGGACTCTCGTCGTCCGCGAGGCTCCAGCGCGACGACGAGGAGGGAATCACGGCAATCTGATTCCGCTCCACTGCAAAAGTCTCGAACCCCTCGCCGGAGATTTGAATGCGTCCTTTTGTGATGAACAGCATCTGAACGACCCGGCTTGAAGCCGCCAGTGATGACGCTGTGCCCGTCCCGAACGGCCATCGCTCGATGCGGAAATATTTTTCATCGATCAGAACAGTGTGCCCGTCGACCACCCGCGGCGGTACCTTTCCTGCACGCGTCGTCAGTTTCATCGCCGCGAACGCTTTCTCCAGATGCAGCTGGCGGCCGCTGCCGTAGTCATACATGCGGTAGGTCAGGTCGCTGGTTTGCTGCGTCTCAAGGACCACCACGCCAGGTCCCATCGCATGGACCGTCCCCGCATCGACGAAGATCATGTCGCCCTTCTCGACGGGAACCATTGCCAGCAGCGATTCGAGCGAAGTGTCGTGCACGGCGGCCTTCACCTGCTCGACCGTCACCCCTGGACGGATGCCCAGCGCCACTTGGGCTCCAGGCCGCGCATCGAGCGCGTACCAGCACTCCGTTTTGCCACGCGGCTCACCGTACCGCTGCGCCAGCGCATCGTCAGGATGCACCTGGACGCTCAGCTTCTCCTTCGGGAAGAGAATCTTAATCAGCAACGGAAAATCCTGGCCGGTCGGCCCAGGCCCGAGCAGTGCAGACCGGTGCTGCTTCGTAATGTCGGCCAGGCTCGTGCCTTGCAGCGGCCCAGTGTCCGCCACGCACATCGCGCCGGTCAGCCAGACTTCTCCGATTGGCTCGCCGTCGGTCTTGTAGTGATACCAGGGATCCAGATCCTGAAACCCCCACGGCCGCGTGCGAAACCAGGGCGCAAGTCGAAATGGCGGAAGCGTCTCCACAATTCTTTAGTATGCACGACGCATATAAGGTTGCCATCTACTTCCGATAGGATTGAAGACAATGCATCGCTACCTCGTCACCGGCTGCGCCGGGTTCATCGGTTCCTGGATCACGCAAACCCTGATCGAACGCGGCGCAACCGTGCGCGGTCTGGACAACTTCGAGACCGGCAAACGCGAGAACCTCAGCCATCTCGCCGGCCGCTTCGAGTTCGTCGAATGCGATCTCCGCGACGCCGATGGAGTGGCCCGCGCCTGTGAGGATGTCGACTCGATCCTCCATCAGGGGGCGCTCCCGTCCGTTCCGCGCTCCGTGAAGGACCCGCGCACCAGCCACACCGCCAATCTTGACGGCACCTTGAATCTCCTCGAAGGCGCGCGCGCCGCCGCAGTCAAGCGCATCATCTATGCGGCCTCGTCCTCGGCCTATGGCAATCAGCCCGGGTTTCCCCGCGTCGAGAGCATGATGCCGATGCCCATCGCGCCCTATCCGGTGCAGAAGCTGGCCGGCGAGTTCTACATGAAGAGTTACTGGCAGGTCTACGGGCTCGAAACCGTCTGCCTGCGCTACTTCAACATCTTCGGCCCGCGCCAGGATCCCAACTCGCCCTACAGCGGCGTCATGGCGAAGCTCACGCTGCAGATGCTGCGCGGCGAGCGCCCGACCCTCAATGGCGACGGCGAACAGGGTCGCGACTTCACCTACATCGACAACGCCGTCTCCGCCAACTTGCTGGCCCTCGAGGCTCCCGCAGAAAAAGTCGCTGGGCGCGTCTTCAACGTTGCCTGCGGTGAGCGCCACACCATCAACAAGACCTTCCGCACCCTCGCCGACCTGCTCGATTTCAAAGAGCCGCCGATCTACGGCCCGGCACGCGCCGGCGACATCCAGAATTCTCTCGCCGATATCTCGGCCGCCCGCGAAGCGTTCGGCTACGAGCCAAAAGTCAGCTTCGAAGAAGGCCTGCGCCGCACTGTCGCCTGGTATCGCGATCAATTTTCCTCCGCGCCGGTCTAGCGGATCCGATCTCCGGGTTCCAGCCCAATTCGAACGGCGATCCCTGGCCTCCTCGTCTTTTCTGCGTGTCCATATACTGGGTCGCGGAGAAATTCCTCATGCTCGCTCGATATCTCCTGCCTCTTTCGCTCCTCACGGTGGCAAGCGCATTCGGCCAGGTTGTGGATGCCTATGGACCCGTGGCAGCCCACCTGAAGGCCGGCGATCCGGCGCCGGAAATCCAGTTCACCAAAATCTTGAGCGCGCCTGGCGGCGAACCATGGAGCCCGTCGATCCTGGCCGGGAAACTCACCATCCTCACGTTTTTTCTCGATACTTCGCGGAACCCGCAGACCATCACGATGTGGAACTCCCTGGTGGATGAATTTGCCAGGCCGGTTCAGTTTCTGTTTGTCAGCGGGGATGACGGATCAAGTCTGCTGCCGTGGCTCCGCCAGCACCCCTTCAAGGGCTGGGTGTTTCACGATCCCAGCGGAAAGACGGGCAAGGCGTACGGTCTGAAACTGCCGGTGAGCGTTTTTGTCGGTGCCGACGAGAGGATTTTGGGGTTTGGCAAGCCGGGATTCCCGCCGGAGGAGTCGGACGTAAAGGCGGTGCTGGAGGGACGTGTTACGACGACACGACCGCCCCGAGCGTCGCTGAAGGCGTACATGGAGAGCCGCCAGGTCCTGGATCCTGAACCGCGCGGAATTCCACGCGCTGAAGACTATAGGCCGAAGTTCGCGCCATCGTATGCGCTCCACGTTACGCCGTCCGAGGACGATGACGCCGGCAACTTCAGTGGAGATGATTTCAAGGCGCTGAAGGGGTACACGCTCAAGGAGGCAATTTTGAATCTCTATGATGTCAATCCGGTTCGCATAATTCTCCCGGCAACATTTGACGATGGCAGGCGCTACGACTTCTCTATGGTTCTTCCGGGACACGAAGACTCTGAAGCGATGAAGGCTCGGTTCGAGGACGGACTCCTGAACTATTTTCATCTGACTGCGCTGCGAGAGACCCGCACAGTGCAGGCGTACGTTGTCACCGCTTTGCCCGGACGTGAACCGGCGCCCCTCAAGCCAACACCCGAAGGAGCGATGGGAAAAAGCTCCCGCGTTCAATTTGAGACTGTCAGTGGTGCCGAGAATGAATTGGAAGCGCTGAAGCCGCAGCGCCTCAATCGTATCCGGGGTGTGTGGATTGACGGGACGGCAGACGAATTCTGCCACACGCTGGAGAATCTGCTCGACCACCCAGTGGTCAACGAGACGAATCTCCATGGTGAATTTCGATTTCGGGTGGAGAGCAGTAAAGGAACGTCAAACAATTTTCTTAAGCATCTCCGTGATCAGTTGGGTCTTGAGATCACGACCGGCAATCGAGATGTTGAATTCCTCACGTTTCTCGCACCCTGACACGCTAAACGCCGCACAGGCAAAGTGTTCTCTGTGACTCCCAATTCGACATCCGCGCATCGCGGTGGAGTCCTTCACGCCGGTCGGAACCCTGACGGAGTGAAGGACCACAAGCCGCTCCCAGAATCCCGGAAAGACTCCGGGAGGTCCGATCAGGCTCAATCGACGGTGATTCGTGTGGCGGCGATCGTACCCGTCACCACCACCCCCGTGGGCGCCCCGGTGATGTCGAAGGTTTTGAAGGTGAAACTACCCGAGTAGGTCTTGCCGTCGGGAGACACGATGTTCTTTTCGTCCAGCGTAAAGGCCCCGCTGGCGGTAGGAGGAGTGCTGCCCGGTGTGAAGAGCCATCCGATGTGATGCAACCGCACCGTGCGCGGCCCGATTTCCTTCCATACGCCGAAGCAGATATTGCCGACATCGGGCGGCAGCCAGGCATTCTCAAACTCGGTTCCATCGCTGTGCCATTGATCGAGCGTCTCGTTGAAGGTCGCGCCGTCCGCGGTGTAGACGACATGCCACAGGCCGACAATGGAACTGCGGGCATAGACGTCGTCCTGGTCGTTTTCTGCGTGGGCCAGCATGGGGAGCCGGATCGGACTCGTCGATCTCGTTCCCATCTGGCCACAAGCAGCGTTGGCACTGGTTGCACAGAACATGAGTGCCGCAATCGAGGCCAAGGTGATAACGCCGCCGGAGATCCGGCTGGTGAGAGGCGCCTTGCATACAAGCGATCCTGCCGTCTTCATGATGCGATTCATGGTTTCTCTCCTCTTTCCTCGCGCTGGGGCGGGCAAAGTGGGTCCGAGTCTCCGGTAGTTCCGGCCGGTGAGCAATACCCGCGGGGCGAATTGTTTCTCCCCGGGCAATTCCTTTTGTAGCAATCGGTTGGAAGCACTTGTCCCCCTGGCTTGCGGGGGTAGAAACACGGATGCATGCCGAGCAGGCGAATGCTAGACTCGGTTCTCACTGCCTGGCGGGGGTGTGGGCGTGCCGATTTCACCCACCGAAAACACGGTTCGCTTCGGCCTGTTTGAGCTCGATCTCAGAACTCGCCAGCTGACGAAGAATGGCGCCAGGGTTCGTCTGCCTCAGCAGCCGATGCAAATCCTCTCGATGCTTCTCGAGCGCCCCGGCGAGATCGTCACGCGCGAGGAGCTCAGGCGGCTCCTCTGGCGGTCCGATGTTTTTGTCGATTTCGATCACGGACTGAATAAGTCGATCCAGAAACTGCGCGACGCCCTCGGCGATTCGGCAGCCTCTCCTCTTTACATCGAAACCATTCCGCGAACCGGGTACCGCTTCATCGCGCCCGTCGATGGGGCGAAGGAAGTCCTGGAACGCAGACCGGAGACAACAACCCCACCGCTCGAGAATGTTTCTACCCCTTCGTCGGATACCCGAGCCGCGGAAAAGGAGCGAGCGCGATGGCTTCCGCTTGCTGCCTGGAGCCTGGGCCTGGGGGCATGCGTGGTGCTTGCGTTCGGCGGCATGGCCCTCTATCGGTCGCGTCATCGTCCGCCGGAGGTCAGCTATACGCAGCTGACGGATTTCACGGATTCGGCCGTGGCTCCGGCCTTGTCCCCGGATGGACGCATGGTGGCGTTTATCCGTGGCGGCGATCCCTTTCTCACCTCCGACGAAATCTATGTGAAGATGCTGCCGAACGGAGAAGCCCGTCGCGTGACGGACGACAGCCGGCTCAAGTACGGGCTGGCATTCTCGCCGGATGGATCGGAGATCGCCTACACGGTACTGGAGCCGTCGGGCTTTGCAACGTACGAGGTCTCGGCCCTGGGGGGCGAGCCTCAGCTTCTGCTGAGGAACGCGGCAGGACTGGTGTGGCTCGACGAGCACCAGCTGCTTTTTTCCGAGGTGCGCGGCGGCGGAGTCCATATGGGGGTAGTCACGGCTACCGTCACGCGGACGGGTGTGCGCGATATTTATTTTCCTGCGCACGAGCGCGGCATGGCCCATTACACGGTTCCCTCTCCGGATCGCCACTGGGCTCTGGTGGTGCAGATGAATGGGGACGGCGGCTGGGCACGGTGCCGGCTCGTTTCGCTCGACAGGCAGCAATCCGGGCGCCTGATTGGGCCCGACGGCGCCTGCATCTCGGCCGGTTGGTCGCCCGACGGCTCCTGGATGTATTTCAATGCGTGGGTGCAGGGGCACAGTTATTTATGGCGACAGCATTTTCCGGAAGGATCGCTCGAGCAGCTGACTTTTGGGCCGGCCGAAGAGGAAGGCATCGCGGTCGAGCCGAGGGGACGTGCGCTCATCACCTCCGTCGGCGTGCATGAAAGCGCCATCTGGATCCACGATCCGAGCGGCGAGAGGCCCCTTTCTTCAGAGGGGGAAGTGCTGGACTACCCGTCGCCTCCTTCTTTCAGCGCGGACGGCCACTTCCTCTATTATCTTTTGCGGCGTGCGGAGGGTGCGGGGGCCGAACTGTGGCGCACGGTGGTGGACTCGGGGCAAAGTGAGGAGGTGTTCCCGGGAATTTCCATGATCGCTTACGATCTGTCGCCGGACGGAAAGCAGGTGGTCTACGCAACGGAGGCGCCGGGCGGAACGCCGCAGTTGTGGCTCGCGCCCGTGGACCGGAGCTTGCCCGCAGTCAAAGTGGGCGGCTCCGGGGCAAGCTTGCCGCACTTTGGTGTGCAGGGGCAGATTCTGTTTCAGCAGACGGAAGGAAATACCAACTACCTGGAGCGGATGAATGCGGACGGGTCGCACCGCTCGAAGGTGTTCCCGTTTCCTATCGTGGATTTCGAGGGGATTTCGCCGGGGCGCCGATGGGCCATAGCACCGGTTCCCAGGACGCCCACGGACATTCTGCCGGCGGTGATGGCGATTCCGCTGGACGGCGGAGCCCCACAGCGTCTTTGCGCGGCCTACTGCCGGTTGAGATGGTCGACGGACGGAAGCTTCCTGTTCATTTCTGTGGAAGCGGCGTCACGGACCGGCCCCGGACGGACTTTGGCGATACCGCTGGGTCCGGGCGAAAGCCTGCAGGATCTCCCGGCAGGAGGGATCGCGCCGCTGGCCGATCCCAGTGTGGTTCGAGGAGCCCAATCAGTGGGCCGGGGAGAGCTGGTTCCGGGCAAAGACCCCGAGCACTACGCCTGGATCAACACCAGCGTACACCGCAACCTCTACCGCATCTCGCTTCCCTGAGATTGGTTAGACGGATGCGCAGGGATGCCGGGATCTCATTCAGACGGGGAGTCGCTTTTCCTGGCGGAGGACTGAGGAAGAACGATTTCCATTTTTAGTCCGTGAGGCGCGGCGTTCTCGGCGCGAATTATTCCCCCGTGGATCCGGACGACGCGGTCGGCGATCGCCAGACCCAGCCCCGTGCCGCCTGACTGGCGATCGCGGGCCCCGGGCAGGCGATAGAACGGCAGGAATATATTCTGCAGTTCAGATTCGGGAACACCCGGGCCATGGTCGCGAACGCTGAGGCAGGCGCTCGCTCCGCCCGATGAGCTTTCGCACTCCAGGCCAACCTCGACGAAGGTCCCGCTCTCGGTGTAACGAATCGCATTGCGCACCACATTCTCGATGGCACTGTGCAGGAGTTCGGCACTGCCGCGTACGATGCATGGCCCCGATGAGGTGAGCCGGATACCGCCATTCGGTCCGCGTGATTCGAATTCGGCATTGGTGGCAATCTGCGCTACCAGCTCTGCCAGGTCGAACTCCACCATCGGGACCTGCGCAGCAGACATGTCCAGTTTCGCGATGGTGAGCAATCGTCCGATCATCTCATCCAGAAGCCCGAGATCCTCCTGCATGTGCTCGAGGGCGGGATCATCACCTTTCCTTTCGCGGCTCAGATCGAGCGCGACATTCAGTCGCGCCAGAGGCGATCGCAACTCGTGCGAGACATCGGAAATGAGCTGACGCTGCCGCGAAATGAGCTCTTCGATTCTGGAAGCCATGGCATTGAAATCGCGAACGAGGTCCCCAATTTCGTCCCGGCGATGGGTCAGTTCCGAACCGGTGCGGACGCTCAGATCGCCGGCCGCAAGCTTTTGCGACATTTCCCGAAGCCGCAGAATCGGAGCGGTGAGATAGCGAGTGAGCAGGGAACAGATCAATCCGGAGACGAGAAGAGCGACACCCCACTGCAGCAGGATTGCAGCCCGGTTGATACCGAAAGCCGCGCGAGGACCGGCGGGAAGTTCGGTGGCGAAGATGTAATCGCGGCCGCTTGGCCCGCGGAGAAAGAATGCGATCCGGGCAATGCCGTATTTCAGGCTGAAATCCGAGTCTTGAGAGGCGTTCACATGCGACGTCATGCTCTGAAAAGAACTGCAGGCGTTGCCGGCGATGACGCTTCCTGCATGGTCAAAGAGGCATGCACTCATGTGCGTTTCGTGGTTGACTTGCTCGAGGTAAGCGGAGGCGGAGCCGGCGCCATCCCGCTCGGTTGTTTCCACCGCGAGGGTTCCGGAGTAGCGCGCCGTGTCCGTCAGCGTTGCGCGCCATCGCGAAGGCACGCTGCGCGGTTCAAGGATGAAGGTGAGGATGAGCGCAACGCCTGTAGCAATGACCGTTGCCCAAAACCAAAGGAAAATCTTCAGGAAAAGACTACGCATGATCAGCGTCCTTTGCGTTCGGCCGCGCTACGAACAGATAACCGCTGCCGCGAACAGCCTTGATGCGATGTCCATCCTGCGCTACGCCCAGCTTTCTGCGCAGGTTGCTGACGTGAACATCGATCACTCGATCGAAAGGTCCGAGCTTTCTGCCCAGAACTGAGTCTGTAAGTTGCTCGCGCGAAAGAATGCGGCCTGGCTCGCGCATGAAAACCTCAAGCAGCGTGAACTCCACGCTCGTCAATTGCAGCGGTGCGCCCTCTAACCACGCTTCCCGTACTGCCGGATCGATGCGCAGATCGCCGACAATCAACGGTCCTGCAGAGGTCTCGGTGTGGCCGGTTCGCCGCAGGATGGCACGGATACGGGCGATCAGTTCGCGCGGGTTGAAAGGCTTAGGAACATAGTCGTCCGCGCCCATCTCCAGGCCGAGAATCCGATCGGAGTCTTCGCCCCGCGCGGTCAGGATCAGCACGGGGACAGGCGAGACTTTGCGGAGCCTCCGCAGCACATCGAGGCCGCCCATCCCCGGCAACATCAGATCGAGAACCACGAGGGCATATTCCGTCGACAGCGCGCGCTCCAGACCGCGCGATCCGTCCTGGACCGTCTCCATGGTGAAGCCTTCGGTGGCCAGGCGTTCGGCAAGAAGCTTGCAGAGCTGAACGTCATCGTCGACGAGGAGAACCCGGTCCATAACTCTTCCGCCATAAGCTTCCGACCCGATAGTAGACGATCCCACTGCCGGCGAGAGGTGTCTTTACACAACTTTACTTTGCTTAACCAACCTATATCGCACGTGCATTCACCCGATGCTGAAATCGAAACGTGGTGAATAGGTTCATCAGCAGCTTCTACGAAAGTGAATGACACCCATCGCCCCTTCGAATGGAGAGAAACTATGAAGCGGATTACGTCACTCATCGCCAAATCGCTGGTCGCGATTCTGATCGGCGGCGGAGCTCTCGCTGGCAACTTGCAGGCGCAGAGCGATTCCGGGATAACAGTCAGCATCCCGTTCCCGTTCACCGTGGGCACGCAGTGCATTGCGCCCGGAACTTACCGATTCAGCCTGGTCTCCGATCAATTCCTGCTCTCCGTGCTCAATGTGAAAACCGGTAGTGAGGAAATGTTCAGGGTGCAGCCCGAGCATCAGAGAGCATTGGAGTGGCACGGACATCTCATCTTTCGCGACTCCGAAGGCTACAGAGCCTTGAACGAAGTCCACTTTCCCTCTGCCGACACGTTCAGTGAAGTCATCGAGCGGCGAAGCGCCGGAAGGCTCGAGGCAAAGAAGACCTCGACGAGCAATTCAATCTCCGTAGGTCAACGCTGAGCGGCCCGTCATCAGTCTGGAGGGCTCGCACGATCTGCTCGGGGCGAGCCGCTCCTGACTTCAATCTTCAACCTGCGTTCGAAATCGAAAGAGCTCGAGAGGTGTTTGTATGAAGCGAATCACGATATGGTGCACGGTTGTAGTGGTGCTGGGTCTGATGGCATTCATCATCGTCCGGGCAGAGGCGCGAGGACGGGGCGGCTGGTGCGGTCATGGCTGGCATCGGCCAGGGCCTCTCGGCTATCTGGCCCACGATTTGAAGCTGAGCGATGCTCAGAGAGCGCAGATTCGAACGCTGTGGCAGACGGAACGGCCAACCCTTTCGGCAAACATTCACGAATTCCTTGCCGAAAACAAGGAAATGAACGCACTGGCTGCGCAGCCAAATCCGGACCAAAGCAAAGTCGACGAGATTGCTCATCGTCAGGCCACCACCATCGCGGCATTACTGGTGGAGAAAGAGCAGCTGCAATCGAAGATTTATACGACCGTTCTGAATCCTGAGCAGCGTGCGAGAGCCGATGAACTGCAGAAGAAATGGCAATCGCGGCTGGATGATGCCGCCGACCGCCTGGGAACACAGCCACGAGAAAAGTGAGGTTGAGGCGGACTTGTTCGGTTCAGCCGAAAGCAGAGATCGCCGCTTGCTCCTCGTCATAGACCTCGAAGAGCGGAAGCAGTCGGCACATGCTCAGGGTTTGCAGGACGACCTTAGCTGGATTCACGAGCTTGAGCGATCCGCCGGCTTCCTTGGTCAGCTGGAGACCTTTGACGAGGAGGCCGATGCCGCTGGAGTCGAGGCGGTTGACGTCGGTCATGCCGAGCACGATCTGGATTTCGCCGTGGGCGATGAGATTTTCAAGGGTTTGGCGCAGGTTGTCGGTGGGCGGTCCGAGAACCAGCCCTCCATGCAGCGTGACGGATGTGACTTCACCGTGTTTCAGAATGCTGATGTCCAACCTGGTCCCTCGGATCCTGCTCGACTGCTGTTTTCGCTGACGCACCGGGGAGAGATCGAACACCGGCCCGGGAGCGCCAAAGAAGGCCTGCTTTCCGGCCCTGGAAACAATCTGCGGCGTCCGCAAGAAAAAACTTAACCTGCGAAGCAGCGGCAGGATACCATACCGCCAGCGGTTTCACGGAAAGTGTTGCGGCTTCATCCCCCGAAGCGAATGAGTCCCGGTTCGATGACGCGGACTCCTCCCCGACAACAGCGAACTTTTCGTCATGGTGAAACCGCTTCAGCGGAGCCGGTTGAGATTCGGTGGAAGGGGTCGTGCGGTTGAACCAGTCAGCAGCAGTGTTTCCATCGTCGGAGATCGGGGCGGCCTTGCTGGCCGAGCTCGAGATCGGGCCCAGAGCGCGCATTGTTGCCGCGCATGTGGCCGAGATGGTGCCGGGATCGGCGGTGGTGGTGTTCGCGGTTGAGGATGCCGGTGCGCCAGTATGGGTGGCGAAGGCGATGGTGGGCGACCTGACGGTGGATGGCTCGCCGATTGCGCTGGACGCGGGGACGCTGGGCGCGGTGGCGGAGCAGCGGACGCTTTTGCAGTTTTCGGCTGAGGAGCTGGCGCGGGAAGATTTCGCCCATCTGGATGTACGGCAGAGCGTGACGGCTCTCTCGTATGTGCCACTGTTGCGTGACGAGCAGTTGCTGGGCGCAATCGAGATTGTGAGTTTCTCCGAAGCTCCCGGCGAAGCGGTGCTGGAGCAAGTGGCGGAGATTGCGGGGATGGCGGCGATCGCGTTTGGAAGCGCGATGGCCTACGTCACGGAGCGGAATGCGGGTCTGGCGTCGGTAATGCGGCTGACGCAGCTGTACGATATCGAAAAAGTATTTAACGCGACGCTCGAGATGCAGAGTCTGCTGCCGGTGATCTGCGAGAAGGTTGGCGACCTGGTGCGAGCGGCGGCAGTGAATTTGTGGATGGTGGATACAGAGGAGCTGCTGCTGGTGCAGCGGGCGGGCGAGGATGGTGGCACGCTGCTGGGGGAGCGGCAGGGAAAAGACGCCGGGGTTGCGGGCAGTGTGGGCGAAACCGGCGAAGCGCTTCTTCTTGATGCCGATGCTGCGGCATTGATCGCGCGCAATGCGAGGGCGGGGGAGTATGCGGCGTCGTCGCTGATGGCCGCACCGCTGCTCGATGAAGAGAGCCTGGTAGGCGTGCTGGAGGTGCTCAGACACGAAGGCGATGAGGCGTTCACCGAGGACGATCTGTTCGTCCTGACGCAGGTGGCTGCATCGGCCGCGCAAGCGCTGCACAATTCGTCGCTGTTACAGGCGGAGCGAAAGATTGAGGTGCTGCAGACGCTGGTGAAGGTGGGCCAGGAAATTGGGTCGACGCTGAACCAGCAGCGAGTGCTGCAGGCGATCGTCAACCAGCCGCAGCTGGTGATCCCTTACGAGAAAGCGGCGATCGCGCTGGAGCAGAGGAACCGGCTAATGGTCCAGGCAGTGACCGGCGTGGTGAAGCTGGATACGTCGGAGCCGTCGGTTGAGCGGCTCACCGATGTGCTGCGGTGGGCTGCCGGGCTCGATACCGAAATCCACGTCACGCAGCACGAGGAAGAGATTGACGATCCGCGGCCGGAGACACGGGAGAAGTTCCGGCGGTATTTCGCGGAGAGCGGATCGCGCGGGTTCTATGCGATTCCTCTGGCGGACGATGAGGGGCGGCTGGGGATGCTGTCGTTGGAGAGCGCCGACCCGGATTTTCTGACGGACCTGCACATCGAGATCATCAAGATTTTGGCCAGCCAGGCGACGCTCGCTCTGCGCAATGCTTCGCTTTACAAGGAAGTGCCGTTCATCGGGATTCTCGAGCCGCTGATTGAAAAGAAGCGACGCTTTATGGCCATCGACCGCCGGCGCCGGGCGTTCATGCTTACGGTCACCGCCGTCGTGGTTCTGATTCTGGTTCTTGTGCCCGTGCCGTTGCGCGTTTCTGGCGATGCTCTGGTGGCTCCGGATCAAACCCAGTATGTGCGCGCGGAAGAGGATGGCGTGGTGCAGGAGGTCTTTGTCCACGAGGGACAAACCGTCGAGCCGGGAATGCCCCTGGCGCAAATGGCGGATGGGGCGCAGCGAGCAGCAGTCGCCAGTGTTCAGGCGCGCTACAACACGGCGATGGCACAGATGGCCGAGGCGCTGGTGAACAACGGCGCAAGCGTGGCGGGCCAGCGCCAGCTGGAGGCGAATTACCTGCGTGGCGAGCTGGCCCGCGCGGCAGACGAGTTGTCGCGGATGACTCTGCGGGCGCGCATGGCGGGAGTTGTGGCTACGCCTCACGTGGAGAACCTCGCCGGCAGGAAATTGTCCCTCGGCGATCCCATCATGGAGCTGGTCAGCGACGGCCGTGTCATTCTCGATGTCGCGGTCCCCGAGCGGGACGTCAGCTTGCTGCGGATCGGCGATCCGGCGCGCGTCAAGCTGGAATCATTCCCGACACGAACCTTCAGCGGAGAGGTCAGCGTGTTGAGCCCCACCGGCCAGGTGGTCGGCGACAGCCGCTCCTTCTTCGCCCGCATCGTGGTGTCGAATCCTCAGGGGAATTTGCGCCCCGGCATGCAGGGCAGCGGCAAGATTCGCACCGGCGTGCGCCCGTTGGGGTACGTGCTGATTCGCGATCCCGCGCTGTGGCTGTGGTCGAAACTCTGGGGTTGGTTCGGATGGTGAGGTGCAGGATGCAGGGTCTGATCGCGGCAACAGCCGCCATGATCGTGATGGTGACGGCACTCGGGTGTTCATCGGATGCAGACCGAGGACCGGGAACCGTTGCGGCCGCTTCTACTGCCGCGTCGGCGGTCCCAGCGCCAGCGAACACGCCGGCACCCGCGCCAGAACCCATTATCACCAGCGGACCGATCACGGTGGAGGAGCAGCTGGATATCGTGGCGTTGCGCGCCGGAGTGATTGCGAGTCTCGATGCGGACGTGGATTCCAGTGTGCGAGCCGGCCAGATCGTGGCGCGTCTTGACGATCGGCAGATTGCGGCGGATCGCAGTGCCGCAGCGTACAAAGTGCAGAGTCTTGCGTCCGACCTGAAAAACTGGCAATCGGAAGTCGATGTTCGCAAGACCGACCTGCAGCGCGCCGAGGACATGCGGCAGGCCGGCATCAACACGCAGGAAGCGCTGGATCACGCCCGCTACGAGTTGCAGGCCACCGAATATGAAGTAGAACGGCAGCGTGGCGAGATGCAGGGCGCGCAGGCTTCGCTCCAGTCGCTGGATCTGGAGCTGGAGAAAACGAAGCTCACCGCTCCGTTTAACGGGACCGTCTCCCAGCGTTATGTGCGGCTCGGCCAATACGTCGGCATCGGCGACAAGCTTTTTCAGATTACCGGCACTTCGCCCATGGAGATTCGCTTTACTCTGCCGGAGAAAGACATGGCCGCGCTGAAACGCGGCGATCTGGTGACGGTGTCGCCCACGCCGGATTTTCGGCAAACGACCACCGCCTCCGTCACCCACCTCAGTCCCGTGGTTGATCCAGGCAGCGGGACCATCGAAGTTACGGCGAAGCTGACCCACAATATCCCCGGCCTGTTGCCCGGGATGGTGGCGTCGATTCGCGTTGCACGCAATCCATGAACCTTGCCGAAGCCCTCAACGCCGCTCTCCCCGATCTGCCGGCGCGGCGCGCGCGCGAAGGGTATCCGAAGCTCGATCCGGCGCTGATTGCCAGCGAGAATGTCGAGGATGGGCAACCGGTCGTGGTGGCACTGATCCGCGGGCGCGATCAGATCTTTCGCTTCAGTCCTCAGCACTGGCGGATCATCGAGCTTTTCGACGGCGTCCGTTCGTGGGAAGACGTTGCCGAGCTGCACGCGCAACGGTACGGCGATCGTTATGAAGCCGACGACCTGCGCGAGTTTACTACCGGTCTCGACGCTATCGACTTCTGGTACCGGACTCCGCTGGAGCGCAACATTGCCCTGCAGCAGAAGCTGGAGTCGGGCAGGCACCAGCACGCGCACCGCAAGAGCAAATGGGGCGACGTGGCGCACATGGAGTTCTCGGCATGGGATCCGGACCGTTATTTCAATCGGGTCTATCCGTGGCTGCAATGGATCTACACGCGGTGGTTTGCGGCGCTGTGTACGGCGCTGCTCGGCTTCATGGTGTACGTGTTTGTTGCCAACTGGGGAGAGATCGGGCGGGACACGCTGCTGTACTACACCTTCACGCAGAAGAGCGCTTCCGATCTGGCCGAGTTCTGGGTGCTCTTTCTCATCCTTGCCTTTTTTCATGAGTCGGCGCATGGGCTCACCTGCAAGCACTACGGCGGCGAAGTGCACAAGATGGGATTTCACCTGATCTACCTCACCCCCGCGTTTTTTGTGGATGTGAGTGAGGCGTGGGTCTACGCGGACCGCTGGCAACGCTTCATCACCATCCTGGCGGGCATCGGGATCGAATTGTTCTTCTGCGCGGTGGCCAGCGTCGTGTGGTGGGGAACGCCGGCGGGCAGCGGGGCCCACGATATGGCTTACAAGATCATGCTCATCACCGGCGTGGCTGTGGTGGTGGTGAACATGAACCCGCTGATCAAGCTGGACGGCTACTATGCTTTTTCCGAGATCATCGGCTTCTCCGACATCAAGGAAAAATCTACGGCGTATCTATCCGGACTGATGCGCAAGCATGTCTTCCGGCTGCCGGTGGAAGTAGATTTTGTGCCGAAGCGCCGGCGCCCAGGCTATGTGGTGTTTGCGATCCTCTCCGGACTTTATAGTTATGCGCTGCTGTTTGCGGTGGTGCGTTTCTGCAGCAATGTGTTTTCGAAATTCAGCCCTGCATGGGCGTTCGTGCCGGCGCTCGCGCTCGCGCTCGTGATCTTTCGTTCCCGCATTCGAACTTTCCTGAGGTTTATGCAAACCGTGTATCTCGACAAGCGTGATCGCGTTCGTTCCTGGCGGACGGGGCCACGGGCCGTCGTCGGCCTGACTGCCCTGCTCCTGCTTCTCTGTCTGCCCCTCTGGCACGAAACCGTCACGGCGCGCTTCGTTCTGGAGCCGATGCATCTGGCTGTGGTGCGCACCACGGTGCCGGGGCGCGTAACCGCGGTGCTCGTGGACGAAGGACAAAGGGTGCGCAGGGGAGATTCGCTGCTGCGCATGGTGAATGCGAACCTGGAATCGGCACGAGCTGGTTCGAGCGAACAGCTGGCGCTGACCGGTGCAGAACGCGTGCAGGCGCAACTGGGCCATGGGGACCTCGGTGAGGCCCTGCAGCAGCACGCGCGAGCGGGCGTGGAGAACTCAGTTGCCCTCGAAGAATCCGGTGCGCTGGTGGCGCGCGCTCCGATTGACGGAGTGGTGACGGCTCTGCGGCTGCACGATCTGGTGGGGAGCTACCTCGATGCCGGGACCCTGATCACGGGCATTGCGGATACGCGAGCGATGCGCGCGCGCATTTTCGTTCCGGAATTTGCCGTGGGCCGCGTGCATGCCGGCGCCAGCGTCAGCTTCCTTTTGGATGGGTCGTTTGGGCCCCGGTTCTCGACAGTGGCCAACCTGCAACCCATGCCTGGCGAGTTGCCGCCGGGGGTCGAGAGCGTGCAGCAGATCAAAGGCGGCGCCAGTCTCGAGTACTACGTCGCGGACGCTGTGCTGGAGAACAACGGCGCACTGCAGATTGGCATGACCGGGACCGCGAAGGTTGTGGTCCGGAGAGCGAGCCTGCTGGGGATCGCCGGCCGCACGATGCGGGAATTCGTCGATCGCAAAGTGTGGTGAGGCCTTGCATGTTCACGCAAAAAGAGGAAGAGCCGGAGCTCTTCCTCTTTTCTTCATCACATTGAGGTCACTGGCAGTAGGCTCTCCGGAGCAAACGGCTGCAAGGCGGGAGAGAACCGCAGTTAGGCCGAGAACCGCTTCGAGAGGCCGACATTCTTCGACAGGCCGACGTTCTTCGAGAGGCCGACGTTCTTCGAGAGGCCGACGTTCTTCGACAGGCCGACATTCTTCGATAGACCGACATTCTTCGACAGGCCAACGTTCTTCGAGAGGCCGACGTTCTTCGACAGGCCGATGTTCTTCGAGAGGCCGATGTTCTTCGACAGGCCGATGTTCTTCGAGAGGCCGATGTTCTTCGACAGGCCGATGTTCTTCGAGAGGCCGACATGCTTCGCCAGACGCAGGCTGTCGGCTACGTTGCCGGAAATTGATGGATCAGCGGCCGGAGCAGGGGAGCCGGCGGGAGCCAGTTTCTTCGTCGAACTCAGGTTGCTGATCAGGGACTTTTTCTGGATAGCCATCTTTGGTTGATCTCCTCGTTTCTTTTTCAGCTTCCTGGATTGCTCCAGTCGCTTGCGTCCTCCCTTCTTGCGATTGAAGGGCCAAACTCAAAAGAACGCGATTGTGGCGGAAATGGGGGGAATTCCGAGGTACTCGGTGGCGTCGAACGTCGCGCGAGGTCCAAGCGGGTCAAAAACTAACCCCCAAAAGGGTCAGATTTTGACCCTCCCCCCGCCCGTTTCCACGACGACTCAAATCCCGTGTTTGCGGCAGAGGTACTTCATCTTCTGAATCGGAATACACAAGACTGCCGCGGCTGCGCGTTTGCTGCCCGCTCTGCGAATGGCAGCTTCAAGGTACGCCAGCTCGATCCGGGTCAGCTCTTCGTCCAGATTGACGCCCTCTGAAGGGATCAGGATCTGGTCGTGGCTGGCGGTTGCGGCCAGCAGCACTTTTTCCGGGAGATGCTGCACTTCGATCAGCTCGCCGTCGACCATGAGGGCCAGGCGCTGGGTCAGGTTTTCCAGCTCGCGGACGTTGCCCGGCCAGCTGCTGGTTTCCAGCACCTGCATCGCTTCCGGCGAGAACCGTTTGAGCGGCATATCGGCGGCCAGGCAGTGCATGCGCATGTAGTGGTCCAGCAGCAGGGGAACGTCGCCCTCGCGCGCGCGCAGCGGCGGCAGAGGGAGGGGAATGACGCAAATGCGGTAGTAGAGATCTTCGCGGAACTGGCCCTTCCGCACCAGGTCCTCGAGGTCGTCGTTCGTGGCGGTGATCAGGCGGAAATCGATTTTGCGGGGATGCTTGCCACCGATACGCTGAATGGCGCGTTCCTGAAGAACCCGCAGCAGCTTGCTTTGCAGCGCGAGCCCCAGGGAGCCAATTTCGTCCAGAAACAGGGTTCCGCCATCGGCCAGCTCCACCTGACCCGGTCGTGTAGCGTGCGCGCCGGTAAATGCGCCTTTCTCGTGGCCGAAGAGCTCGGATTCCATCAGCGTTTCCGGAAGTGCGGCACAATTTACGCTGACGAAGGGCCCGTCGCGGCGAGGACTGAGCGACACGATGGCGCGGGCCGCAAGTTCCTTGCCGGTTCCGCTTTCGCCGCGGAGCATGACCGTGGTATTGCTGGGCGCGACACGGCGCACCGCATCATAAACGCGCTGCATGGCCTCGCTGCCGCCGATCATGCCGCAGAACGAATTCTTCTGGCTGATCTCCTCGCGCAGCAGCAGCGATTCGTTTCTGCGCCTTCGCTCTTCGCCGGCTTCCAGCAGGTATTCACGCAGCTCGGAAAAGTCGACGGGGGCCAGCAGGAATTCGTCCCCGCCTGCCTTTTTCGTCTGCTGCCGCGCATTGCGCAGAGGTGTACGCGAGATGACGATGAGCAGAGTTTGGGGCGCCGACTTTCGCACCGAGGCGACCCAGTCGAAAACCTCCGGGTGTTCCGGGACGATCGTGTCCAGATCGATGACGACGATTTCCGGAGCGTGCTCCAGGAGGCTTTGGAAGAGCGCGCTCGGATCGGGAGCCACGCTGATGAAAAATGCCGGGGCTAGCTCCTGCCCAATGTCAGTAAGCGCGGCGTCGTCGCTGGTGGCGAAAACGAGTGTCAAGCGTTCGTAGTGGCCTGGGGCCAACGCCATTCCTGCCATGCAGTGCCCGTGTCGTTATTTATGGGGGATGAGTCGAGATTATAAGGGAGGGTGGGTACTCGCGGTGCTCGAGGGTCCGGAATTTGTAACGGTTCGGAGGTGAAATTTGAGCCCGACGATGCGCCCGGCTTGGCCAGGGCTATCGATGATTGCGGCGGCGGTACGGGTCCCGGACTACAGCGACCGGGCCCGGGCCAATTCCACCAGCTTATCGATCACGTCGGTGTACGAGTAGCCGGCTTTTTTGGCTGCCATGGTGAATTCGGCGACGCTGGAGAGCCACGGGTTCGGGTTGGCTTCGATGACGTAGACCTGGCCTTTCTTGTTCAGCCGCATGTCAATGCGGGCGTAGTCGCGTAACCCGAGGGCGCGATACGCGGCGAGCCCCGTGTCCTGCAGCTTTTTGGTGGTCTCCTCATCGAGGTCTTCCACCGGCGCGGATTTCGTCATCTTGTAGGCCTCGGTCTCGTGATCGAACTTCACGTCCTGGCCGGCGATCCGCGGGGTTCCCTTGGGTAGTTTGGAGAGGTCGAGCTCAATCAACGGGAGCACCTCGGGGTTATCGTTGCCAAGAATGGAGGCGTAGATTTCGCGGCCTTCGATGTACTCCTCAATGAGAGCGGGGCTGTCGAATTCTTCGTGGATGTAGTGGATGCGCTCCATCAGCTCCTTCACGCTGTCGACCAGGGAGCCGCTGTCGATGCCGATCGATCCATCTTCGGAGACAGGCTTGACGATCAGCGGAAACTCGATGTCGTGCGAGTGATCGGTGCGGCCTTTGTAGGAGACGGCGAAGTCCGGGGTCTTGATCCTGTGAAAGTCGAAGATTTTTTTGGCGATCGCCTTGTCCTGGGCAAGGTAGAGCGCCTGCGGGCCACTGCCGGTGTAGGGGACGTGCAGCAGTTCCAGATAGGAGGCGATGTTCTTGTCCATGGTGTCGTCGCCGGCGTACGACTCGGTGAGATTGAAGACAAGGTCGGCGCCGCATTTTGCCAGCGCCAGCAGCGACTGGTTCTTGCCGTCGAGAATGTAATACGAGGGCTCGTGCCCGAGTTTAGCCAACGCCTCGAAGATTTCTTCGCGGTCGTGGAGCGGATCTTTTTTCTTCTTGCGAGGCTTGCCGCTTTTGCCGCGCGGCGCCTTCACGGGCTCCGGCTCCGGCTCCGGCGGGCCCTCCTCCCAAACGTCGTGCAGGATCGTTACTTTCAGGTTCGGCATGATGCCCCTATGATTTTTTCGTACGACGTGCAGCGGCCGCTCGCGGCGGATTCACAATGCCAGTCAGGGCTGAATGAACTTGCCCCGAGTGATGTAGTTCATCGCCAGAGCGGTCGCGTACACGCTGACTTCGGTTAAGTATTCTCTTTCACATTTTATGTCGGCGCGGAGTCCCAGGTCGCTGACTTTCGCTTCGATGGTTTCCACCAGCTTCTTCACCAGGGGACGCTGCACACCGGTCCAGTACGTCACCTTGTCCACCAGGACCTTGCGGTTTTCGCGAAGCAGATCGACCGCCGGACGAACGTTATTCCTGCGCTGCTTCGATGCGGTGAAGATGTCGCGCAGGTCGGTGTCGAAGGGAAGCTCGCCGGGGATGAGTTGCTGATCGAGAGCGCGCTGATAAAACTCGCCGACCGTCACATCCATTTCGTCAACGGTGATATCGGTATCGCCGATGGCCACCACCGGATCCGCGTCGCGGAGCTTGCGCCCGATGCGATCCATGTAGAGCAGCTTCTTCATCGCGCCCCAGCCTTTGTACCGCTTGCGCCAGTTGGAGCGCGGTGTCATCCATACCGCGAACGTCTCAGCGAAGTCTTCGTCGGGATGCTTTTGCGCGTACCAGCCCTCCATGTGCCGCACGAACTGGCGGGAGAAGGGAACCGGTTTGTAGTTGTCGCGGTAAGCCCGGCGGAACGGTCCGAAGAGGGCGCGCCATTCCTGGGTCCGGTAGAGGGCGTAGGCGTAATTGAAAGCGTGCCCGGCCTCGTGGCGCATGTACATCATGATCTGCCGCGAATCTTCAATGTCGTTCATCTCCGATTCAAGGCGCTGCAATTTTGGATCGGCCAGGTAGAAGGGGATTCCGATGACCGGCTCCATATTGGGGCATCCCCACTCATCGGTGAGGTAGCAGCGGGGGCGGAACCGGTTGAGCCCCTTCGCGGCCAGCTCCTTGTAGAGTTGCTGAACGAAGCGTTCGAGCGGCGAGCCTTCCAGTTTCAGGCCGAGCTGTTGAATCGGCTTGGAGAGAATCTCCTGGACTTCAGCCGGCGCTTTTTCGAAATTGGCCACCGGTGCGAAGGTAGCACAGGCCAGGCGGAGTTCGAATATTTCCCTGTTCCGGATCTGTTATTGACGACTCCGCAGGATTACCTGCGCCTGGACGCCTCAGCAGCGCTGCCTTGGCTCACGGATGCTGCAGTAGCATCTGAATCGCGTCCTGGTAGCTTATATCGGAAGGAACAGGGGTGAAGTCGGTGTAGGTCTGGGTGGTGGAGTAATCGACGCTCTTCAACATGAGGATCGTGCCCTTCAGCTTCAGTTGCAGGCTGGTCGATTCCCAGTGGTTCATTCCGACGTCGGCATTTTCTTCCAGAATGCTTCCGCCGCGGAACAGCTTTCCCAGCACGCCCCAGCCGAAATTCACATCGGAGACAAGGTGTGCGTCGATGCGGGCGATGCGCAGTTGCGCCTGATCGATCCACAGTTCGCCAACCATTCCGTAGAAGACCTCGCCTTCGCGGTCAGGAGGAGTAAACGAAGGATTGCGTTTGAAGCTGAGTCGATAGCACGGGCCACTCGGCCCCGCAACCATCCCCTCGTAGGTATAAAGAAAGGCATCGGGCAACATCTGCACCAGTTCGTTTTCGCGGTTGTTGTTTTCGTGCTCGCTCCGGTGGCGCCGCTGCTGAACCTCAGGATGAGCGAGCAGGTTTTTAAGCCGGGCGATTTCTGTATGCTCCTGTGCCGCGTCGAGGGGCTGGCCGTTCTTCTCGATCATGCGCGTGATCGTGCCGTCACTGGTCTGAACGACGAGTTTCACATCGCTGCCGTTCGGATCCTGTTCCGACACCTTATAGCGGAAGAAATGCGGAGGTCCGCTTGAGTGCAGTTCGTTCCACGAGGCATCGTGGACAATATGCTGCACGTCCGGCGCAGGCTGAGCGGCGCCTGCATTCAGGCCGGCCAGCAGACCGGCGAAAACCAGGCAGACGAGCCGCTTCTTGTGAAGAAAAGTCATTCTGAATAATTCAGGGCTTGCTGAAAAGTACCACTGTGACTCCGACGGCTACCAGCAGGACGCCGACCCAGCGCCAGCCGCTGACATGCTCGCGCAGGAAGAAGACGCCTCCGAAAGCGCCGGCAACGTAGCTGAGAGCGGTGACGGGAACCACAAAACTGACGCTGAACATGGACAGCGCGCCCAGCAGGGAAAAGAAAGCAACCGCCATCATGCCGACGCCGGCCCACATAAAGGGCTCACGCAGGCCGCGCAGAATCACCCGGGCGATCTCCGCTGGATGGAAGCTGCCGGCTCCGCCGACATTCTTCATGGCGCGGGAGACGCAGAGTTCTCCGCCGGTGCCTGCCAGCACGATCACGGCAAACAGAAGAAGGTTACGCAATCGAGGCTTTCCCGGTCACTTCAGGAGTCGTGGTGCGAGGAGCCGTGCGGCCAACGATAAACACGCCCAGGCAGATGATGGCGACTCCCGTCCAGCGCAGGGGCGAAACCTTCTCGCCCAGAATCAGGGCGCCGAACAAGGTCGTCATGCCGTAACCGATGGAGGAAAGCGGCTGCACGAAGGTGTAATCCGCCCAAGAAAGAACCAACATATAAGAAACGAAAAATGCCATCAGCGACGCGACGCCCAGCCAGATCCAGGGAACAGTAAAAATGCGCAGGCCGGTATGGAGCAGTCCGGAGAGCGGCCAGATCGCCATATCACCCGCATGTTTCATTCCTTTGCCCAGCAGAACATTGCCCAGGGGGCTGGCCACCACCATGACCAAAACCATGAGCAGCGTTTTCAGATGAAGAGGTTTGTGAGCCAGTCCATGGGCGGACCTGCTGGCGGCGAGATTTGTAGACACACTCTCATTCTACAAAGAAGGATGGTCAGCGATGCGGCTGCCCTCGCCGGCCATGCTGCCCGTGATGCAGGCGGCGTCAGGAAAAAGCCAATCTTCTCTGGACCGTCACGCGTCTCTGATAGGCTAAAGCCTGTTGCATTCGGCATCTGAAACCCGGCTTCCTGCTCCAGCTGGTCATCCCCAATGCGGACCATACTCATTGGAATAGCGGCAATCCCATTTATCTATTACGGCATTGCTATTTTTAGCTGTCTGCGGTTTTTTCTCAGAGCGCGGATGAGCTCGAACGAGTTTCTGCCCCCCATCAGCAATCTGAAGCCGGTCCGCGGGCTCGATCCGGAAGCTTACGAGAATTTTGCCAGCTTCTGTCGCCAGGATTATCCGGAATACGAGATTGTTTTCTGCGTCGGTGACACGGACGATCCAGCGCTGCCCGTCCTCCACCGGCTGCAGCGCGATTTCCCCCATACGCGCATCCGCATTCTGATCGGCTCGGGACGGCGGGCCGTGAACGACAAGGTGGCCAAGCTGGCGAGGCTGGTCGAGGAAGCGTCGTTCGAGCACCTGGCGATCAGCGATAGCGATGTGCGCGTGGCTCCCGATTACCTGCGCCGCATGGTGGCGCCCATGGCGGACGCGAAAACGGGAGCGGTGACCTGCTTCTATGTGCCCACCAGCGAGACGAGCTGGGTGCAGCGTCTGCAGGATGTCGGCATGCTCTCCGATTTTTATCCTGGCATTCTCGTGGCCAAGCAGCTGGATGGGGTCAAGTTTGCCCTGGGTCCCTCCATCTGCACGACGCGCACCCGTCTGGCCGAATTCGGCGGCTATCCCTCGATTGAAAACAAGCCCGCGGACGATCTGCTGGTGGGACGCTTCATCGCGGAAGGCGGCCACGAAGTGGTGTTGCTGCCTTATCAAGTAGCGACCGTGCCTGATTACCAGTCCTTTCGCGACCTGGTGCTGAAGAGGCTGCGCTGGATCACGGTGATGCGCAACATGCGGCCCTGGGGCCACGCAGGACTGATCTTCACGCTGGGATTGCCCTGGGTTCTGCTGGCCATCGTCCTGGAACCTACGGCTGCCGTGGTGACCGCTTACCTCGGCGGGTATTTACTACTGCGTTCGATTCTGACCCTGCTGGTGGGCTCGCTGGGCCTGAAGCAGCGGAACGTATGGCCGAAGCTATTGCTGATTCCAGTCTGGGACGCGGTCGCGACCGGGATCTGGCTGGCGAGCTTCACCCGGCGCACCATCCGCTGGAGGGGGCACGACTACCGGATCGTCAACCAGGAACTGATTCCCGTCGATCCGTCGGCTCCTGTTCCGATCGTGGTCGAGAAGACGCCAGAGCCGATTCATTCGCAGGCGCAGAAGTCCTCAGCAAAGCTTTAGCCGCACAGGAAAGCTGGAGGTTGCTGGCGCGCCGTCGCCTCCGCCTCACACGGCCTTGCAACAGGAAGAACCGGGACCGATCGGCCGGGTCGCGGCAACAAGCGGCTCACTTCATACAACGCGCTGGACACAGGTTCTTCATGGCGAGCGAGGGCTCGATGCCGCAGGTGCAGCCTGGGCATTCGCGGCGGATCATGGCTGCGGCCTGGCGCGTGTACGCTTCGGACTCGAGGATCGTGCGCAGGCTCGTCTTCTGGATGTTGCCCACCGGCGGATGAGAACCGGGGACGTTCATTCGCGCTCCGCATCAGAGCGGATGATTGGTGAAGAGAGCCTTGTCGCCACTCTTGTCCACCACGATCAGGCGCTTCTGACCTACCAGCGAGCTGAGCTGGTCGAACTGATCCTCCCTGGCAAAAATGTAATACCGGTCTGGCAGATTCCACAGCTGCTGAAATTGCGCGTCATCGATGAAGACATTGGCAGCCGACGGCGCATACGACCCATAGACCAGGTTCATGAATCGGCCGTTGAGCAGCAACGCTGTCCTGTCCGTATAGAAGAAGACCGAGGAGAACCAGTAGTAGTGGTGGTCGATGATGAGCTGCCCCTGCGGCGAGCGGTCGAGGGCGCGGATGAGCGGGCGGGAGGAGAGATAGGGATCGAAGGTCACCATCGCGAGGCGTGCGGCGTGCAGGAAGACGACCATCATCACGGCGATGCCGAGATAAACGCCCTTCGACCGGGTGCGCAGGGCGCTGAAGGCTCCGATGGTGAAGGCTCCGGCAGCCAGCGCCAGCGGGAACCGCAGGTACGCGAACGAATCGAGCGTGAGGTCCTGCATGTGCGAGAGCGAGAGCTTGTAGGTTTTCTGGGTCACGAGGTCGTGCGAGATGTCGCCGGGTGTGGGAACGTGACGGACAGTGACCAGAATGGCGATGGCGGCGATCGCGCAAAGGCAGCAGACGATGCTGAGCGCGCGTGATCCCCAGCGGGTGGTGCGGTTCTCCTGGGCCATGGCTGAGCCGATGAGCAACGCCATCGCGGGATAGATCGGCATCGAGTAGTATTCCTGGGTTGTCGAGAACGTGAAGAAGATCATCACGAAGCCGATCGAGCACAGGGCCAGCAGCCGCGTCTTGCCGGCGCGATCGACAGGCCGGTACTTGAGCTGGCAGGCGGCCGGCAGGTAGACGCTCCAGGGAAAAAGCCAGATCAGATTGAACAGCCAGAAGAAAAGCGGCGGCACCGTGGCGTAGTCGCGCGGATAGCGCAGATTCAGAAACCGCAGAAGCTGCTCGTTGATGAAGAAAAACCAGAAAAACCCGTGATACTCCCCCGGAATGCTCTTCATCGTGAAGGAGAACCAGGGAGGATTCCGGATGGTGGCGAGAATATGCCACGGCGCGGCGATGAGGAGGATGATCAGCAGCCCGCTGCAAGGTCGAAGGCGCCTCCAGGTGCGAGCCACGAACAACTGGCGGGTGATGAGCAGGTAGACGAGCGCGGCGCCCACAGGAAAGACGACGCCGATCAGACTCTTGAGCAGCAGTCCGGAGGCAAGGTTGACGGCCAGGATCGCGGCCCACAGGCGCGGATGCGGTTCGTCCTCCTCCAGCACCCGCAGCACCGCCCATAGGGCGAGGGCGATGTTGAGCGTGAGCAGCGCGTCGGGCAGCAGAATGCGCGTGAAGAGAAACAGGCCGATACACGTGGACATGCAGAGCCCGGCGTACAAGCCGGGCAAGCGGCCAAACGCCCAGATGCCGAAAGCCGCCGTCATGAGGCAGAGAGCGATGACCGAGAGAGCTTCGGGAATGCGGGCCGACCAGTCGTGCACGCCGAAGACCCGATAGGCGCCGGCAATCATCCAGTAAAGGAGCGGAGGCTTTTCGAGGTAAGGCACGCCATCGAGGCGCGCCGTCACGTAATCTCCCGACGCGAGCATGTTGCGCGAGATCTGCGCCTGCACAGCGTCCACATCGTCCATCAACGAAGGCGGAGAGACGATACAACCAAGGTAGATTGCCGCAGCGAAAAGTCCGACCAGCAGAAACATCCGGCGAGGGCTTACCATCCGAGGGCGAGCGCCTGTGCTGTCGACCGACGGCTCGGCGTCGACTCGATATTCCATGTTTTCATCCAGAGGAACAAAATCATCAGGCCCCAGAGGTGGTAGCCAATGCTGAATTCCCGGCGCATGTGTTGTTCGGTCAGTTTGCGGATCGCGCCGAAACGGAACAGGTCGGAGTGCTCCTTCTCCGCAGAGTCCAGAGTCTCCATCCACAGACCACGCAGCGGGCCGCGCAACCATTCGTGCGCGGGAATGTCGAAGCCGACTTTGCTGCGTCTTGTAACGATCGGAGGCAGCTTCGCCGACATGAGTTCCTTGAGGACGAGCTTCTGTCGTTTTCCGCGGATTTTCAGGTGCGACGGAAGCTTCGCGGCAAACTCGACAATGCGGTGATCGAGAAACGCCGGCCGCACCTCAATCGAATGCGCCATGCTCATGCGGTCCGATTTCACCAGAATGTCGTCGGGCAGAAAATATCTCTGGTCGAAATCGAGAAAGGGGGTGATTCCGTCTCCGGGCAAACGCCTTCGGAGATGCGCGAGGATGTCCAGCAAGCTGCCAGGGGACGGCTCGTTGAGGATCTGGCTCTTCTCGTTTTCGGAAAAGGTCCCGTTCCAGTAGACATGCGACTGTTCAGCGGGCAGCAGGGTTCCCTGCAGCAGCCGCTTCAGCTTGTACTCCATGCTGATCTTCTCGTTCGATCCGGGCCACGCGCGCAGGCAGCGCAGCGCAAGATGGATGACTGGGGCCGGCAGGTGCTTCAGCGTTGCTGCAAAGCGGTTGGCGCGATAGGTGAGATAGCCGCCGAAGATTTCGTCTGCGCCCTCGCCGCTGAGGGCGACCGTGACGCTTTTTCTGCAGAGCTGCGACAGAAACCAGACGGGCAGCGCGCCGGAGTCCGCGCTGGGCTCGTCGGAGTAATAGGAGAGCTCACGCACTGCGCCTTCCAAATCCTGGCCCGGGTTCAGATCCAGTTGCTCGTGCTCGGTTCCGTAGTGGCGAACCACTTCGGCGATATAGCGCGACTCATCGAAGCTGTGACCGTGGAAGGAAATGGAGAAAGTGCGCAGCCGGGAGCTGGAAGCCTGTGCCGCATAGTGCAGAATCGTGGCTGAGTCGACGCCCCCGCTCAGCCAAACGCCCAGCGGAACGTCGGACATCATGTGCTCGTCGATCGACTGTTCGATGAGCCGGTCCAGTTCAGCTCCGGCCTCGTGCAGCGACATCGGCTCCGGCGCCATCTCCGGCATCTGCCAGTAAGCTTCACGGCTGACGCGGCCGTTCTTCCATTCCAGCCAGGTTCCCGGCGGCAGTTTTTCGATGCCGTCGATCAGCGTCCAGGGAGAGGGAACGTAATTCAGAGAAAGATAGCAGTCCAGTCCCTCGCGGCTGAGGCGCCGATCGATTTCCGGATGGACCAGGATTCCCTTCAGCTCCGAGGCAAAGAAAAGATCGTCTCCGTGCTCGGCGATGTAGAGAGGCTTGATTCCCAGACGGTCGCGCGCAAGGATCAGGCGTTTTCGCGAATTGCACCAGATCGCCACTGCGAACATGCCGCGCAGCCGCTCGAAACATCCGGTATCCCATTCGAGAAACGCCTGCAGCACGGTTTCGGTGTCGCAATGCGTGGTGAACCGGCGCCCTCTGGACTCCAGTTCGCTGCGAACTTCCAGATGGTTATAGATCTCGCCGTTGAAGACGATGACGCAGTCGCGATCGTCTGAATAGATTGGCTGATCGCCTCCGCCCAGATCGATGATCTTCAAACGCGTGGCGCCGAGAGAACACTGAGCGGCATGGTGAACGCCCTGCTGATCCGGGCCACGGTGGAGGAGGGTATTCGTTGCCTGGCTGATGCGCTCGGGTCCAGGATGCCAGCTCCTGGCAGTAAATCCGACTATGCCGCACAAAGCGTATCCGCCTCACAGAAAAAACGAGTCTCCACACCGAACATAACTGCGCGAAACCTTGAATAGTATAGCGTTGGGTGGCGGCCTGCGCACAGCGGCCGGGGGAAAATCGCGCCCTCGGAACCAGTGCGGATCGAGTTATTCGTAGCGCAGGGATTCGATGGCATCCATGGCCGCGGCGCGGTTGGCGGGCAGGGTTCCGAAGACGATACCCACCGCGGTTGAGGCACCGAGACCGGCCAGGATCGACCAGCCCGAGACGGGGACGCGGTACGAGGTGAGTAAGCGGATGGAAAAGGGAATACCGACCCCAACCACAACCCCGGCCAGGCCGCCGATAAGCGACGTGAAGACAGCCTCGATGAGAAACTGCAGCCGTATCTCCCGGGCGGTCGCCCCCAGTGCTTTGCGGATGCCGATCTCGCGAGTACGGGAATGCACCGTCGCCAGCATGATGTTCATGATGCCGACGCCGCCGACAGCCAGCATCACCGCGGCGAACAGCAGCAGCATTATGGTCAGCGCGTTCATGATGTGCGCCGCCGCAACCAGAAGCGCCATCAGCGTCGAGGTCTTGTATTTGGAACTGGGCAGATGCCGCGCGTGCGCCGCTTTCTCAATCTGTTGGGCGACATCCTCGACGTTGGCTCCGTCGCGGACGGAGAAATAAACTTCGTTGATATTGTCGGTTCCCGAAAAATATCGAGCCACCGAATACGGAATCAGCACTGTATCGTCGGAGATTTCGGTTTCGCCGAAAGTGTCCACAGCTTCCTTAAAGGTTCCGACGATGGTGAAGGGCAGCTCGTCGATCTGAAACGTGTGATTGAGGGCGGCCGCAGAGGTTCCGAACATGGAGTGCGCGAAATTCTCCGTGACGACGGCGACATGCGCGTGCGTCGTCTCATCCTCGTCGTCAAAGAATCGTCCCGAGAGCACCACCAGATTGCGCACCTGATGGTACTGCGGCTCCACGCCCAGGACGGCCACCTGCTTCACCAGGCCACCGCTGAAATTGATGGACTGATACATCTCCAGCACCACGGAAGAGATGGCCACCGAGGGCACCGCGGTATCAATCGCCTCCTCGTCAGGGAAGGTAAGAAAGTCAGTCCTGACGTTGCCGACGGCATCCGTGCCGCCGCCCACATACTGCACTTCCACCAGGTTGGAACCCACTGCCTGGATCTGCTGGAGAATGTATTCCTTTCCGGTGTCGGCAATGGTGACCACGAGGATCACGCAGGCCGTTCCGATCACCATGCCCACCGCGGTGAGCGCGAACTGCATCTTGGCCGCGCGGAAACTGCCGAGGGCCAGCTGAACGAGCTCGCTGAGCACGATCGTTTGGCGCGCGCTCGCCAGCGTTTTCTCAAACGAGATGCGGTAAGGGGTCCGCCGAGGCTCCATTGCTTTTCAGGATGACACACCCCCTTGCGGGCCAACCGCTGGAGGCGAAGATTTCCCCGCCGATGAGCAGGGAGGGTATGCGGATCCGGGCGAAGTTTCAAAACTCCCCTTGACATTCGACCGGAACAAGGGCTACCTTCAGGTCGAATGACGACCAGAGAGCCGGACAGCCAACTCGAACTCCTGCAGGGAACGCTCGATCTGCTCATCCTGCAGACGCTCGCCTTCGGGCCGGCGCACGGGCATGCCATCGCCCGCATCATCCAGCAGCGATCCGAGGAGGTGCTGCAGGTGGGGCATGGATCGCTGTATCCGGCGCTGCAGCGGCTGTTGAAGCGGGGCCTGATCGTCGCCGACGATGGCCTCTCGGAGAACAATCGCAAGGCCCGGTTTTACCGGCTCACGGCGAAGGGCCGCAAGCGGCTCACGGCGGAGACCTCGAAATGGCAGCGCTTCTCGAGCGCGATCGCGCGGTTGCTGACTCCGCTGCCGGATCAAAATTCTTAGGGCCTGTTCACCGGCCGGGGGCCCGCGTTGCTGAAAGAGGGATCGAGCCATGAAGCAGTGGGAAGCGCGCAGAAAGCGGTTAGAGGACGAGATGCAGGAGCACATCGACCTCGAAACGCAGGAAAACATCGAGGCGGGTATGCCGCAGCTGGAAGCCCGGGAGGCCGCGGTGCGGAGGTTCGGCAGCGTTGCCAGCGCCGCGGACCAGTCACGCGAGTCCTGGGGATGGCTTTGGCCGGAGCGGCTGGGGCAGGATGTGCGCTTTGCGCTGCGCAGCTTCCGCAAGAACGCCGGCTTCGCGGTGGTGGCGCTGCTTTCGCTGATGCTGGGCATCGGGGCCAGCATCGCGTTGTTCAGCGTGGTCTATGGCGTTCTCATCGCGCCGTATCCCTATGCCAAACCTGACCAGATCTGGGCTCCGGCTGTGCTGGGTCCGCATGACGCGGCCCACATGTGGCACTGGTACTCGCAGCGGGAGATGGAGGAGATGCAAAAGCTCCCGGCGTTTGCCGACGTGATGGCGACGAGCGTCAAGCCGGTCATGCTGACGGGAGGCATCAATCCAGAGAATTTCTACGGGGTGTTTCTCACCGGCGGAGCTTTCAATTTTCTCGACGTGAAACCTCTCATCGGGCGGACGATTCAGCCCTTTGACATCGGCCCCGGCGGCGAGCCTGCGCCGGTGGTAGTGCTGAGTTATGGCTTCTGGCAGCGCTTCTTCTCGGGCGATCCCGACGCGATCGGCCGCACCATCACTCTCGATGACATGCCGCGCACCATCATCGGCGTGATGCCGCCGCGCTTCGGGTGGTGGACCAACGAGGCGTTCTGGCTGCCGCTGCGCATCGATCTAAAGGATCCGAGCGGCCTTGCGGTTATCGTGAGGCTCGCGCCCGGCGTCACGCAGCATGCGGCCGAGCAGCAACTCAACCAGCTCAACATCCGGTTCGCCGCCGCGCGCCCCGACGACTACCCGAGGGGCCAGCTGCGCACCGTCCTGCTCAACTACATGAACATCACTGTGGCCAGCGGCGACATGAGTACGAGCTTGCATCTGTTGTTCGCGGCGGTGGGACTGCTGTTGCTGATCGCCTGCGTGAACGTGGCGAATCTGCAGCTGGCGCGGACCACGGGACGGGCTCGCGAAATTGCGATGCGGATCGCTATTGGCGCGGGCCGGGGCAGGCTGGTGCGACAGCTGCTGACCGAGAGCGTGCTGTTGTCGGTGGCGGGCGGAATCCTGGGCGTTTTATTCGCGGTGGGGGCGACACGGCTCATCATCGCGCTCATCCCGCCCAACTATGTGCCCAACGAAGCCCGCATCACGATCAACGGCTGGGTGCTTCTGTTTTCGCTCGGTGTCTCCATGCTGACCGGCATCCTGTTCGGCCTGGCGCCGGCGCTGCGCTCGTCGCGACCCGATCTGGTGGACACGCTGAAAGACGGCGGGGGAGGCGCAACCGGCAGCCTGCGCGGGCGCGCTATGCGCAGCTGGCTGGTCGTGGCCGAGATTTCGCTCTCCGTGATCCTCCTCGCCGGAGCCAGCCTGGCGGTGCGCGGCTTCGTCCAGATCCTCCGCACCGATCCCGGGTTCCAGCCGGAGCACGTACTGCGCATTGACGTGACGCTTGCGCCCAAACGCTACCCGACCTGGACCCAGCGCAACCTGCTCAACCGCAATCTGCTGGAAAGCGTGATGAACCTGCCCGGCGTAGAGTCGGCCTCCCTCGGCAACATGGGCCTGCCCTGGAGCGGATGGCGTTCGTCGTTTTCGATCGAAGGGCAGCCGCCCATGGAAGGTCGCAAGGTAGCGCTCGCCCTCATCTCTGGTCGCTATCCGCAGACGCTCGGGATTCCGCTGAAACGCGGACGCGAATTTACTGAAGCGGAAATTGAGAACGCCACCCGTGTGGCGCTCATTAACGAGAGCGCAGCGCGCCTTTGGCCGACCGGCGAAGACCCAATCGGCCGCACCATGCAGATCGACGATCTGGCTCACCCGGTCGACGAGCCAGCGCTGGCCGCTCCAGGCATAGCCGCCGGCGTTACCGTTGTCGGCATCATTGGCGACACGAAGAACGACGGCATTGCCGAGGCTCCCGCCGCAGCCGTCTACCTGCCGTATACCTTGTACGCTCCGCCGGAGCGCGATCTCGCCGTGCGCACCGCCGGCGATCCTCTCTCCATCGTCAATGCCGTGCGACTCAAGGCCCGCGATCTCGACAAGGACCTGGCGGTCAGCAAGCCGAACACCCTCGATGAAGTGATGGGTGAAGAGGCGCAGCAGCCCCGCTTCAACATGGCGTTGTTCTCCAGCTTCGCCGCCCTCGGTCTGGCGCTGGCGGCCATCGGTATCTACAGCGTCATTTCTTATAACGTCACGCAGCGGGTGCAGGAGATCGGGGTGCGCATGGCCCTGGGCGCCAAACGCGGCGACATTCTCAGGCTGATCCTGCTCATGGTCGCGAGACTCGCCGCGCTCGGACTCGCGATCGGACTGGCTGGCAGTTTCCTTGTCGAGCGCCTGGTGCGGTTCCAGATGTTCGCGAAGACGTCGTTCGGCGTGACTCCACTGGCCACGATCGTGCTCGTCCTGGCCGGGGTCGCTCTGCTGGCTGCGTGGCTGCCCGCGGTGCGAGCGGGGAATCTCGACCCCGTCACGGCGCTGCGCCACGAGGCGTGAAGTTTCGAAGCAGGCGACGGAGAATCAGAGTCGGCGAAGGGCATCTGCTCGCCATTCGGCTAAGCTACATTTCGCCTAATCTTCGGCACGGAGTCGATCCATGAGGGATCTGGTGGAGGGTGCGGCGCGCTCTCCGGGCACTCTTCAGGAACCCCCGTCACCGTCGCAGCTCGGAGCCAATACCGCTATTCGGGTCGATCAGCGTAACGAATTCTTTGACAGTCCAGTCCCGATCCGCAATCGTCGCTCCCATCGCAGCGTGACGCGGAGAGTCTGGAAATGACCCACTCACCTTTTATTAATCTGCTTGCCAAAAACGCCCCCTGCGGTGCATGATAGTCAGCCTACCGAAAGACAGCTCGACTCCCCTCTCCGTTCCTTCGGCAGCAGTGCCGGGCCCCCCTCATCCCCCTAAGGACGGAGGCCATGATGAACAAGCGCGACGAACCGCGTCGTGAGCATGAACCGCGTCGTGAACACGAGCCGCGTCGACAGGACGGGCGCGAGCGAGACGAGAGCGAACGTCGTCCCAGACAGCATGGCACGGGCTACGGCCACGAGCGAGCCGTGTACGAGGCTTACCTTTCGCGCAAGTGGCAGGGGAGCGTCCCGCCGACGGCGGAGGCGTATGCGCGCGCCCTTGCTCTATGGCGTCAGTTGCCTGGGGCGGTGATCACCGAGCCGACGGATCTGGGAAAGATCACCAAACCTAATCCCACCCATCCAGGCCACACCACGCCCACTTCGGCCGATAAGACGCCGGGCAAGGAGCGTCTATGAGCCTGAAGGGAAGCGTGTGGAGCCCGGTCGGTCCCAGCCCGATCACCGAAGGATCGTCGCCTGACAACGGCATGGTCACGGCCATAGCGCCGAATCCTTTTGACCCCAATGTAATTTACATCGGCACAGCCGGCGGCGGCGTGTGGCGGACGCGCGACGGTGGTGCGAACTGGACGCCGTTGTTCGATCGCCAACTGGCGCTGGGCATCGGCGAACCCGCGGGAATCGCGATCGATCCCAACAATACCGACATCATCTACGTGGGGACGAGCCAGCGCGTGATGCTGGGCACGGGCAACACGGGAATCTTTGGTGGGCCGGATTCGTCGCAGGGGTTGTATAAGTCGACGGACGGCGGCGACAGCTGGATTCAGCTGGGATCGGGCTTTCCTGCCGGGAATACCGGCAATGTCATCGGCTTTATCGGCCAGGAAATCAACGTCATCATCGTCGATCCCGCGAACAGCAATCATTTGTTTCTCGCATCATCGAGGGGGGTCTTTTACTCGACGGACGCGGGCCAAAACTGGACGGCCGGCACGAATGGCAGCGGAGACGCGCGCTCGCTGGTGATGGATCCATCGTCGCCGGTTGGCTCGCGGATTCTGTACACCGGCATTACAAACAAGGGCGCGTTCCAGTCGACGGACGGCGGGCACAGCTGGACGCAAATCCTGAGCGGGGCAACGCCGGCGGTGGCTGCGGCGATTGTGGCTCCGACGACGGGGTTCAGCAAGTGCATCATCGCGATTCCGCCGCCGACGTCGCCGCCTCATGCCGGCGGCATCCAGGTGCTGTACGTCACGCTGTCGGGAGTGGGCGGGACCGGCGCGAAAGATCCGATCGGCGTTTTTATCAGCAAAGATCAGGGCGCGACCTGGAGCCAGCAGACGGCAACGGGCATGCCGGGGAGAACGCAGGGCGGATACAGCTTCCATATGGCGATCGATCCGGCTTCTCCCGGCGATGGCCTGAACGACATCATTTATTTCGGGACGGTCTCGCAAGGGAAATCGACAGACTCGGGAGCGAGTTTCACGTCGGTACCGGTGCTGCACGCGGATACACACTCGTGGGCGTTCATTCCGCAGGCGAGTCCTACGCCCTCGGTGGTGTTTTGCGGCAACGACGGAGGGATCGACACTTCGACCGATGGCGGCAGCAGCTGGAATTCGCTGAACGCGGGAAGGCTGCAGACAGGGCTGTTCTTCAACATCGACGTAAAGCCGGACGCCACAGCCAGCGTCATTGTGGGATCGGCGCAGGATAACGGGCTGCAGACGACGGCAGGGGCGGTCGCTCCGGACTGGGTGAGCCAGGGCGCGGACGGTTTTGACATCGCGTATGACGGCGTGACGGCGGGCCAGGTCTACGGAACCAGTGGCTTTTGGTCACCAGCTCCCTGCACGCGATTGTTCGTGTCCACGAATGATGCCCAGACATTTCCAACAGAAATCACGCCCTGGGGCACGACGAGCGATCAAAGCTGCGGAGTTTTTCCGGTCGCGACCGATCCCAGCAACGCCGGCCACCTGTACGTCAGCGGCAATCAGAATCTCTGGCAGACGCAGGACGGGGGCGGCACCTGGCGGATCCTGAAAAACTTCGGCACTACCGGAGATATCGATGTTGCGGCGGCCAATGCTAATAATGTTGTGATCGGCGTTGGCAACCAGGTGTGGGTGACGACCAACGCATTGGGCGCTGCGCCTACATTCACCAACATCACGCGCAATCTGCCCAGCCGCAACGTGGCTCGCGCAAAATTTGATCCGATCGATCCGACGGTGGTCTATGCGGTGCTGGGAGGGCTGAACGGCGGGGGGATCCCGGGACACGTCTTCCGTACGACCATTGGTGGAACTTCATGGGACGACATTTCGCCGACCGTGGGAAATCCGCCGGTCCAGATTGACATTCCGTGCAACGCCATCGCGCTGGACGGCACTGACATTCCGACGACGATTTATGTCGGCACTGACCTCGGAGTGATTCGTTCCAGAGATAGCGGACTGTCCTGGTCGGTTCTCGACGACATTCATTTTCCGCGCGTCACGGTGTCCGATCTGATTCTGAATCAGAAGGCAGGCACGTTGGTCGCCGGCACGTACGGCCGTGGTGTCTTCAAGTTCGCCAAGCCCACCGGTCCGGCCATCGCCGTCGATCTGGAAGACGACCTCGACTTCGGCACGGTGTGCAGTGGTCCGGTGGATCTGACGCTGGAGATCTACAACGTCGGCGTGGCCGACCTGGTGATTTTCAACGTGCAGCGCCTGATGGGCTCTCCCGACTTCACGGTGTTGCCGATGCCGGGCACGCCGGTGGTGGTCGCGCCGGGGGACAGCATCGATTTCACCATCCAGTTCCTGCCGACCGGACCTGGTCTGGACATCGCGATCATCCGCATTTCCAGCAACGATCCCACGGCTCCCAACGTGGATGTTGCGGCGTTCGGCGCGGAAGGAGTGAGTGGGATTGCCACCGCGATCGCCGACCGCGGCTTTTTCGGCAACGTCTGTCTCGGCTCGTTTGCCGATGAGATCCTGACTATCAACAACCCTGGTCAGTGCCCGCTGGTCATCACCGGCATCTCTTCCTCTGCATCCGTATTCGAGGTTCCAGGGGTGGTGTCGTACCCGCTGGTGGTCAGTCCTGGCGCATCCATCGATGTGGTGGTGCGCTTCCAGCCGTCCGCATTCGGATTCGTGGCCGGCACGTACAGTGTCAGCAGCAACGCGCCCGGCTCTCCCCACGTCGTTTCTGTATCGGGGAACGCTCCGGCCCCTGAGCTGAGCCTCATCATCGCGAACCGCGGCAGCTTCGGCAACGTTTGCGTCGGTTCGTTCCGGGATGAGCCTCTTATTCTGACCAATACCGGCAAGTGTGTCCTGAGCGTCACCGGGATTACCTCCAGTTCGGGAGAGTTCCTGGTCCCGTTCGTTACGCTGTGGCCGGTGACGATTGCGCCGGGGAATTCGCTGGAGTTGCCAATTCGCTTTGAGCCCACGAGCTACGGACCTAAATCCGCAACGATCACAGTCGCCAGCAACGATCCCACGGGTCCGCGCAGTATCGAGGTGTCGGGGAAGGCGCCATCGGGCAAGCTGGCTGTTACGGGATCGCTGTGCTTCGGCGGCGTGAAAGCATGCTCCTGTGCCGAGCGCACCATTGCCATCTGCAACGTGGGTCCGTGCCCGCTGCATGTCGAGAGCGTGGCCTTCAAACGGAAGAACCCGCACTGGCGGCTGATTCATAATCCGTTCCCAGCCACGCTGTATCCGGGTTCGTGTCTCAATGTGGTGATCCGGTATAAGGCGAGCGAAAAATGCCCGCGGTGCTGCGAACTGGTCATCAAGAGCGACGATCCGGAGACGCCGATCAAGGTTCTGGAGGTGCTCGCCTACACCGACTGGAATCGCCGCTGCGGCTGTGAGAAATGCCACAAGGAAGGCAGCGATCCGTGCGGGAGCTGCGACGAGTGCGGCGAAAACTGCTGTGACGACGATGACTGCGACGACAAGGAAGAACCCGATCCGATCTAGCTGGGGATCGGCAGCGTAACCGGCAGCTGGTGAGATGAATGCGGAGCAAAGGAGAGAGCCATGGATTTTATCGAGCGAATCTTTCACGTCGCACCCGACGGCGGCAATGGGAGCCTGGAATGGAAGATTGTGCTGGCTCTGGTGATCGTGCCTGTCGCGAGCCTGTTGCTGACGAAGATGCGGAAGCTGGCGCGTCTCCGCGGTGAACACCGAGTTGATGGATAAAAGCGACGGGAACTAAGGGGCGACCACCCTATCCTGCCTCGTTTTAAAAACATGTCGCACCCTCCACGCAGCGTTCACGGCGAACGAACGACGCTGAGCGCCGTGCCTCTTGAACATTCCCTGCGGCTGGAAGAGAATGCCGCTGTCTTTCATTTCCATATCCAGCAGGCAATTGAGTTATGAAACGGAGTGGTTTGTCATGAAGAGATTCGTGTACGGAGTGCTTTGTCTGATGATTCCCGCCCTTTCTGGAGCAGCGCAGAGTACGAGCAACGCCGGGCTGCCACCGCTGATCGATCGTCAGCTGGTTTTCGGCAATCCGGAGATCGCGGGGGCGCAGATCTCTCCTGACGGCCAGTACATTGCATTTCTGAAACCGTGGAAGGACACGCGCAACGTCTATGTGAAGGGTGTTGACGAGCCGTTCAGCGCGGCGCGGCTGATGACGACAGAGACGAAACGTCCGGTGGCGGGGTACCTGTGGACGCGCGACAGCAAATTCATCATTTACGCGAAAGATCATGACGGTGACGAGAACTTCAACGTCTACGCAGTCGATCCGGCGGGCAAGCCGGCGGCGGGTGCGGAGGCTCCGAAGGCGCGCGACCTGACGGGCCTGAAAGGCGTGCGCGTGGAACTGGTGGAGGCGCCGAAGAACGACCCCGACACGATCTATATCGGGCTGAACGACCGGGACAAGGCCTGGCACGACCTGTACAAGCTGAAGATTTCGACGGGCGAAAAGACGCTGGTGCGCAAGAACACCGATCGCATCACCGGGTGGGTTTTCGATACGAAGGGCAATTTGCGGATGGCGACGCGGAGCGCTGATAACGGCGACACGGAGATTCTGCGCGTGGACGAGAGCGGGTTCACGAAGATTTATTCCTGCTCGGTATTCGAGACGTGTGATCCGCTCCATTTCCTACCCGATGGATCGAAGGTCTACGTTCAGACCAACAAAGGGACAAATCTGATTTCGCTGGAGCTGATGGATCCGGCGACGGGGCAAACGGAAATCGTCGAGTCCGATCCGCTGGGCAAGGTCGATCTGGGCGGAGCGTACTTCTCTGAGGCGACCGACGAGTTAGTGGGAACCTCGTATTACTACGACCGCGAGAAACATTATTTCCGCGACAAAGTGTTTGGGGCGGACTATGCGTGGCTGGAGCATCGTTTGCCCGGGATGGAGATCGGCATTGGATCAGGGACGCACGACGATCGCATGTGGTTGGTGACGGCCTCCAGCGACACGGAGCCGGGGAAGACGCTGCTGTTCGATCGCAGAACGCACAAGCTGACACCGCAATACGTGGTTCGGGAAAAACTGCCGCGGCAGGATCTGGCAACGATGGCATCGGTGACGTACGCGTCGTCGGATGGGCTGGAGATCCCGGCGTATCTGACATTGCCGAAAGGCGTGGCGGGGAAGAATCTGCCCGCGATCGTGATTCCGCACGGTGGGCCGTGGGGCCGCGACGTGTGGGGCTACAACGCGCTGGCGCAGTTTTTTGCGAACCGTGGATATGCGGTGCTGATGCCAAATTTCCGTGGCTCGACAGGTTACGGACGGAAGTTTCTGGACGCGGGCAATCTGGAATGGGGCCGCAAGATGCAGGATGACGTGACCTGGGGCGTGAAGTACATGGTCGCGCAGGGCATTGCGGATCCGAAGCGCGTGGGGATTTTGGGCGGCTCGTACGGCGGCTATGCGACGCTGGCGGGCGTGACGTTCACGCCGGATTTGTATGCGGCGGCGGTGGACATTGTCGGTCCTTCGAATCTGATCACCCTGCTCGATTCGATTCCGCCGTACTGGGAGCCGATCCGGAAGCTGTTCTATGAGCGGATGGGCAATCCGAACACGCCGGAAGGGAAAGCGCTGCTCGAGGCGGAGTCGCCGATCCATTCGGCGGACAAAATCAAAACGCCGCTGCTGGTCGCGCAGGGGGCCAACGATCCGCGCGTGAATCGGCGGGAGGCAGAACAGATTGTGGTAGCGCTGCGAGATCGCGGGTTTCCGGTCGAATACATTCTGGCTCCCGATGAAGGGCACGGGTTTCAGCGGCCGGTGAACAACCTCGCGCTGTTCATGGAGTCGGAGAAGTTTCTGGCCCAGCATCTGGGCGGCAGGTATCAACAGGGCGGGACGCCGGAGACGGTGGCACGGTTGCAGGAGATCAGAGTCGATCCGAAGACGGTGGTCGTGACGCCGGTGGTGAGCGGGAGCGCGGTGGGACTACCGAAGCCGGCCATGGATCTGAAGGTCGCGACCTTCCATTATCAGGTGAAGATCGAAGCCGGAGGTCAGCAGATGTCAATGCAGATGGCGACCACGATCGAGGACGCGGGTGACGCATGGACTGCGACGGACACGATGGATACGCCGCAGGGAAGCGCCATCGATACGGCTACCCTTGCGAAATCGAGTCTGGTCCTGCGGAAACGGAGTGTGAAGCAGGGACCGGTGGCGATCGATATTGATTTTGCCGGCGACAAGGCGGCTGGGCAGTTCGTTATGAACGGGCAAACGCGGCCCATCGCCGCCGATCTGGGCGGCCCGTTATTCGGCGACTCCGCGGGGGGCGACCAGTCGATTGCGTGCCTGCCGCTGGCGGAGGGCTACAGCACGAGCTTCCGCAACTTCGATCTGCAGTCGCAAAAGGTGAAGCTGATGCAGCTGAAGGTCGGAGGCGTGGAGACGGTAACGGTGCCGGCGGGAACCTTCGATGCTTATCGGGTGGAGATCACTTCGGCGGATGGCGGCGCGGATAAGAAGACACTGTGGATCGACAGGAATTCGCAGAGAGTCGTCAAGGCGTCAGCGGTGGTTGCGTCGATGGGCGGCGCCACAGTGACGGAGGAACTGACGGAGTAGGAGCGGAATGGGAAGGCGGACCGGAGGGGAAGCCGGATCGAAGGAGGATTCGTCTGAGAAACTGTCCAACGTTCCAGCTCTGAAACGTCAAGGTGTCAGAGGCAGGCATGAACGAGGGACAATTACGGGCTCACTCCACGGCGGAGGCCGTGGCGCGGCGGAGCTATGGGAAGCTGGTCGCGTTTCTGGCGTCGCGCACGCGAGATGTGGCGGCCGCGGAGGATGCCCTTTCGGAAGCGTTTGCGGCGGCACTGGCCGATTGGCCCGTAAAGGGTGTTCCAGCGAATCCGGAAGCGTGGCTGATGACCGTGGCGCGCCGCAAGTGGATCGATGCCGACCGTCGCCGGGATCGCAGTGGCGTGGTCGATGAGGACCTGGAGCAGATTGCGGCGGTGATCAGCGCGGTGCCGGAGGGAGGACAGATTCCGGATCGGCGGCTGGCACTGATGTTTGCGTGCGCGCATCCGGCGATCGACGCAGCGGTGCGAGCGCCGCTGATCCTGCAGGCGATTGTAGGACTGGATGCGGCGACGATTGCGTCGGCGTTTCTGACCTCGCCGACGGCGATGGGGAAGCGGCTGGTGCGCGCGAAGAGCAAGATTCGGGAAGCGGGGATTCCCTTGCGGGTACCGGAGCGCGAAGAGCTCGCGAGCCGCCTGGATGCGGTGCTGGAGGCCATTTACGCGGCTTTCGCCGAGGGATGGAGCGACGCGATTGGAACGGATCTGCTGCGGCGCGATCTGACCAGCGAGGCGCTTTTCCTGGCGCGGCTGGTTGCGGAGATGCTGCCCCATGAACCAGAGGCGCTTGGATTGCTGGCCCTGATGCTGCATGCGGAGGCACGGAGGCGAGCGCGACGCAACGAGCTCGGCGAATATGTTCCGCTGAACGAACAAGACACCGCGCTGTGGGATGCCCCGATGATCGCGCAGGCCGAGTCGCTGCTGCTGCGTGCGAGCCGATGGAGGGTGGTCGGGCGCTATCAACTGGAGGCGGCGGTGCAGTCGGCGCATGTGGCGCGCTGCCGGACGGGCCAGGCGAACTGGCAGGAACTGACGCAGATTTACGATGCGCTGCTGGCGATCACAGGATCGCCAGTGGTGGCCATCAATCGAGCGCTGGCGGTTGCGGAGGTTGGTGGAGCAAAGGCCGGACTGGAAAGTTTGCCGGATGCGGAGGCGGATGCACGGCTGGCCGGGTATCAACCGTATTGGGCGGCGAGGGCGGAGCTGCTGGCTCGGGCGGGAGTGAAAGAGGAAGCGTGTCACGCGTATGACCTGGCCGTTGGACTGGAGCGGGATCCGGCGATCCGGGAGTTTCTGGAAAGAAGGCGGGCGGGGTTGGGGTAGGGTAGGACCGGGGCTGTTCCGCTTCAAAATGGTTCGGACTATTGTGTTTGGGTGACCTTCGGGTGGATGCGCGAGACGGATTCGTCGACTTGGGGGTCCAGGGGAGTTTGCTTCTTGCTGTAGGGCGAACCTGGCTGCGACGGTAGTGGCGTGTTGGTCTGCCAAAGGGCTAAGGGCAAGTCGAGGAGCCGTGTTGTGGATCGACATTTAAAGCTTTGATTCAGCCTGGACAATGGCGACGTGCCTGAGGTTGAGTTTGGACACTCGCGATCGTGCCGGAGCCTTTCAGCTCGGAAAGGGCGACCGAGCGCGAGGTGTGGAGCTTTCAGTCTTTAAGACGGAGCTGTTCGCAGGCGATGGCGGCCTGACCGAGGGAGATGCCGCCGTCGTTGGTGGGGACCTCGCGGTGGCAGAAAACTTCGAAGCCTTCGGTGTGCAGGGTTTCGAGGCAGCCCTCAAGCAGAACCGCGTTCTGGAAGCAGCCGCCGCTGAGGCAGACGCGATTGAGCTGAAGTTCCGCACGCATACGGCGGCAGACTTCAGAAATGACGGCGACGAGCGTGCTGTGAAAACGCGCTGCGATGCGGGATTGAGGTGTATTGGCCTCAAGCTCGGCGACGATCTGGTGAATCATGGGGCGCAGATCGACGTCGGTGGGGGAAGCGGACGCGATAGTGAAGTCGTACGCGTGCGGCGACGGGCCGGACCAGGCATCGGCTGCGGCTTCGAGCATCATGGCGGCCTGTCCTTCGAAGGAAACACTGTGGCGCAGGCCGATGAGCGAAGCAACGCCGTCGAAGAGCCGGCCGGCGGATGAAGTTGGGATGGTGTTGATGCGTTTCGCGAGCATGGTGTCGACAATGCGGAGGCGCTCGGGAGCAGCCATGGCGGTCCAGCGCGGATGCTCGGGGATTGCACTGAGGGTGTCGAACAGATAGCTACGGGCGACGCGCCAGGGTTCGCGCACGCCGGAGTCGCCGCCGGGCAAAAGGACGGGCCGAAGGCGCGCGTAGCGATCGAAGCCGAGATAATCCGCGGCGAGAAATTCGCCTCCCCAGATAGTGGAGTCAGTGCCGAGGCCGGTGCCGTCCCAGGCGACGCCGATGACCCGGCCGTCGAGCTGATGTTCGGCCATGCAGCTGGCGATGTGCGCGTGGTGATGCTGCACGGCAATCTTGCGCAGGCCAGGGAGTCGGAGCGCGAACTGCGTGCTGAGATAGCTGGGGTGGAGATCATAAGCGACCGCCGCGGGCGTGACGTGAAAGAGGCGGGCCATCCGTTCCAGGGTTTCTTCGAAGAAGCGGAGGGTCTCGAAATTTTCCAGATCGCCGAGGTGCTGGCTGGGGATGGCAAAGCCGGCGCGGGTGAGGCAGAGCGTGTTTTTTTGTTGTGCACCGCAGGCCAGGACTTCGGCTTCGCCGCGTCCGAGCCACACCGGCATGGGGGCGAAGCCGCGCGCGCGGCGCATCGGCATGGCGTGACTGGAGACGACGCGAACCACGGAGTCGTCGACGCGAGTGTGGATGCGGCGGTTGTGGTGGGCGAAGGCATCGGCGATGCCTGCGAGACGCTGCTCCGCTTCGTCGCTGTCGATGACGATGGGCTCTTCGCTGATGTTGCCGCTGGTCATGATGAGCGCGGGGTCGACGTCCCAGCGTCCACGCAGAATGCGAAAGAGGAGATCGTGCATCGGAGTGCAGGGGAGCATGACGCCGGTCGTGGGGTTGCCGGGGGAAATGGCGTCGGCGAGATTCACATCAGGACGGCGGCGGAGCAGGACGATGGGGCGCTCGCGGGAGACGAGTGCGGCGTGTTCTTCCGGAGAGACGAAGCAGAGAGATGCGGCGACGTCTGCGTCGGCGACCATGATGGCGAGTGGCTTTTCGCTGCGATGTTTGCGGTGGCGCAGCTCTTCGACAGCTGTAGGCTGTCGTGCATCGCAGGCGAGCTGATAGCCGCCGAGGCCTTTCCAGGCGACAATGCCGCCGGCACGGAGAATGTCGGCAATGCGTTCAAGGATGGCGCGCGAAGTTTGGGGCGCGGGGGAAGGTTGACCCGGTTCGACAAGGAGGAGGTGCGGTCCGCAGATGGGGCATGCGTTGGGCTGCGCATGGAAGCGGCGGTTGGTGGGGTCCTTGTATTCGCGGAGGCAAGCGTCGCACATGGCGAATTCCGCCATGGTGGTCATGGGGCGGTCGTAGGGAACGTCGAGGATGATGCTGTAGCGCGGGCCGCAGTTGGTGCAGTTGGTGAAGGGGTAATCCTGGCGTCGATTGGCGGGCTCGTGGGTGTCGGCGAGGCAGGCGTCGCAGACGCAGATGTCGGGCGGGACGAGGGCGAAGGCCGATCCGGCCGCATCGCTTTCGTGGATGGAAAAATCGGAGTCGCCGGTAGTGGGAATTTCGGTGCGGAGGATTTGTGCGATGCGGACGAGGGGCGGAGCTTCAGCGGGAAGGGCGGCAAGGAAGGATGCAACGATGGCGGGATCGCCTTCGACTTCGATGAAGACGCCGCGCGGGGAGTTGAGGACGAATCCGGCGAGAGAGAAGCGACGGGCGAGGTTATAGACATAAGGGCGAAAGCCGACGCCCTGGACCACGCCACGAATCTGCAACTGCAGACGAATTGTTTCGCTGGCGGGAATCGTCCGTTCTCTCCGGGACCCTGACGATCATACTTGCACAGACGATTCCCGAGTGCCGGGGCCCGGCGCCTGGGCTCAGGCGGCCTGGACGAATTCGAGTTCGAGGGTGATCGAGACTTCTTCGCCAACCATGACTCCACCGGTTTCCATGGCGGCGTTGAAGGTGAGGCCGAAGTCGCCGCGATTGATCTTTGTCAACGCCTGCACACCGACGCGGGTGTTGCCGTAGGGATCCTTCACTGGGGGCGTGGGGCCTTCGACGGTGAATTCTACTTCCTTTGAGACGCCGTGGATGGTGAGCGGGCCGGCCACGAGGACGGTTCCATCGCCCCTGCGTGTAACGCGGGAAGAATGGAAGGCCAGGGTGGGAAACTTCTCCACGTCGAAAAAGTCGGGGCTCTTGAGGTGCGTGTCGCGCTGGGGATCGCGGGTATCGATGGTCGAGACATCGATGGAGGCATCGACATGCGACTGGGTGAGGTTGCCGGGGTCGAAGGTGAGCTTGCCGGTAACGCCGGTGAACTGTCCGCGTACGTTGGAAATCATGAGATGGCGAACGCGAAATTCGGCGATGGAATGGACCGGGTCGATGGTCCAGGTGGTCGTGGTGCTGGTGGGTGAAGTAGCGGTGGGGCTCATAGGGTGTACTTACCTCCTTGCCATTGGATTCGGGTCGAGATTATTCGTTGCAACAAATAATTGGCAAAGACTACACCTCGGGCGGGCGGCAGACGAGCACCAGCCGGCGAAGGTCATGGAGGCGGTTCGGGCCAAGGCGGCCGAGCTGGCGGCGGTGCAGTTCGCACATCGGCCCATCGATGCGGGAGAGCAGCTCGAGGCCGGCAGGTGTGATGCGGACAATGACTTTGCGCCGGTCGGGATTGTTGCGGCAGCGGCCGATGAGGGCGCGCTTCTCGAGGCGGTCGAGGAGGCGGGTGATATCGGGATCGCGGGAGATCATGCGGGCGGCGATTTCGCCGCAGAGCAGGCCGTCGGGGGCGCCGCGCAGGATGCGGAGCACGTTGTACTGATTCGACGAGAGGTCGTGCTCACGAAGCAGCTCGGAAGGGGCGCGGGAGAGCAGGTCGACGGTGCGGAGCAGGTCGACGAAGACGGTTTCTTCGGGGCAAGCCTGGGGTTTCGAGCTGGGCCGGGCGGACGAGGCCACGAGACGAGACATACTCTACAAGATGGTCGTTGCAACGGATAAGTGTCAAAAGAATCCGGAAAATGACACTCGAATCCTTGCCGGCGAGGTGGGCATCTGCAGGGTGGAGGCAGGGAAAGACGATGAACATCATTGTGATTGGCGCAAGCGGCATGGTTGGAAGCCGGGTTGTCAGGGAGCTGGTATCGCGAGGGCATACCGTAACAGCGGTTGCGCGGGACCCCTCGAAGATTCCGGCGGAGCCCCATGTGTGTGCGGTCAAGGGCGATGTGAACGACGCTGCGGCCCTGGCGGAGACCCTGCGCGGCAGCGACGCGGTGGTGAACGCATATGGGCCGGGGCGGCGGCAGGAGCAACTGGTGATCCCGGCGGCGCTGGCAGTGCTGGCGGCCGCGAAACAGGCGGGAGTGAAGCGAGTGATTATCGTTGGCGGAGCAGCCAGCCTGTTGATCGCGCCGGGGAAGACGCTGCTCGATTCCGGTCGCCTGCCGAAGGAGTGGCTGGCGATTGCGAAGGCGCATTCCGATCTGCTGCAGCTGTTGCTCACGACCAATCTGGGCGCCGGCCTGGACTGGACGTATTTCAGCCCCGCAGGCCTGATTCAGCCTGGTCAGCGGACGGGAAAATTCCGGGTGGGAAAAGATGAACTGATCGTGGACGAGCAGGGGCAGAGCTGCATCTCGGCGGAGGACTACGCGGTTGCCCTGGTGGATGAGCTGGAACAGCCGCACCACGTGCGGGAACGGTTCACCGTGGGCTATTGACGGGAGAGCAGGGAATCAGGGGGTGTTAGCAGGCCCTAACTGGAGAAAACGAGTTTGTCGCCGGGCTGGATATTGAGCTGCTGGATCTGGCCAGGCGCGAGCTCGAGCACGCAATGGATTTTCATGCTGACCGGGGTGAGTCGCCACGGGCGCAGACGCTGCCAGGTTTTGAGAACGCGCAGCTCCTTGTCAAGGGCGATGACGTCGATCGCGAAGCGCATCCACATGGTGTGGACGCCGGAGGAGGGGCGAATGAGCAGGCCGGAGCCATCGTCGAGGGAAGATTTCCCGAGAAGGCCGATCAATCGCGATAAAAATGTGTCAGCGAGACCGATGCGCGATCCGATGGTGACGGCCTTCTCCGGGATGGTGACGGTGAGATATTGCATAGTTGCCGCTTTTTCCGCCAGCTGCGGGCGGTCTTGAGCTTCCGGGTTGATGGGATCTCTGGGCGCACCTACAACGGGCTCGCGGCAGCAGATCCACAGGGCAGAGTACCGGTTAGGTCCTGAACAACAGCGTCAGGAGGGTCATGGTTCGGGGCCAACAATCAGGCTGTTCTTTTTCTGCGCAGCACGATCACGCCAAAAACCAGAACCGCGAGAGCGCCGGCGACCGCACGAATCATAAGAGATCCTTCCATGGCTATCTCCTTTCCCGGCACGTGCCGTTAGTGGGAATGATGATTCCAGTAAGTGAGCCGAGATTACGCAGACTTCGACTTCCTTCTGCGCAGGACAATCGCCCCGACAACGATCACAGCCATCGCAAGGGCAACAACGCGAACAATCATGCTCGATTCCATTTTGAATCTCCTTTCCGGTGTGCCCGCTTTCGAGGGGGCGCACGCGAATTGCAGCAAACTTAGAACCCCTGCTTCATTTCAGGTTGCTGCTCAGGGTGAGGATGGCCGGAGCCAGCAGCACGATGAACAGGCAAGGGAAGATGAAGAATACCAGCGGGAACAGAATCTTGATCTTGGTCTTGGCCGCGGCCTCTTCAGCGCGTTGGCGCCGCGCGGTGCGCAGCTCTTCGGAGTAACGGCTGAGGGCGCGAACGATGGGCGTACCGAAGCGATCGGTCTGCTGCAGCATGGTGACCAGGGAGGTGAACTCTTCGAGCTGGGTACGGTCGGCCATGCTTTGCCAGGCGTCGAGACGCGGTTTGCCGGCACGCTGCTCGAGGTTGATCTGGTTGAACTCCTCGTTGAGCTCGGGATAGCTGACGGCGATTTCCTGCCCGATACGGAGCAGAGCCTGATCGAGGCCGAGGCCGGCTTCCACGCATATGACGAGGAGGTCAATGGCGTCGGGAATGCCTTTCTGAATTTTCTTTTTGCGTTTATTCACCATGCGCGTGAGCCAGATATCAGGCAGTAGATAGCCGACAGCGGCCAGAGCCAGGCACCAGAAGGCGGTGTTGGAGTGAATGAAGCTGCCGCCGATGGCGCCCGCCGCGGGGCCGACAAAGCGCGCGGTGAAGTAGAGATCGAGCTGGCTGCCGCCCTTGAGGCCGGCGGTGACGAAACGCTGGCGAAGCTTCTCGTCTTCAGAGAGGCCGAGGCGGGCGCGAAAGGCGCGGGCGAGGGAAAGCAGCCGGTCTTTGGCCTTTTCCTTGCTCCGGACGGTCCGCTTGTCGGGCCGCTCGCTGGTGACGATGTCCAGGATGCGGCGGGCCTGCAGCGACGGACGCAGCAGGAAGGGCGCGCAGAGCAGGGTAATCACGCAGAACACCGTGAGGGAAAGCGCAATGTAGAAAAAGATCATCATGTTCATCTTTGCGTCTCCCTATACGTCGATGGAATTGATAATGCGGTTGATGAAGAAGGCGCCCATCAGGATCAGGCAGCCACAGAGAAGCAGGAGCTTGTGCCCGAAGGGGTCCCGGAGCAGAGGCTTGGAGTAGCCGGGATCCATGACATTGATCAAACCCATGACCACGACGGGAAGCAGGGTAAGGATCCAGCCGGTCATGCGGCCCTGCGCGGTCTGGGTGCGAATGTCACCCTGAATGCGCTGGCGTTCGCGGATGACGTGGACGGAGCGGTCGAGCACTTCGACCAGATTGCCGCCGGTTTCGCGCTGGACCACGATGGCGGTGACCAGCACGCGCAAATCTCCGGAGGGCACGCGATCGATGAGCTGCATGAGCGCATCGCGCAGCGGGAGCCCGAAGTTTTGCTGGCGGAAGACTTCGCTGAATTCCGTGCAGGCGGGTTCGGGCGCGCCCTGGGCCATGATTTCGATAGCGCCGGAGGTGGAGTGCCCGGCGCGCAGGGAACGAGCCATCATGTCGATAGCGTGCGGTAAAGCTTTTTCAAAGGCGCGCAAACGGCGGTAGCGGCAGAAGGCGACCCGCACCCAGGGAATGGCGGCGCATACGCCGGCGGCACCGAGCTCCACGCCGAGAACCGGCGCAAAGAACATCGTGATGACGAAGCCAATGCCGGCGGCGGCCGCAGTTTGCACGAGGATGGCCGAGGCGGTGGTATTGAGCGCCGCCTGCGAGATCCACTTCTGCAGCGACGCCATGGAGATGTACTTGCTGAGGGTCTGGCCGATCCAGTCGAAACGGCTGCTGGCGGTCTTGCGCAGCAATTCGCTGGTCTCGAGAGCAACGGTGGAGACGCCGCCTACGCGGTCGGCGGTCACAGCCGAGAGGCGGGCCTGGAGGGTCTTATCGCCGCGGCTGGGCGCGGTCGCAAACGTGACGACCCCGAAGGTAATCAGAAGTACGGCGAAGAAGCTGGAGGCGATCAATATCATCATGGGCCGGATTCCTCACACCTCGACCGAGTGATCCATCAGGCCGGGCGGGATGGGAATGCCCGCGGCCTTGAGGCGCTCGGTAAATTTAGGGACGATGCCGGTAGAGCGGAAGCGTCCTTTGACTTTGCCGTTTTCTGCAATGCCTTCCTTCTCAAAGAGGAAGATGTCCTGCATGCTGATGACGTCGCTGTAGGCACCGGTGAGCTCGGTAATGTGGGTGATGCGGCGGCTGCCATCGCTCATACGGGCGACCTGCACGATGAGGTGAATGGCGGAGGCAATCTGCATGCGGATGGCTTTATCCGGCAGGCGGATGTCGCCCATCATGCACATGGTTTCCAGACGAGCCAGACCGTCGCGGGGGGTATTGGCGTGAATGGTGGTCAGCGACCCGTCGTGGCCGGTGTTCATGGCCTGCAGCATGTCCATGGCTTCTTCGCCGCGGACCTCGCCAAGGACGATGCGGTCGGGGCGCATACGGAGGGCATTGATGACCAGCTCGCGCTGGCGGATGGCGCCCTTGCCTTCAACGTTGGGCGGGCGCGTTTCGAGGCGGACGACGTGATCCTGGCGCAGCTGCAGTTCGGCGGAATCTTCGATGGTGACGATGCGTTCCTTCTCGGAGATAAAGCTGGACAGTGCGTTGAGCAGGGTGGTCTTGCCGGCGCCGGTACCGCCGGAGATAACGATATTGAGCCGGGCCTGCACGGCGGCGCGCAGCATTTCGAGCATGGGGCCGGTGAGCGCCTTGTTCTGAATCAGCTTTTCGGCGGTCAGCGGCGACGAACCAAAACGGCGGATGGAGAGGATGGGGCCGTCGATGGCGAGCGGCGGAATGATGGCGTTGACACGAGAGCCGTCTTTGAGGCGGGCATCGACCATGGGAGTCGACTCATCGACGCGGCGGCCAACGGCGGAAACAATCTTGTCGATGACCTGGAGCAGGTGGCGGTTATCGCGGAAGGTAACGCTGGTGCGGCTGAGGACGCCGCGCCGCTCCACGTAGACGTTGGCGGCCGTGTTCACCAGGATGTCGTTGATGGTGTCGTCTTTGAGCAGCTGCTCGAGCGGGCCGAGACCGAAGACCTCGTCGAGAACTTCCTGGGCGACGCGGTCGCGTTCCGAAGAGCTGAGAGGAACGCCCTGTTCGCCGATGATCTGCTGAATGAGAGCAAAGAGCTGCTGCTGGCCGGCGCGGGTTTCCTGCGCTTCGCCCAGCTTTTCCAGGTCAAGACGATTGATGAGCTCAGCGTGGACCGCCGATTTGAGCTCCTGCTGCTCTTTTTCACGGAGCGGGCGGGCGGAGGGAACTGCCGTCCGCAACCCACTGTTATTGGTGCGCAGGTTATTCGCTTCCGGACGTGACTGCGTGAGGTTGAGCGTGAGATCGCTCATCGCTATTCAGTCCTTTTCTGGCCAAACAATGAGAAGGCTTTTTTGGCGGGCTGGGCTTTCGTTTTCGGGGCTTCGTCCCCGGTCAGAATGGAGGTCCAGCGGGAGAACTGCGTGGAGATCTCCGATTTCTTGTCCGCCCCGATGGGCTCACCGACGTTGATCGCGCGCTGGCACTCGGTATAAGCATTGCACAGCCGGACTTCCACCGGCACGCGAATCGCCTTCTCGATCTGCTCGACGGCAATCGCGCCATGGGATGAGTAGCGGTTAATGATGACGTGGAGGCGCGCCGAGGTGGATTCGTTGCGGCTGAGGCCATCGATGTAACGCGAGAGGTCTCGAATGGCGCCGATGTCGGGCGTAGCCACCAGATAAATCTGATCGGAGCGATCCATGACCGCCAGCGAGACTTCCTCGAGGGAGGTTTCGCAGTCGAGCAGGATGTAGTCGTATTCGCCGCGCAGGAACTCAAGGGTACGTTCGAGGGCGTCGGGATCAACGGTGCGGGTCAGATCATGGTTTTCAGGGGAAGAGAGAACCTCGAGGCCGCTGGAATGCTTGGCGATGAAGCCGCGCAGCAGGGTGGAGTCGAGGCGGTTGACGTTGCGAATCAGTTCATCGAAGTGGTAGCGAGTACCGTCGAGCCCGAGATAGAGGCAGACATGGCCGAACTCGGGGTGGTTATCGATGAGCAGAACTTTTTTGTTCTTCTGGCGCACCAGGTAGTAGGCGAGGGTGACGGCCACCGTGGTGGTGCCCACGCCGCCTTTGGCGCCGAAGAAGGAGAGGATGTGGCCGGTGGAGCGGGTGCGGCCCGTGCCGGTGGACCACTGACGCTCCTGGCGGTCAAACAAATCGCCGAGTTGACGGGGATCGACGGGGTTCTTGAGAACCTCATTGCAGCCGGCGCGCATGGCGGCGAGCAGAAGCTCAGGCTCGCTGTGGTTGCTGAGTGCGGCGGCAAAGAACCGTCCAAAGAAGAGCTGCTGCATGTACGCAGCGGTCTCCGCGGCGCCCTGAGGATCGCGATCGAAGTCGATGATGGCGATGACCAGGTCTGAGCTCTTGGCGTCGGCCGAAATGGCCGGGCGGCGAACGGCAGAAACGTACTCATCGAAATCGTCGTGGCTCACGGTCCACTGGTGCTGGGAAGCGGCCTGGACGATTTTGTCGGTTAGATCGCGATCGAGACCGACGGTCAGAAGTGCAACCGAGAGAGTCGAATTGTTGGAAGCAGGCTGGCTCATAGGTGGGTCCTTTTCCCCTTACTGGATTGGCACCTGCTGCGGCACAGGCTGCGGCGCGGGCTGCGGTGGCGGAGTTTTTGGAGTAATACCCTTGTCAAACTTCGGGTTATCAATGAGCGGCTCCGCGGTCTTCGGTTGCGTCGGAACCGGGTTGTCGGTGAGTGGATCGACGATGGTCGGAGTCACGATGACCGCGAGTTCCGCCACGCTTTTGCTGACACTCTTGGACTGGAACAGCTTGCCAAGAATGGGAATGTCGCCGATGCCGGGAATCTTCTCCAGCTGATCGGTGGTGCGGTTGTCGAGCAAGCCGGAGATGGCGAAACTCTGTCCGCTCCTCAGCTCGATCTGGGTCTCGGCGCGGCGCGTGGATATGGCCGGAATGGTATAGCCGGAGATGGTGACTTCGTTGCTGTAATCAAGAGCGCTGACTTCAGGCGCGACCTTGAGCGAGATGGTGCCGTCAGCCAGTACGTTGGGCGTAAAGTCCAGCTTGACGCCGTAGGGGCGGAACTGAATGGTCACCGAAGTGAAGCCGCCGGTGCCACCCTGCACGACCGGATAAGGAAATTCGCCGCCGGAGAGGAAGGAGGCCTTCTCTCCGCTCAGGGCCGTGATGGTCGGCTCGGCGAGGATCTGCGCAATCTGTTTGTTCTCCAGCGCCTGGATCGCCGCGCCGAGCTGCAGGTCCTGGTTGTAATAGAACAGGCCGAGCAGACTGCTGACCGCCAAAAGAGACGAACCGGCCGTGGTGGTGCCGGATGTAGCACCGGGACCCACCGTGACGGCACCGAACTGGCCTGTGGTGGTGTTAAAGGTGTTGGCACCGGGGCCGAAGAAGTTGAAGCCGAGCTGCTCGGCGCGGGAACGATCGATCTCGATCACCCGGACCTTGAGGCGAACCTGGGGAGTGTGCTTGGTTCCCACCAGCAGGGAGTTCGCAACATCTTTGGAGAACAGGGTAGCCAGCTTGGCGGCAGCGTCGGATGTTTCCTGCGAGGAAACGGTGCCGGTGAGGGCGACTTGATCGCCATGACCCTCGACGCCAATGTTCTCGGCAGGGAAGGCATCGTGCAGCGCGTGGTGCAGGTCGTTGACGTCGATGTCGGAATTGATGAGATAAGCGCGCGATTGCCCGGTTTCATCCCAGAGCACGAGGCTGGAAACGCCCGGCGCTTTGGAGGTGACGACGATCTGGTGCGGGCTCGAAGTGAACGAATCGAGCACGTCGGGATTGCTGACATAGACGCGGCGGATACGGTTGTCGGTGTTGACGAACATCGACCGTCCGACGAGAAGATGCAGGGGTTCGCCCACCACCTGAGCGCTGGTGCCCATGCTCCCGGTGAAGGGTGTCTGCGCAGCAGCTGCAACGGCTTTGGCTTGTGCGGCTGCTCCGGAGCAAGCGGCGGTCATGAAACCGGCCGCCAGCAGAAGGGGAGAAAAAGTTCGGATTGTGCAATCTCTGCGAATCATGAATGCCTCAGTTGAAACTCACCGCGCTGCGTTTATCTCCCAGCATGGTTTCCACGACCCAGGGCTTGGGAACCGGCCTCACGATCGGACGGGGCGCTGGATTGCCCGGAGTTGGTTTGGGTGAGGACACCGACGCCAGCTGATTCAGATCCACGGGCGTAGCACCGGCCATATTGTGATCGCCGCCATTGCGGAGGACGAAGTGGATGGTTCCTTTTTCGCTGGCGAGGACAGCCTTTTCGGCCTCTTCGGGCGAAAGCAGGAGGGTGACGACATCGACCGAGACGGGCTTGCCGGAGGGATCAGGCTGAACCTGATGGCCGGCGGCCAGAATTTCAGCGTCCTGCAGCACCGTCGCGGTGATCGGCTCAGGGCTGGAATCCTCCTTGTACGTCACGAGAACGTCCACATGGGTGCCGGGGAGGAGGAAGCCAGCCACGCCGACGACTTCGTCGGAGCGGAGGGCGATGGCGCGCATGCCGCTGGGAATTCTTCCCGTGAGGCCAATGCCGGAGCCAGGAGCCGCCAGCTGGCGATCGAGGATGGGTTGGCCGGCTGAGAGCGGATAGAGGACCGCGCGACCGACGACATCGTCAATCTTGACGAAGCTGCCATCCAGGGGATGGGACTTGGGCCACTCGATCATCGACAGATCTTCGCGACGGACGACTTCTCCGGGATCGAGAGCGCGGGCAGCCGCAACATACTCGTTGGGCGGCTGGACAGGGGTGCGGGAGGCATGGGCAACTCTGCGGCTGAGCCAAAACGTAAACAGGCCGGAGATAACCAGGGCAACGACGAGAGCCAGCATGAGGCGGCGGGCCATATCAGATCACCTTTGGAACGCCGTGAGGAACAGCGTCGTCGCAGTGCCGGCGGCAACCGCCAGGGCATAGGGAAGGCGCAGTGTCCTCGCATTCGCGAGATTCAGTTGGGGGTGAGGAGCAAGACCCTCGATGCGATGGTGCAGAACGAGGGCTCCGACGTTCCGGATCGTCTCCCGGAGACGTCCGCGCCAGAGGGCAAGGCCGAGGGCCATGACACCGCCGGCGAGAGCAGTGAGAATAAGAAGCCACGGAACCAGCGGCATGCCGGCAATGGCAGCGACGGCGGTCATTAATTTAACGTCGCCTGCGCCCATGCCGCCCGCCAGCCAGAAGACCAGGAAGAGCGTACCGCAGATAAGTCCGGCGAGGGCTGCGAGAGCCAGCTGCTTCCATCCGCCGAGCACCAGGTGCAGGGAAAGGCCGAGAAGAATTCCGGGCAGCGTGATAAAGTTCGGAATCCGGCGGCTGCGAACATCGAAAACAGATCCGGCCAGAGCACAAACCAGCGCGACGGACGGATACAGCCACTCGGTCATATGATTCGGCATGCGATGACCCCAAAAACACGCTGCAGCTTTATTCAGCCAGCGCCTGTGCGTTGACGCGCCTGTAGCGCCCATCCCCGGAGGGAATCAGGTCGTCAGGCGAAGTTGAGAAGGACACTGCGATGTGGGAGGGAGACGTCCGGGGCCTTACCCTGCTCCGAGGCCGTTGCCAGACCACCGCGCCGCGGCATCCCCGGCCTGGGGCTTTCCCTCGTCGGGAGCGGCCAGGAAATCCGCACGATGCTGCGTCGTCCTTCGGTTGATTTCCAGGCCGGCAATTCAGGTACGAAATGCCGGGTGCCAGGAAACGGGTGATACGTTTGTCGCCACGCTGATAGCTGCTGACGGATCGATTGGCCGGAGAGGTGGAGGGGGTCGCGACCGGGGCCTGAGAGCGATGGCCGCGACCTTCTTCCGTGGATCAAAATTCAGACGCTGCCTGTCACGCGACAAGAGCGGACCGAACTCGTTTCACCCAACCAGAGACCGGCGAAAACAGAAACCGTCAGAACATCAGTGATGGTTACAGGGTGTTGCCGATGGTGTTGAATTCGTTGGAGATTTTGTTGCTCAGAGACCCCATCGCGACGATGGCGCCCAGGGCGATGAGGGCAGCGATCAGAGCGTACTCGATCAGGTCCTGGCCAGACTCATCGTTCATCAGGTTCTTGAAAAGCAGTTTCATTACCGTTCTCCTTGTAAGTTGCGGCGCGGCCATCCTTGTGGACACCCCGGAACCGCGCTGCGTTTGGTGGTGATTGTTGTCACATTGCGCCCGAGTGGTGCTGTGTCGCAATGCCATTTAAGTGTTACCCTTTGCCACTTTGGTCGAAACTCTCGTACTGAAAACCGCTTAAAACCAGGTAATTCAAGCTCTGCAATTCGACGGTACTGTCGATGTTCCGAAGACCGTTAGCAAAAACCTCAGAGGGTGTTTCCGATGGTGTTGAACTCGTTCGAAATTTTGTTGGTGAGGCCGCGCATGGCTGCGATCCCCGCAACGGCGATCAGTGCTGCAATCAGCGCGTACTCGATCAGATCCTGCCCGGAATCGTCGTCGAATAAACTTCTCAGGAGCCGCGAAGGGCGACTCTTCATTTGTCCCCCTGCATCCGCAGCAGGTTCTTGCTGGTTTTGCGCGCCTGCCGTCGTGATCATGGTTGTGATCTTGCTATGGGGTACTCTCCAGAGCAATGCTCAGGAAGTGTTACGAGTTACTACTTTCGGTGATGGGATCTGCTGCCGGTGGTGGAAGCGATGCCAACTAGAGGGGAGCGCAGAGAGTCGAAAAGTCGGGCGTGGAAGGGCAAAAGTCCTGGGCTGAATTCATGTTTTTCGGGTTTCCTGTCGCCCCCTTGACTCGCGGGGCCAGACACTCTCTGCCGCACTGAACAGGAGCCGTGAGAGCGAACCCCGCGGGGGGCAGGACGGGACCGGCGCGCTGGCGGCTGCAGGCGCAGTCGGGTAACTTTCTGCCCCGCGGCCGCGGAATCGAAGTCACGCGACGCCAACCGGGCAGGAAAATGCGCCGCGGAGGAGTCAACCCCTGACGGGAGTAATCCTGGGGGTACGAAGGTCGATGGAGTCTCTCAGTACTAAAGTACCGGCCCACGACGGAGAGCTTCCGGGCCGTCAGGATGCTAAACAACAGAGAATCAGCAGCCTGGGCATCGTCTTGCGAGCCCGGAGGGCCCGATTAGTAACCTTCGGGTCAATTCCACCTTCGGGGCACGCGCGGACGGTGGTGTTATTCCGGATCGCAGTGTGTGCTATCGACGGTCAGTGAAGTGCCACTGATGATAATGCAGGACATTTTCCAGGTAACTTCCACTCACGGTGCGAGATGAGAATTCGCGCGCCGGGAGGCAGTCAGGCGCCGGGTGCTCCGCAGAAGCGGAAGGACACCGGAGCCGGAGGAGCATCACTTGCAGTTGAACCATCCGGAAACATTGCGCCCGGGAACCACGCGTACGGACCAGATCGCGCGAGCCGTGCTGATCGGTCTGCTGTGTTCGGTTTCTGCGTTTATCTGTTTGCGCGGCGCTACCGCATCGGTGACCGATCCGGATGTTGGATGGCATCTGCGCACCGGCGAGTGGATTCTGCAGCATCATGCGTTTCCGCATGCCGATCCCTTTTCGCGAGCCACTGCCGGGAGCCCATGGCAGGCCTACAGCTGGCTCTTCGATCTGATCCTGCTGAAGGCGTACGCGTGGATGAATCTGCGCGGACTGCTGCTGTTCACGGCGGGCATGATGGCTCTGATCGCGGCGGCGGTTTATCACCTGGTGAGCCGGCTGCAGGCCGACTTCACGCAGCGCGCCCTGCTGACGATCGCGGTGATGTTTTGCCTTGCGCGCATGAGTACGCCACGGCCCTGGCTGTTCACGATTCTGTTTTTCGCGCTGGAGATGAACATCCTGATGCACGCGCGCCGCGAGGGCCGGAGCCGGGAACTGCTGTGGCTGATTCCTCTGTTCGTGCTGTGGGCGAATATTCATATCCAGTTTGTCGATGGGCTTTTGGTGCTGGGCATCGCGGCGGTTGAGCCGCTGCTGGCCCGGTGGTGGAAATCGGAAGCGAAGCCGGCTCCGGCGCGCAATCTGTGGCTGGCGCTGGGGGCATGTGCCGCGGCGGTGTGCCTGAATCCCTACGGGCCGGGAATCTACAAAATTGCCTGGCAGCTGGGCTCGCAGCCCGGGGTTCTGGACACGGTGAGCGAAATGCTGGCGTTGCCCTTCCGCACTGCGGGCGATTTCCTGCTGTTGTTTATGGCCCTGGCCGCGGCTGGCGTGCTGTTCCGTTTCCGGCAACTCGCGCCTTTCGAGACGCTGATGCTGGCGATGGCCGCGGTTCTTTCGTTCCGCTCGCGCCGGGATCTGTGGGTGATGGCGATTACGGCCGGCACGATATTGGCTGCGGGCCTGCCGGCACGCGCGAAGCAGGAAGACGACGAGAAGCAGCCGTTCTGGGCCACGGCCCTGGCGTGCGCGACAGCGGTCGCCGCTTTTGCGGCGAGCGTGCTGCTGCTGCATGTCAACAATGCCCGGCTGCAGGCGGAAATGGCGGACAAAATGCCGGTGAAGGCGGTCGATGTGGTGAGGGAACGCCACTACACAGGCGCTGTCTTCAACACCTACGACTGGGGCGGCTTCCTGATCTGGAATCTGCGGGAGCCGGTCAGCATGGATGGGCGCGCGGCGCTTTACGGCGATGAGGCCATTGAGCGTTCGAAGGAGACCTGGGGCGGCGGCGCGAAGTGGGCATCGGATCCAAATCTGCAGTCCGCGGGTGTGGTGATCGCGCCGGATGGCGCGGCTCTGACCCAGCTGTTGCGCATGGATACGCGTTTCGAGCTGGCCTACGAGGACAAAGTGGCAGCGGTCTTCGTGGCTCGCAAAGAAGCCAAGAACGGCGAAAACAATATGGCCCGGCTGGATGGGACCAGCAGCGGCCCGGGGTCGGAGAGGCAATTGCCATGAATGCGGGAGATTTTCGGGAGGAAGGGTTTATGAACGTGGAACGGATCCGGCAACAGGGGCCGGCGAACCAGGCGCGATGGACACAAACGGTGGCTACGCGTCTGCGCGACCTGATGGTGCGCGACGAGAGCGGGTCGGCGCTGGCGGAGATGGCCTTCATCGTCATCCCGCTCATGATGCTGATGATCACCGGCATGGTGTGGTTCGGTATCGCCATGAACAACGATCTGACGCTGAACAATGCGGTGCAGGCGGGCTCAGAGCAGCTGGTCCTGCTGCGCGGGAACGTCGCCGATCCCTGCGCCTCCACGGCTACGGATGTGGGGAACGCCGCACCGGGACTCACGGCCACCTCACTGCATTTCACCATCACCCTGGGGGGAACTCCCTATACCGGAACAGGAACCAGCGGATCGAACGCGCCCACGTGCAACGGAATTACGTTGACGAGCGGAGAAGTCGCGACGCTGACGGCGACCTATCCGATCACCGTCAACATTTATTCGATGGGGTCCCACACTTACACGCTGTCGTCATCGACGACAGTTTTAATCCAGTAACGATGCAGGAAAGAAAGCCATGAACTTGAGAAAAAAGACAATCTCGAACCTGTTCCGCGACGATCGCGGGCAGGCATTGCCCTGGGTAGCCGTCATGCTGGTCGTGATCATGGGGATCGCGGGGTTTGTAATCGATCTCGGCCATGCCATGGTGTGCGAGCGTCAGCTGCAGTCGTCGACCAACGCGGCGGCGATGGCTTCGGCGCTGGCCCTGCCGAATACGACGTACAGTTCGCAGGCCCACGCCTACGGTTCTGAAACCGGAGACGCGAATGCCTCGCCGAATCTTCCCAACGTCGTCATGACGGTGTCCGGCTATTGTTCCTCGACGGTCAGTGGCTGGGGCGTGGCATGTCTGACCCCGGCCAACGACAATGCGGTGGTCGTCACCCAGACCTCGTCGATCCCGACGACTTTTGCCCGGGTGCTGGGCATCAGCACCGTTCCGATTTCGGCAACCGCTACGGCGGCGGAGAGGGGCTCGCCGCGGGCTCCGTTCAACGTAGCGGTGGTGATCGACACCACGCAGTCGATGACTGACCCGGACGGCTCCGGCAACTGCTCGGGCACGCGTGTGCAATGCGCGATGCAGGGCATTCAGGATCTGCTGGGGGACTTTTCCCCCTGTTATACGGGACTGAGCAGCTGCAGCGGCCAGACCGCGGTGGACGAAGTGTCGATCTTTACCTTTCCTCCCACCAGCACTCCGACCTACGACACCACTTGCCCCCACAGCGGGAGCTTCACGCCGATTCCCTATCCCGACGCGACGAACGCCACCAGCTCGACGATGATCGGGGATTACGAGATTACGGCGATGGCCAACAATTACCGCACTTCCGACGGAACCTCGACCCTTAACAGCAGTTCTCCGCTGGTGATCGCATCAGGCGCGACCAGCAGCAACTGTGGCATGGCTGCGCAGGGTGGCGAGGGCACGTACTACGCGGGCGCGATCAACGCCGCGCAGCAATACCTCGCGACGACCACCCGCACCGGCGCGGACAACGTCATGATTATCATGAGCGATGGTGACGCTTCCGGTTCGGTCTCAATGTCGAATGGCTCGGGAAAGAGCAAAGTCAGCGTCAGCGACACGGTCAGCTTTTCGGCCTCCAACAGCTATCTGAACTGGAACGGGACCTACCCCTCGCCGCTCGATTTGTGCCAGCAGGGAATCGCCCAGGCAACGGCGGCGAAGAACGCAGGCACGAAGATTTACGTCGTGGCCTACGGCGCTCCGAATACCTCGTCGGGGTATTGCAAGACCGACAGCCCCGCGCAGAACCCGTGTACGGTTTTGCAGGCTCTCTCCGGCGACGACAAGGGAAACGGCGCGACCAAGTATTTCTTCGCGGATGGATCCAGCGTCTCGAATGGCTGCACGCCTCCCACCGGCGGGCAGAGCAGCTTCACCACCCTGACTGCAATTTTTTCGGCGATCGCGACCGATCTTGAGGTCGGGCGGCTGATTCCCAACGGGACCCCTTAGCAGCGCCGCGCCAGAGGCTGCGTTCCTGCACGAAGACGCAGCAAGGCAACGCACGCGCCGAGAGCAGAAGCTGCATAGAAAACGAGAGCGGTCCGTCGACGATTCTCACCGCATTACCGCAGGGGGCGCAGGGGCGCCTCCAGGCATTAGCACGAAAGTGCCATGGCACGGGGGTCGATTAAAAAGGATCATTGAGTCCCACCCCCTCAAGGTCGCCGGGCTGCCAGGCGGCTCTTTGAAGGCTGAGCCGAACAGTGAGATAGAACCGATGAGGATTCTGAGAGACGAAGCCGGACAGGCGTCGATGCTGGCGGCGGCGTGCCTGGCGCTGCTGATGGGCGTGATGGCGCTGGCGATCGACGTGGGCTACTTCCAGTACAGAGAGGTCCAGTTGCAGACCGCGGCGGATGCAGCGGCGATCGCAGCAGGTCTGGAGATTGGCAACTGCGGTAACACGGTTTGCAGCAACATGGAAACCGCGGCGGAGAAGGCGCTGATCGAGGACGGCATTACCAGCACTACGGTCACGCCGACGACAAATCAATGCAGTGTCTCGACATCGACCGGGCTGACCATGATTGTTAACGTCGCACCCTGCGTGCTGGGGTCGAGTGATCCGAACAACGGCAACACACATATGGCCGAGGTAGTGCTTACCGAGCCACAAAACACGTTCTTCGCGACCATTTTCGGGATTCGGAATCTCAATCTGACGGCGCGCGCGGAAGCGGGTGAGGCCTACTATCTCAACAATGGCGGCGGTAACTGCATTTACACCAAGTCGCTGGAATTCAACAGCTCCGACGGCAACTTTGACCTGAAGGGCTGCGGCGTTTACGACAGCGGGAACCTCCAGACCGACAATGGTGACGAGGCGACCGCGACGACCTTCCTTTACTACGGGACGTGGAGCCCGAACAACTGCAACAGCAGCTGCAGCTGGACCCTGGGGAATTCAGAGACCCAGCCGACGCACACGAATTCGGCACAAAGCGACCCACTGGCTTCTCTGACGGCGCCTTCTCAGCCGGCGGCTTCCACAACGGCAAGCAATACCACGCCGAACAACGGCGCAACCCTGCAACCGGGTTACTACTCCAGCGGTATCAATCTCAACTCGAACGTTACCGTCAATCTCGCTCCCGGGCTGTATTACATGAACGGCTCCATCAACGTGAACAGCGGCGCGGTCCTTGAGTGCACGGCATGCACGGGAGGGGCGGGCGTGACGCTCTATTTCAATAACGGTAGTCTTCAGCCAAACAGCGGCAGCACGATCGAGCTGACAGCGCCGTCCGTGGCCGGCGACACGACCGGAACCATCCTGCCTGGCGGCGCAGGCGCAGACAATATGCTGATCTGGGAGCCCTCCAGTAACAGCTCAGGCATGACGATCGACGCGAGTTCGTCCTCGTACTTTAACGGAGTTATTTATCTGCCTAACGGCACACTGACACTCAACAGCGGGTCGGGCGTCAACATCAACGGCCAATCGACGGCCACGGCCCTCGACGTGGCAAACATCATCGTCGATTCCGACGTCAACTTCGTGATCAACGGCTCCGGGGGATACCTCGGCGGTGGAGGGCAGGTGCTGGGATCGTTTGCACTTGCGGAGTAGTTTATGAAGAAGCGCAATCGATTCGGTCTGGTGCGGGGAGAACACGGGGGCAGCCTTGTGGAAACCGCCCTGGTGCTGCCGTTTTTTTTGCTGCTGTCGCTGGGGGCAGTCGATTTAGGGCGAGCCTTTTATCTGGCGATTGAGATTGCAGGCGCAGCGCGTGCGGGAGCGATCTACGGATCTCAGAATCCGAACGATACGGCGGGCATCAGGACGGTGGCTCAGGATGATGCGCCGGATGTGCCGAACCTGTCGGTAGGGACTCCGACGTATGGTTGCGAATGCGCAGACGGGACTAACTTCAGTGCAAGTTGCTCAACGACTCCGTCGTGTGCGAACAACCTGAATGTGGTCTACCGCGTGAATATAACGGTTACGGGAACCTATGCGCCGCTGCTCGGTTGGCCCGGGGTTCCTTCTTCCATGTCATTTTCCAGTTCGGCATCGATGCGCAGTGCCGGCAGCTAGTCCTTCAACGGTTGGAGAGCAAGACGCGGCGCATCCCTCCTGGCGGCCGGCCGGGGCGCGGGAAAGCGGAACGGAAGAGCGTCCGACAGCGGGGAGAACGGGCGATCGATGAAAAAGAGAGTCGGCATGCAGAAACTGTTTCGACTGGCCAGCGAGGAGTGTGGCGCTGAACTGGTCGAGTTCGCTTTGAGCGCCTTGATCCTGATGGCCATCCTGGTGGGCGTGATTGGATCCGCGATGGCGATGTACACCTACCATTTTGTAAGCTCCGCGGCGCAGCAGGCAACGCGCTTCGCGGTGGTGCGGGGCTATACCTGGAGTAAAGACGAAACGACCAACTGCTCGACCTCCGCGCCTCCGAACTTCACGATGGTCTACAACTGCACAGCCTCCAGCACCGATATTCAGAATTATGTACAGAGCCTGGCGACCGGGGGCATCAGCGCCGCCAGCGTCACGGTGAATACAACGAATTCGTATGTCTGGCCGGGTCAAACGCCGGACGGAACCACTGCCCCGTGCGCGACCGTCAATAGTCAGGGCTGTCTTGTGAAAGTGACGGTTAGCTACACCTTTAATTTTTTCCCTGTCCAGCGTATGTCCGCGTGGTCGATGAGCGCCACGTCGGAAGGGGCGATCCTGCAATAAGACCGGAGAGCCGCCGGGGAAGTTTCGTTGCCTCGATGCAGGAGTGAGAGGCAAGGGGGCCCGGGCTCACCGCAGGGAAGCAGGTCTGCCTCCTCCTCGTTGGCTCGTCAGCGCCGCGTCAATCTTGACAAGGTTCCTGCCTCATCCTGAAAATGGCCTTTTCCGATTCGCAGGGAGGTACGGCGTACCTTTTTGCGGAATCGCGCTGAACGACGATGGGCATCGCGGATCGCTTCAGACTCGAGGGAAAGACAGCGCTGATCACCGGCGCGGCCAGCGGCCTGGGCGCCGCGATTGCGCTGGCGCTGGCCGATGCGGGCGCGGCGGTGGCCTGCCACGGCAATCGGCGTCCGGCAGAAGAGACGGCGCGCAGGATTCGCGAACAGAAGGGCGAGGGTCGAAGTTTTTCTGCCAATCTGGGTGCCGACGATGGCGCGGATGAGCTTTTTTCCAGCGTTGTTGCAGCGATGGGCGCGCCGGACATTCTGGTGAACAATGCGGGAACGATTCATCGGGAACCTGCCGAGGATCACAGCCTCGATGCATGGAAGCAGGTACTGCAGGTGAATCTGACGAGCGCGTTCCGCCTGTGCCAGCTGGCCGGGCGCGAGATGCTGCAGCGGCGGCAGGGAAAGATCATCAACATTGCGTCGATGATGTCCTTCCAGGGGGGAATCCGCATCGCAGCGTACGTGGCGTCGAAGGGCGGGATCGCGCAGATGACGAAAGCGCTGGCCAACGAGTGGGCGGCGCGCAACGTGCAGGTGAACGCGATCGCACCGGGCTATTTCCGGACCGAGAACACCTCTGCTCTGCAGGCGGATGAGACGCGGAACCGGCAGATCCTGGAGCGGATTCCGGCAGGGCGCTGGGGCGAGCCCGAGGATCTGACCGGCGCTGCGTTGTTTCTGGCATCGCCGGCGAGCGATTATGTAACCGGCACGGTGCTGGTTGTGGACGGCGGCTGGCTGGCGCGCTAGAACCGAGGGTTGACGATGCGACAGAAGACGGCAGAAACGAAACAGGAAGACGCCGAAGAAAAACCAGGCAAAGGGCGCGGCAGGGGCGCCGATCCGTACCAGCTGCAAAGTCTGGATCGGGCGGTAGCGGTTCTGGATTTGCTGGGCGAGAGCGAAGGTCCGCTGGGGCTGGCGGATGTTTGCGAGCGCATGGCCCTGCACAAGAGCACGGCGCATCGCGCGCTGATGGTGCTGGAGCGGTGCGGCCTGATCGAGCGGACGCCGGAGAATCGTTTTCGGCTGGGACTGAAGCTGTACGAGCTGGGCAGCCGCGCGGTGGAGCAAATCGATCTGCGCGCGCGGGTGCATCCCTGGTTCCGCAGGCTGTCGGCGCAGGTGGGCGAAACGGTGCATCTGGGCGTGTTGCAGAAAACCTCCGTGGTCTATCTCGACAAGGTTGAACCCAACAACCGGCGGGTGTGGCTGGCATCGCGCATTGGGGCGTCGAACCCGGTGTACTGCACGGCGATGGGGAAGGCGATGCTGGCGTTTCTTCCCGAGGAAGCGGCAGCGGAAATCATCGGCAAGATTCGCTTCGTGCGCTTCACGCATCGGACGCTGATGACGCCCGAGGCGCTGATGCGCTCGCTGGGGCGGGTGCGGCAGCGCGGCTACGCGATCGACGACGAGGAAGTGGAAGACGGAGTCCGCTGCATCGGGGCGCCGATCCTCAGCGAGAACGGGCATCCCATGGCGGCGGTCAGCATCTCGGGGCCGACTTCACGGATCACGCAACAAAGCGTGCCGGGCATTGCCGAACATCTGCTGCGCTGCTGCCGAGACATTTCCTCATCCCTGGGCGTACCGCAGAGAAAGCGGACTCACACGGCGTCCCCTTTCGCTCAGCATTACGGGCTCTAGAAGGGCCTCCCCCACCCCCCACCCCCCTGGGGTGTGTTCGTATCTGTCTGGCTGATTGCGGCTTGCGGGGTAATACCTTGCGGGTATTACCTGGCGTGAGCGGCCTGGTTCGCGCGCGTCCTGTATTTTTTGTGCGATGACATAGAAGCTCTCTCCTTGAAGGGCAGGGTTGGCGCGGGGTGGGAGGCGGTGCTCCGCAGGGATACGCGCGCAGACGAAGAAGCCGCCTCAGACGGGGCGGCTTCTTTGTTTTTACCCTATATCTATAGAATACCAAGTTTGAGGAATTAACACGCCAAATATCTTTGGGTTGGTTGGCGTGTAAGTGGTTCTAAGTCAGCGGTTATTACTTTGGATTTTTGCGCTGGGTATTGACAAAGTGGAGTTAGGACAGCGGACAGCGGATAGGGGACAGCGTTCAGCGGACAGGGGACAGCGGATCGCGGATAGCGTTCAGCGTTCAGCGGACAGGGGACAGCGGATCGCGGATCGCGGATGCGATCAGACGCTCGTCGCTCGCTCGCCGTTCCGCGCCTGGGTAGGATCGAGTTCATGAGTGATAAGCAAAGGCCGGTCACGACGCTGGATCTGGACGGGGAAAGCCGCGCGAGGCTGTGGAAGGAACTGATCGGGATCCTTGAGTGCTATAGGGAGACGGTGGAGGAGCTGCCGGTTGCGCCGGTGCTCGACGTGGCGCGGATACGGGGATTCGCGGAGTCGTTTACGTTTGCGGAACCTTTGGCGCCGGAGGAGGCGCTGCGCGGGATCGCGGCGGAGTTGATCCGGAATCAGGTCCACACACCGCACCCGCGGTATTTTGGGCTCTTCAATCCCGCGCCGACGGCGATGGGCATTGCCGCGGACGCAATGGTGGCGGCGGTGAATCCGCAGCTGGCGGCGTGGAGCCACAGTCCTCTGGCGGCGGAGATGGAGCTACATCTGGTGCGTTCGATGGGGGAAAAGTTTGGCTGGGCGCGCGACCAGGCGGATGGGGTGTTTGCGAGCGGGGGCGCGGAGGCGAACCAGACCGCGTTGCTGGTGGCGCTGGCGCAACGGTGGCCGGAGCTGGCGGCGGGCGGTTTGCGGCGGCTGAAGAAGGAGCCGGTTTTCTATGTCTCGGCGGAGGGGCATCATTCCTTTTTGAAGGCGGCGCGGGCTTCGGGTTTGGGCGCAGAGGCGCTGCGCGAGATTGCAGCAGGCGATGACCTGAGGATGAAGGTGGATGCGCTGACGGAGGCGATCGAGCGGGACCGTGCTAAGGGATGCGAGCCGTTCCTGGTGGTGGGGACGGCGGGGACGACGGGGGCGGGCGCGATCGATCCGCTGCGGGAGATCGCGCGGATCGCGCAGGAACAGGGATTGTGGTTTCATGTGGACGCGGCATGGGGGGGAGCGGCCGCTCTCGTGCCGGAACTGCGCGGAGTGCTCGACGGGATTGAGGAGGCGGACTCGATCACGTTCGACGCGCACAAGTGGTTGTCGGTGCCGATGGGGGCGGGGATGTTTCTGACGCGGCACCTGGAGGCGCTGAGCCGGTGCTTCGGGACGGAGACGGCGTACATGCCGAAGGAGGGCGAGCGGCTGGCAGTGACCGATGCTTTCGGTCACTCGCTGCAGTGGTCGCGGCGGTTCATTGGGCTGAAGGTCTTTCTCAGCCTGGTGGTGGCGGGGTGGGAGGGGTATGCAGCGGCGGTTCGACAACAGACAGCGATGGGCGAACTGTTACGGCGGAGATTGAGGGAAGAAAACTGGGCGATTGTGAATGCGACGCCGCTGCCGCTGGTGTGCTTCACCGATGGTGCGCGGACGTGGACGCTGGCGGATTGCCAGAGGGTGGCGAACGCGGTGGTCGAGTCGGGCGAGGCGTGGATCTCGACGGTGCAGGTGGGGACGGAGAAGCGGCCGGCACTGCGGGCGTGCATCACGAATTACCGGACGGAGGAACGGCATGTGGAGGCGCTGGTGCGGGCGGTAGCTGTCCATGGGGGGAGTGGGCTGCGCCATAGCGCATAAAGTGGCCGGGCGCCCAGGATGGGGCTGCCGGGGGGGGCAATGAGGCCGTCGAATGTTCCGGACAGCCGGTAACTCGACCAGACCCCGGAATCTCAGGGCCATCTTTGGCATCCGATTCAGCCTTTTGTCCGGCTGTTCGCAACCTCATCGAACTTGCAGGGTAGAGAAAATAAAAACGTCGCTCCAGGGCCATTGTTGGGTATAGCCCACAGGCGGCCGCTATGACGCTCGATAATGGAGCGACTCACGGACAAGCCAATCCCCATTCCGTCACTCTTGGTCGTGTAAAAGGCTTCAAAGAGTCTCTCCATGTCTTGCGATGGGATGCCGACGCCCGTGTCCTGTACGGTCAGCCGCACGCAATCGCCGTCCTCTTTTTCTGTTCTGATGACCAGCTCCCTCGGACGATCTTCGACGCCGTTCATTGCGTCTGAGGCGTTCCGGAGCAGATTGAGGATGACCTGCTGAAGCTGGACGCGATCACCTGTGATCGGCGGGAGGTCGTTGGCAAGTTCCTGCCGCAGGACGACGCGATTTCTCTGAAGTTCACCCGAGCAAAGCGCGATGACCTCGCGTGCAGCCTCATTCAGGTCGATATTCTCGGCCGGAGATTCTTTCTTGGCGAAGAGAGCGCGTAATCTCAGGATCACTTCGGACGCCCGCTTGCTATCGCGAATCAGGCCGCGCGCGGCTTCGCGAACGCCGTCGATATTGGGAGAGTCCGCGGAAAGGATGCGCAGGCAGGCGCTGGCCCCTGAGACGATTGCGGTGAGCGGTTGATTGACTTCGTGCGCAATGGACGCTGTCAAAGCCCCGAGGCTCGAGACCCTTGCCACGTGAGCAAGTTCGGACCGGAGTTCGTTAAGCGCGTCCTCAGCGCGCTTCCGGTCGTCGATATCGGTGAGAAGACCGTACCAGCGGGTGATTCTGCCGTCAGCATCTCGCTCGGGAAGGATGCGAACCTGGAACCATCGATAGACACCATCGGCCCGGCGATAGCGGAGCTCATTGTTGTAGGGAGCTCCGGTTGTGAACGAATGGGTTACTTCTGCAATCACGCGCGGAAGATCGTCTGGATGAACAAGATCGTTGGTCGACCAGGCATTCACTTCCTCGAGTGTCCTGCCGAAGTAGTCCAGGAATCGCTGGTTGGGAAGATCAACCTGACCGGCCGGACTTACTTTAGCGACAAACACAAACCCCGGAATACCGTCGAGAATCTGGCGGAGGTTGTGTTCGCTCGCCCTTAGAGCTTGATCGGCTAGTTTGCGATCGTGAATATCGGTGCTGGTGCCGTACCAGCGAAGAATTGTTCCGGTGTCGTCGCGGAAGGGAGCGACGCGGATCAGAAACCAGCGATACTCTCCATCGTGGCGGCGAAGACGGGCCTCGATTTCACCCGATTCACCTGAGACCAGCAACTGCTGCCACGATTTCATTAATGGGGGCAAGTCCTCCGGATGGAATGCAGCTTGCCAGCCCCAGCCGTGCGCTTCTTCAGAGGAGAGACCTGTGTACTGATGCCAGCTCTTGCTGAGGAACTCGTTTGGACCGTCCGCCCGATTGCACCAGGCGAGGGTGGGAATGGTATCGATGACCCGGCGAAGCCTGCCCTCACTCGCGCGCAGCTCCTCCTGGGCGCGTTTCTGGTCGTCGATGTCGGTGGTGGTACCGACAAATCTGAGGACTTTTCCTTCTGGGTCGCGCAGGACCACGGCTTGACTGAGATGCCAGCGCCAGGTCCCGTCCCGAGCGCGGAGAGAGCGGGTTTCGAAAGCAAACCCCCGTCCCGAGCGCACTCCCTCCCAAAAGGCCTTCGATGCTCTTTCGCGATCTTCGGGGTGAACGGCGGTCATCCAGGCCTCGGGATGCGAGCGGACGAAATCGAGGGTCTGACCGGAGAATTCAAGCCACACCTGATTCACGAAATCCGGTGTCCCATCCGGTTTCAGCGTCCAGGCGGATACAGGAAGATGCTGCAGCAGCCCAACCTGGAGTTGCAGCTCTTCGTTGGTTTCGGCAAGCTCCCTTGTTCGTTCCGCAACCCGCTGATCAAGTTCACTTGCAAGCCGCTCCTGATCGGTTTGTTCATCGCGCATGACCAAGCAGCTCCGGCAGGGATTGTCCGATTACGGGGTAGTGTAGCCCGTCGCGCAGAGTGCCGGCCCTGTTGTCGGCAATAAGGACGTTTCAGGTCGTGAAAATTCCGGATTGGTGGTGATACAGGAGACGATCACTTGTGGAGATTCGGGCGGGCTGATGCTCGGATAATTCTTCGTCGCTCGAATTCATGCATCAACAGTTTAATGGACCGCAAGGTTGGCAAACCGGCAGTTTCGCGGGCTGGTGGCTCGGTTCCAAAACCGGGCCAAGGATCGCGAGCGGAGCACAGAAGGTGGCCACGAGTCGCTCCTGGCGCTCCGGGTTGCTGCCTGGACTGACGCCCTTCGGGTGCGCCTTCTAATTGGCCGAGGCGGTTAGTACTTTGGCGATCCAGGCGGCGGCAATGGGGCTGAGGAATCCCAGGAAGAGCCGAACGTAGGTCATGATGAGCTGGGCATTCCCGGAGCTGCTCGTGGTTTCGGGCGCGAGGGCGATGTCGTCCGGGAGGGGTTGGGCGGTTCGGTGATGCGCGGCGTGCGCCAGCTTCTCCCCGAGGGTTCTGCCGGAGGGACAGAGGAGCGCACCGGTGAGCGCCCAGGCACAGAGGGGGATGGCCCAATAGGGAGGAATGGGGCTGGCTGGCTTTTCGTGACGGTAAAGGAGCAAGTGCAGAGCGAACCCCGCGAGGCCTGTGAAGAATCCGAGGAGGGCGGAGCGTTTGAGGGAAATGCTGGGTGAGAAGGCGCCGAGCCACAGAGCGGCCAGAAACGGCGCGATGAGTGCGAGCACCTGCCATAGTTGCCAGGTATCCCAGTTTTGCCAGCTGAACCAGTAAAAGAGGGAGGACAGGAAGAGGCTGAGGGCAAGAAAGATCGTGATGGCGATGGCCTGGGTGTGCGCCGGATCGACTCGGTGCTGGAGGGCTTCAATGCTCCTGGCGTGGGTGAGGAAGGTGTTGTCAATCAGGGACAGCTTGTGCAGGATGGGCATAAAGAGGGTCAGATCGCGCTGACAGAATCGGCAGACGAGGGCCTGATCGCTGATGGTTTCTGCGCAGTAGGGGCATTTCATGGCGAGCTCCCTGTGAAGTGGGGACTTCGGGCCCGCAGCGGAGGCTTCCCTGGGAAGCTTGGGGGAGGGGAACCCTGGGCTGACGGGGTATGGTGACGGCGGAGGGCGGAGCGTTTCAGGGACGAGCCGTCCAGGCGGAGGCGGGACTGGACGCGTCGCCGGGCACCCGGCGGATTCGCTCCTGGAGTGGGATTGACGCAACTTCGGGGTGGGTGGAGCGTTAGTAGAAGCAAGATCCCCTGGGCGGAGGGCGTCCCCTGCTCGCCTCGCCTTGATCCTTGCCTGGGGCTGGGAGCGATCCAATGACAAGCAACGCCTGGAAGAACGATGCCTGGGATGTTTCGGTTCATGGACCGGCGGTGGAGACGGCGGCGGTCGAGCCCGGAATGCAGCGGGTGGTGACTCCGGTGACGCGGCGCGCGTTCATGCGGGGCGGGGCCATGGCGGTGGTAGGGACAGCGGCGATTCCGGCCTTCCTGACGCGGTCGGTGCTGGCGCAGGCGGCGAGCGCGCAGGCGCAGGGCAAGAAGCTGGTGGTGATCTTCCAGCGGGGCGCGGCCGATGGGTTGAATGTGGTGGTGCCGTATCGGGAGCCGTCGTATTACGAGTACCGGCCGAATATCGGGATTGCGCAGAACGCGGTGATGGATCTGGATGGTTTTTTTGGACTGCATCCGGCGATGGCTCCGATGAAGCCGCTGTGGGACGCGCGGCATTTGGCCATCGTGCATGCTTCGGGGTCGCCGGATCCTTCGCGGTCGCATTTTGACGCGCAGGATTTTATGGAGAGCGGGACGCCTGGGGTGAAGGCGACGGTGGATGGGTGGCTGAATCGCGCGCTGCAGGCCGAGGATCTGGCTTGTCCGGATTGCGCGCACACACCGTTTCGCGCGGTGTCGTTAGGCGCGGAGATACCGCGGACGCTGGAGGGGCGGATCCAGGCAGTGGCGCTGGATAATATTCGGGACTTTGGGGTGCAGTCGGCACCGGCGGCGACAGGGTTTGCCGCGATGTACGACGAGAGCACGGATGCGGTGCTGCATGGAACGGGGCAGGAGACGTTTGCCGCGGTGAAGATGCTGAAGGCGGCGGATCCGACGAAGTACACGCCGGCGGCGGGGGCGGAGTATCCGGGCGGGCCGTTTGGCAACAGCCTGAAGCAGATTGCGCAACTTCTTAAAGCAAACCTGGGCGTAGAGGCGGCGTTCGCGGACATCGGCGGATGGGATACGCACCAAAACCAGGGCAATGTGGATGGACAGCTGGCAGGGCGGCTGCGGGAATTCAGTGCGGGGCTGGCGGCGTTCTGGACGGACATGGGGGACCAGGCGGGGGACATTGTGCTGGTGACCATGTCGGAATTTGGGCGGACGTGCCGGCAGAACGGGACGGGGGGAACGGATCATGGACACGCCAACGTCATGTTCGTTCTGGGCGGCCCGGTGCAGGGCGGGAAGGTCTACGGCCGTTGGCCGGGGTTGTCGCCGGAGCAACTGTATGAGGGGCGCGACCTGGCGATTACGACAGACTTCCGGCAGGTGCTGGGCGAGGCGGCCTACAAGACGCTGGGAGCCCGCAACATGGAGGTTGTGTTCCCGCAGTCCAACTTACAGCGGAGGAACTTCCTGAACATCCTTCAAGTGTGAGATGAAGGACTCACAGTAGTTAATAGCTCTGTGGAAAACAGTGGAGTGATGGCTTTCTTGCCTTGTGGACGGGGCGACTGGGGAAGATTCTGGGCGGCAGATCGACGATGGCGCTCGGGGTTGAAGGCCGATTCATGACCCTTACAACAGGCCTCAGAACTTTCTGAATCAAGACGCTTCCCAAAAAGGATCAGGATTTTCAGGGACAGTACCGTCGACTGCTGCGCAGGAGCAAAATGTTTTGACCGTCGGATGGCAGGAGCGTTTGCTTCTTGCTGTGGGGTGAACCTGGCGGTCGGCATCGGGTGGGGTTTGGTTTTGGCCGTTGGAAGTCTGCAGTTTGAAGTCTTCTGCTGAGGGGTTCGGTGCCACCATACCCTGACGCGCAGGTTCGAATGGGACCCGGTCGCTCATCCATGCGGCTGGGTCTTTTCTTTGGGAATAGTACTTCGGCGGCAGGATGGGGGAGGATATTCACAGATTCATCCGCTGCCAAAGTGCTATTGTGACGGGAAATCCTGGCTGACATGCTCTGAGAGATACGTGGGTTGTGGCGGCGCGAAGTGGCGCGGCAATTTGCGCTCTGGTCAAGCATCTTGAAGGGGTATAGGGAACGTCTGATGAAGCCTGCGTGGTTCGCCGCTTTCGCTCTGCCGCTCTTGTGCACGTCCCTCAGTTATCCGCAAGCTAATCTGCCGAACACCCCTGCAACCCCACCCACGAACGACACCACCGATGCGAAAGCGGTGACCTCGCCCGAGAAGCCGGCGGCGACGGAGACGGAGATTGCTCCGAAGACAGCTGGGAAGGCAGAGGATGTCGGGGAAACGGAACTGAAGGCGAGGCTGACGGGGCGGCCGCTGTTTTTGCGGGGGCGGTATCTGGACGAGACGCTGCATTTCAATATGAATGGGGACCTGGTCGGGCAGTCGCCGAAGGGGTCGTTCACGCTGTGCGGGGTGTTCGTCGACCATGTGCGGGTGACGAAGAAGACGGTGGAGCTGGAGGGGGTGCGGTTCGGGGTGCACTTCGAGGGCGAGGCGCCGTGGGATCAACAATCGACGTCGTTCGACCGAATCCAGATCACGCCGAAGAAGAAGCATCAGCTGATCGTGATCGACCGGCAACTGGTGGTGATCCCGAAGAAGAAGAAGGAAAAGGGCGAGAAGGGGAAGGCTCCGGCGGGGACTGCACAAGCGGGGGCTGCTACGGCTTCGGATGGGGATGAGACGGCTGCCGCGGATGCTCCGAGCGGGAGCACGGGGACGGATGCGACGCGGAGGATGGTGAATGGGAAGGAATTGCCGCCGGGAGCGACCACGTCGCCGGCGGAGTCGGCCGAACATATGCGGCTGGCGCTGAACAAGATCTTTGCTCCGGACCTGGATGGGAAGATGATTGCGCAGATGCCGGACTACTGGCAGTACTTCTACCAGGCGCAGGAATCGCACAAGTGGCTGGAGCCGACGGATCAGACGCTGGTGCATCCGGGGCCGGGAGTGGACGGGCCGAAGCTGGTGAAGAATGTTGTGCCGGAATCGAATGACTTTGCGCAGAAGGGCGAAGTGGCGGGAGTGGCGAGCTACAAGGTGATCCTCGATCCGCAGGGAAAGATTCTGGCGGTGGCGGTCTATCGGCCGATTGGGTTTGGGCTGGACGAGAACGCGGTGGCGGCGATCGAAAAGTCGACGTTCGCGGGCGCGGTGAAGGACGGAAAGCCGGTACCGTCGGTGATCGACGTGGCGGTGAACTTCAGGATTTATTCGAAACGGACGGCGACGGGCGGGTCGGATGCGGCAACCGCGGACTCGAACACGTCCCCGGTGACGGGTAAGGCGGCGCTGCCCGGGCTGTATTCAGCCCAGGCTGGGCAGACGCAGACGGCTGCGGCACCGAAGCAGCCATAGAGCAGGGGACCAACAAGTCTCAGGCAAGGCTGAAGGGCTCGGAAGCGATTCCGGGCCTTTTTTCTCTGCAGTGAAATCCCAGGAGGAAGACCGGAGGAAAAAGTTCTTGCGTGGTAGCTGTACTATGTGACATAGTACGCATGTGATTCCGTTTCGCGTGACATTCCGTCCCGGCGCTTCGCTGTTCGAACAGGTGGTGTATGCGTCGGTGCGGGCCATGGTATCGGGGCAGCTGCGGCCGGGCGATGCGTATCCGTCGGTGCGGGCGCTGAGCCGGGAACTGAAGATCAATCCCAACACGGCGCACAAGATTGTGGCGTATCTGGTGGGCCAGGGATTTCTGGAGACGCGGCCGGGGATTGGGACGGTGGTGGCGACGATTCCCGACTCGAGCCGTAAGGAGCGGGCGGAGCTGCTGGGGCAGGAGATCGAGGAGCTGGTGGTGGAGGCGAAGCGGCTGGGGATTGAAAGCGAAGAAGTCGTTGCTGCGCTGCGGGCGCACTGGGAGCGGTTGAGCCGCAACGGGGCAGAAGAAATTGGGGAGAAAGAGGGAGGCCGCAGGCGATGAACACGATGAGCGCGGCGAGTATGGCGAGCGCGGAGAACAGAGGCATGGAATCGGGCGCCGTGATTCGCACGGAGGGGCTGACGAAGCGGTTTGGGAAGACCGAGGCGCTGACAGGCGTTGGGCTGGAGGTGCCGGCGGGAGCGATTTACGCGTTAGTCGGCGCGAATGGCGCGGGGAAGACGACGCTGATCAAGCTGCTGATGAATATTCTGCGGCCGACGGCGGGAAGCGCGCGGGTGCTGGGGATGGATGCGCAGAGTTTGCGAGGCAGGGCTCTGAACCGGATTGGGTATGTGAGCGAGAACCAGGAATTTCCGGAGTGGATGACGGTGGAGGGGATGCTTGCGTATCTGCGGCCGTTTTATCCGACATGGGATCAGGCGCTGGAGGGGCAGCTGCTGCAGCAGTTCGATTTGCCGGCGGGGCGAAAGCTGAAGCAGTTGTCGCGCGGGCAGCGGATGAAGGCGGCGATGGCGTCGGCGCTGGCTTTTCGACCGTCGCTGCTGGTGCTGGACGAACCGTTTGCGGGGCTGGATCCGCTGGTGCGCGATGAGCTGATGGAGGGGCTGCTGGATCGGGCACCGGAGACAACGATCTTTCTGTCGTCGCACGATCTGGCAGAGATTGAGAGTTTTTCGAGCCACGTGGGCTTTTTGGAACAGGGACGGTTACTTTTTTCGGAAGAGATGGGGGTTTTGTCGGAGAGATTCCGGGAGGTGACGGTAACGCTGGACGGCTCACGGCCGGTGGTGGGGAATGTGCCACCGTCATGGTTGCAATATGAGGGGACGGATTCGATGGTGCGGTTTGTCGAAAGCGCGTGCCGGGGCGAAGAGACGAGGGCAGAGGTGAGGGAGAGGTTTCCTGGAGCGCGGAGCATCGAGATGGAGCCGATGGCGCTGCGGGCGATTTTTCTCGCGATTGCGAAGGAGAAGCGCGCTTCGCCCACTCAAGCCAAACGAGGGCTTGCATGGGACACGCGACACAACGCGGGGGAGGGGAGCCGGATATGAGGCGGGCGTTGCACATTTTCGCGAAGGATGCGCGGCACTTCTGGATGGAGATTTCAATCTCGCTGGTGGTGACGGCGCTGTTTGCGTGGCTCTATCCCAACATGTGGATCCCGCGGATTAATCATGGCGGCGGGATGAACCTGCAGACGCTGGCGACGATCGCGATGGGGCTGGTGCTGGCGAGCTGGTGGATTCTGATCACGCGCGTGGTGCAGGAAGAAAACCTGGTCGGCGATCAGCAGTGGTGGATCACCAAGCCCTATGAGTGGCCGCAGCTGCTGGGGGCGAAGGCGCTTTTTGTGCTGGCTTTTGTCGCGGCGCCGCTGATTTGCGCGCAGGGCGCGATGGTGGTGGAAGCTGGATTTCGCCCGTGGCACTATTTGCCGGGGATGGGGTTTGATCTGCTGCTGATCGCGAGCGTGGTGGTGCTGCCACTGCTGGCCATGGCGGCGGTGACGTCGAGTTTTGGGCGGATGACGTTGTTGGCGTTTGGGGTGCTCCTGGCGCTGGTTGCTTATATTGCGCTGATGGCCTTCACGCAGACGAACCGATTTTCGGCTCCGATCGCGCACCACGCCCCGGCCGTGTTGACGCTGCTGCTGGCGGGTGGTGCGATGGTCGTGCAATATGCGCGACGGAGGGTGTGGAGGGCGCGGCTGGTGCTGATGGCGCTGCTGCTGATCCCGTTCGGGCTGGGGTTTGTTTTCGCCGCTCCGAGTCTGATTGCGGGTGCGTATCCCGGCGAGGGACGGCTGCCGCTGAGGATCGATGTGGATCCGAGCCGGGCGATGACTGCGGTTCCCTCCTGGCTGCCCGGGCGCGAAAAGATGGTGGAGCTGATGGTCCCGATCACAACCTCGGGGCTGACGACGGAAGATGTCGTCAACCTGGAGGGGGAGCAGGTGACGGTGCAGTCGGCGGATGGGCGGCAATGGAGCTCAGTATGGGAGACCATGTTCGGTGCGCATCTTCGGCCGAACAGCACCGATACAACGGTGGATTTAGAAATCAGCCGGGATTTTCTGGAGCAGGCAAAGGCGCAGCCGGTGGAGCTGCGGGTGCGTTTTGCGGCGACGGAACTGAAGAAAGCCGGTGAGGCGGAGGTCGCGATGGCGGCTCACGATTTCGGAGTTCCGGAGTTCGGGGTTTGCGCGCCGGTTCCGGACTTCGCGCAGCCGGCATTTACGGGGATTACGTGCCGAGCGCCTTTGCGGCAGCCGATGCTGACCTATATCACCGTGCGCTGGTCGGATGGTCCGTGCAGGGCGTCGGGGACCGGGGCGCCGGATGGAGTTTCGGGAGCGGGGTGGGTTGGCAGCCCATCTTCCGACCCGGCGGAGTTCAGCCTGGCGTCGGTTTGGTCATCGCCGATTGGGCTCTCGAACAGCATCATCGATTACGTTGGGAGCGGTAAGCGGCGGGATCCGAGGCGCTTCCTGTGCCCTGGGACGCCGATGACGTTCACGCGGTACGCGGTGGTGCGGCGAACGCAGTATTCGATGACGCTGACCGGCGTTCACATCCCGGCATGGCAGACGCCGGTGGAGGGTGGAACGGCCTACACGGTGGGTGACTGAGCTGGCGCACGGGGAACCCGCTTCAGGGGTGAGCGGGGTTCGCGATCTGCAGCGAGACCTGATCTGAGACCCAGGGCAGCATGTGGTTCGCGATGCGGTCGGCGATGTGATTGATGTGGTCGCCCTGGAAGACTTCGAGGGTATGGGAGATGCCGGCGGCGGAGAGGCGCTGGGAAATTTCCTGGGCACCGAGGATGATGTGGGTGAAGTTTTCCTGCGCACCATATTCGATGAAGATGGCGTGGAGCTTCGCGATGTTGGGCAGCAGGGGCACGATCATGTTGGCGGGCATGGCGGAGGCGATGCGGGAGTAAGCGACGGGGTCGGTCTGGAGTTCTCCTTTGACGACGCGGAAGGGCGGATCGCCAAGGATTTTGGCATGGGGATCAGGATCGAGGGCGGCGATCATGGCGGCATCAGCGGCGACAAAAAATTGGCCTTTAGCGAGGGCGGCGGGGACGTCGTCGGGTGACTGCAGGGTGGCGATGGCGCGCCACGCCAGATTGCTGGGGCCGGCGTCGCCAACGAGGTCGGTGCAGCAGGGGCTCATGGCGTAGACGACGCCGAAGACATCAGGATGGCGGAAGGCGAGGGTGAGGGCACCGTAGCCGCCCATGGAGTGGCCGACGATGGCGCGGCGCTCGGGCGTGGCGAAGGTTCGGTACTTAGTGTCCACGTAGGCAACGAGGTCGTGGACGATGTAGTCCTCCCAATTGCCGGTGGTGGAGGAATTGGCGTAGAACGCGCCGCCATATTTATTGAGGCCGTTGGGAAAGACCATGATCATGGGCTGGGCGGCGCCGGCGGCGACGAGGCGGTCGAGGGACTTGGCGAAGAGGTCGGCGGCCTGGTGGCGCGGGGTGGAATCGGAGTAGCCGTGAAGGAAGTAGAGGACGGGGAAGCGGCGCTCGGGATCCTGCGCGTAGGTGGCGGGCAGAACGATGGAGACGTTCTGGTCGGCGGGATCGCCGAGGAGATTGTGCTCAAGGCCAGGCGAGTGGACGGTGATATCGACGATCTGCGACTGCGCCGCGGCGGTTTGCGCGAGGGTTGCGAAGAGGAGGCTGGCAAGGATCGGCAGGAGCGCGCGATGGGTGGAGTGGGCGGGCATGGGCGGAATTATAGGCCGGGGTTGTTGCTGGTCCTCAGCGGCTGAAGCCAGATGCGCTGCAGGCTTTTGGGCACAGGTCAACAGCTTGCGGATCAAGGGCTTTCTCAAAAAGGGCCAGGCAGATTCCAGGTGCGGTACCGTCGATTGCAGTAGAGAAGCAAATGCTTTGACGATTGGATGGCCGGGAGAGTTCGCTTCTTGCTGTGGGGTGAACCTGGCCGTCCAGCCCTGGGGTTGGGGTTCGTCTCACAGTTTGCTGGCTCCTGGGGCACATCGAAACAGCGGGTTGTTTGTCCGGGTACCGGTCGACTCAAGCTGCAGCTGGGCCTGGATGGCGCACCCTGGCACCCGGTCCACTCGGTCCGCAATTGGGTTCACCGCTTGCGTTTCTTATCGGTCGCTTTGCGACCGAATCCCTTCGCGTGGCGATTCCGGCGTCGGCCAACGGTCTTCGGCTTCGGCGGGGCGCCATGCGGCGCGGCGTCTTTACGACGCTTTGCTCAGGCCAGGCTGTTCGATTGTGCGCCGATCTGGTTTTGTACACCGCTGGCGAGGACCGCGCACGGCGCTTCGCTCAGGATGATGGATCTTTCACAGGTGGGATTTTGAGGAGGCGTTCGGCGTTGGCGTGAGCGATTTTGTGGAGGTCGGCGGGGCTGAGAGGGATCGAGTCGAGAAAGCGGCGGCCGGTTTCAGTGGAGCTGAACGGGTAGTCGATGGAGAAAAGGATGCGATCGGCGCCCATCACCTGGAGCGCGCAGAGGAGCGGCGGGAGGGTGAAGTAGCCGCTGTTGGTGATGTGGAAGTGGGTGAGGAAAGTTTCAGCATAGCCGCGCGCAAGCTTGTGGCCGCGCGAGAGGACGGCGTCGGCGCGGGCCAGGGAGTAGGGCAGGTCTTCACCCATATGGCCGATGATGAGCTGGAGACGAGGGTAGCGCTCGAAGAGGCCGGAGCCGATGAGGCGGAGGACGTGCATGCCGGTTTCGACATGCCAGCCCCAGCCGGCGGTGGAGAGCAGAAACCCGAGATCCCCGGAAAGTCCGCTGTAGTAGGCCTCCATGACGGGAGCGGGCGGCGGTGCAGGATGCAAATAGACGGGTGCATCAAGAGACTGCGCAGCTTCCCAGAAGGGTGCGAAGCGCGGGTGGTCGAGAAAGAGGCCGCTGGTTGTGCCGTTGACCATGACGCCGACGCAGTGAAGGTCATGGATGCAGCGCTCGAGCTCGCGGGCGGCGGTTGCGGGATCCCGCAGATTTAAGGTTGCGAAGGCGGCGAAGCGGGTGGGGTGCGCGCGCACGGCGGCGGCGAGAAGGTCATTGGTGTCGCGGGCGAGAGCGGTGGCGGTTGCGGAGTCGAGCTTGTCCATGTCGCCGGCGGCGAGGGAGAGAACCTGCATGTCGATGCGGGCGGCATCCATCTCGGCGATACGGCCGGCGTCAAGGTCGAGGAGCTGGGCGCGGACTTTCTTCATGAACTCATTGGTGGCGATGGCGCGAGGGGAATGGGCGTCGACGGCGTGAAGGAAGGCGGCCGTGGAGATGTGCTCTTCGAGGGTGATGGTGCGCATCTTTTGAGGGTAATGGAGACGGTGTTCGACTTTCAGTGATTCGCGATCCGTGATGATGATCAGCGATCCGTGATCAGCGGATGCATGGCCCCCGCGCGGCGGTCAGCGGTTGAAGGGATATTCCTGGACCCAGTGGAAGCCGCGGTTGACGAGGAGGAATTTGTGGGGGTCTTCGAGGCGGAGCTGGATGTGAGTCGGGTGGCCCTCCACAATGCCGTCGAGGATGAGCTGACCGGGCGCCGGGCGGGTGAAGGTGAAACTCAGCTTCTGATTGTTGGCGTGGCGCTGCGTGAGGACCAGGGTGTTCTTTTTCGTATCGATGGCGGCGTTGTAGTACGACTGCGCGTCGTTCATTTGTGCGATTGCGGCCAGGTACGTCTCGACGATGAGACGGCGCCAGCGGGCGGTATCGGTGAGGAGCGCCGGGCGCAGCTGGCCGCCGGTGGAGAACTGCTCGACGTCCCAGATGCCGTAGAGGGCGGGTTTGGGGAGACCGGGGCCGTACTGTTTCCAGGCGATGCGTGCGCCCCAGATGTTGGCGACGATGAGCCATAGCGCGAAGAGGATTCCACAAGCGAGGGCGACGTGGTTGGCGCGTTGCGTGCGGAAGAGAGGAGTCTTCGGCGCGGGGTCGGCCGTGCGATTGAGGATAAAGAGATTGGCGAGGCGGCGGAACTGGGGCGCGAGGAGGAAGAGGGAGATGAGGATGAGGTGGAAGGAGAGCAGCTTGACCGGGACATCGTAGGTCATGTTGAGAAGGAAGACGTAGCTCATATCGGCGAGAGCGATGAGGGCACCGAGGGTGACAGTGCGCGGGATGAGGAGGAGAATGCCGCCGAGGAGTTCGAGGCAGCCGACGGCGATTTCGTAGGGTGGCGACGCGCCGACCGAGGACCAGAGAACACCCATGGGCGAGAAGTTGCCGAAGGGCTCGACGAGGGTGAAGAGGCCAGGGAAGGACATCTGCAAGGGAACGGCTTTGACGAAGCCATAGGTGAGCATCTGGCCGGCGAGACAGAAACGGAGGAAGAGGATGAACCATTTGTGCAGGGCACGGTAGCTTATTCTGCGGCGATCGAGGAGGGACCAGAGGGCGGTAGCGAGGAGGGAGACGACGAAGAGGCAAAACATCAGCACGTAGTCGACGGTTTTATCGCCGCTGCCGCTGCCGGTGAAGACGAGGGGATCTTTGTGGTGAAAGAGGTGAGTGGCGGTGAAGGTGACGATCTCGCGCCAGGGCGGGATGCTGGAAGGATCGGGGAAGTCGATGGTGGGGATGGCGATGAGGGCGGTGATGATTTGGGTGGAGAGGCAGTAAAGGCCGAAGTAGACGAAGCAGAAGCGGAAGGCGATGCGGGTGGCGAGGCTCCAGCGCGGGGCGGCTTCGGTTTGGACCGGCTCGACGACGGTGGCAGAAACCACGGGGCGACCCTCCTCGGGCGGGATTCTCAGGGGGCAGCGGGGAATTGGAGAATCATGCAGGAAAAGGCGGGCCGATGCAACTGGTCCGGGCGTGGCGCCGGGGGATGATGTCGTTGCAATTCATTGGGCCATTCGACAGAGCGAAGTGGGTCGAAGAAGGCCCCTCAGGGCTAAAGCCCAACGTATTTTCGGTCGCTTTTGGCGCGAGTGAAAGTCGTGGCCCTTCAGCACAGCGCCATTGGTGGCTCGAGAGGAAATCAAGGAATAAGAGCGACGGGGACGAGCGTTTTCAAAACGGGTTCCGAAGGTACTTCGGAGCCGGAGGCCGGTCATTTGTCTGGACCATGGGATGACCAGCGGCGTTAGCTTCTTGCTATGGGGTGAACCTGGCTGAGGGCTATGGCGGGGTGCGGCATTGCCGGCATTTTGGGCATATTGAAAATCCACGAGTCAGGTGTTTTCAGCGAGGCCTTTTGTCGTGCCCTGATACAGAAATCGAAGAGCACTGATTGAATTGAACGAACTTCCGGGACTCCCCTAGCAGGGGAGTGTGATGCAGAACTGGGTGCGGAAGCCGGGGGGGAGGCCGCTGGTCTGCACGGAGATGTGGCCGCCATTTTTTTCGACCAGATCTTTGGTGACCCAGAGGCCGATGCCGGTGCCGACGTCCACTTTGGTGGTGAAGAAGGGATCGAAGACGCGGGCTTCATTCTCGGGAGCAATGCCGGCTCCGTTATCGCGGAGGCAGAGAGTGGCGGTTGGGCCGGTGCAGGTGATCTCGATTTCGATGATGCCGCCGGATTCGGGAAGGGCGTCGCAGGCATTGGAGACGAGGTTGGTGAGGATCTGGCGAAGATCGTCGGAGGGAAGGGGCAGCCGCAGATCGCCGGTGGGGAGGATGCGGATCTCCGCAGCGCGCGTGGCGCAGCGCGGCTGGAACATGGCGACGACACCTTCGACGACTTCGAGGACGTGGGCAGGGCCGTTGGAGGTTTTGGGGCGGACAAAGGCGAGGGTACGGCGAGCGATGGCGCCGAGGCGGGCGAGTTCCTGGTCGGCGCGATCCAGATATTCGCCGGTGGCGGGCGAGAGGTGCGGGTCGGATTTTGCGAGATAGATGAGGTTGGTGACGGCTTCGAGCGGATTGTTGACTTCGTGGGCGATGGTAGCGGAGAGGCGGCCAATGGCGGCGAGCTTCTCGGAATGGAGGAGAGCGAGCTCGGCGTTCCGGCGGTCGGTGATGTCGACGGTGACGCCGTGCCAGATTTTGGGATTGGCAGCCGAAGGGGTGCCGCGGCTCTCCAGCCAGTGAAGTTCGCCGTTGGGCCAGCGAACGCGGAAATCGACGCTGAAGGAACGGCCGACGGAGGTGGCGGCCTCGACGGCGCGCAGGACGCGGGTGCGATCTTCCTCGAGGATGAAACTGGTCCAGTCGCTGGACAAGTCACTATCGGAAAAGGGACGGCCAAAGATTTCGGCACCGCCTTCGGCCCAGTAGAGGCGGCCTTCGTCGACGCTGTGCATCCATGCGGCGGAATTGCTGGCCTGCTGGGCTTCCATGAGGGAGTTGGTTCGGACTTGCAGAGAAGCCAGGGCCGCGCGCAGACGGCTGCTGGTGATGCGCTGGCGGTCGCAGAAGACCGCGATGAGCGAGCCGACGATGAGGATGATCGCCATGTAGGCGAGCGACCGAGGGCGCAGCGAGAGCCAGCCGTGGTGGGCGAGAGCGAGATGGTTGAAGAAAAGGGCGGTGCAGAGGACGGAGAGAAGGCCTGGGCGCAGTCCGGCAAAACTGGCGATGGCCGCGACCAGGATGAAGTTCAGAGCGAGGGGCGTGCCGTGCAGGGCAGGGGTGAGGAGCGTGAGGGTGATGCCGATCCAGGAAAGAACGACAGCGGCGAGATACCCGACAATCTCCAGGACGAGACGGGATGGGCGGGAGCTGCGGGGTCGAGAGGGAAACGTCAAAATGTACAGGCCTCTTGCCACGGATCGCGCAACGAGGCGCGCCCCAGGAGCTGAATCCGGTGGGAGATGCGCCCTCAGAATATCAAGGACTGAGCTTTCGCCCTGGGAATGGGGCGAAGGTGGCGGGGGTTGGCGTGCGCTTCAGGCCTTGTTCGATGATTCGCGCAGGCGGAGCCAGCAGTAGAGCGGCCAGGCGTGGGCATGGGCGCACCAGGGAATTCCGGACGAGAGGCCGTTGGTTTTGAGAAGCGCGGAGTCGAGGGAGTCGGAGGCGCTCCACTGACCGGTCCAGTAATTGGGAAACTTTTGCGCATAATTGGCAAAGGTCATGCGGCGCAGGAGATCTTCGGCAGCGGCGGGGTCGAAGCTGGCAACGCCGAGGATGACGGGGCCGTTGAGCGCGTACCAGAAGCCGCCATTTTCGCGGGAGCCCTGCGGCGTGCCGGGACGGACGACGGGGGTTTCAATCTGGCGCGGGCCGATGGCTTCGCCGGAGAGGAGGCGGCGTTCGAGCTCGGCGTAGAGGCGGCGTTTGCGGTCTGCGGGGAATTCAGGGTTGAGCAGGGCGAAGCCCTGCGGCTCGAGCCACATTTCTTTTTCGCCGAGCGGCTCGTTATACCAGGCCCAGGCGCGGCGGGGGAAGGCGCGGTCGCCGAGGTCGCGGAGGAAAGCTTCACTCAGTTGTGCGCGGTATTCACCGAGGGCGGCGATGAACTCGGCGGTGTTGGGAAGTTGTGCGGCTTCGAGGGCTGCGGCCAGGTCGGCGAGGACGACGATGGCCATGGCGGAGTTCATGTGGCTTTCGGAGACGGTGAAGGTGGTGTTGTAGGGATGGGAGGAGGGCCACCAGCCGAACATGTCGTTCCAGTCGGAGTTCCAGCGGAGGATGATGCCGTGGGGGCCGATGCCGACGCGGTCGCGGAGGAAGAGGAAGGCCTGACGGACGTGAGCGAGGCCGGTATCGTGGCCGGAATTCTCGAACGGATAGTAACCGATGGTGTCGGTGAGGATGGAGAGGTCGCGGGTGACGCGGAGATATTCAGCGAGGAGCAGGAATAAATAGAGCTGCTGATCGCTGGTTTGCTGCGCGCCGGAGGGCGACCAGCCGAAGCCGCCATCGTTGAGCAGGATGTTGCCGTCGGGGAGCATGCGCTTGAAGATGAAGCGGAGCGTGGAACGGGCAAGGGCGGGATTGGTGTGGCAGAGGGGCAGAGCATGCTGTGCCTGATCGCGCATGGAGCCGACCATGCCCCAGGTGTAGTCGTAGACGGTGCCCTGGGGGATGATGGTTTCGTCGTAGTACTCGCGCCAGGTGGCCATTTGTTCGAGGACGGCGGTGTTCCAGCGCATCTCGCGACGAAGGATGGGGTCGGATTCGCTGGTGAAGGCGGGAATTTTGTTGCGCCAGGCCTCGCCGAATACGGAGCCGTTGAGGTTCGGGTCAGGACCGGAGGGCGGGGCGAGCTGGGCCGCGAGGGCGTCGATTTTGGAGCCGGAATCGCGGGAATACCCGATGACGAAGGCGAGACGGCGGGATTCTCCGGGCTGGAGTGAGCCTCCCCAGAGAGCCCCGAGCCAGCTGCCGATGGTTCCACCCGAGCTGATGGGCAGCGTATTTGTATCAGCGGAAGATACAAACAGAGCGGGCGGGAATTGTTCGAGGCGCGACATCTGGCCGGAGGGAGGGAAGGTCATGCGGTGTCCAGGCTGGGCGGTGAAGCGAACGGTGAGAGCCTTGCCATCGCCGGCGGGTGGTTCGGGTGTGTAGAGGACTGCGTGCTGGTCCTGGTCCCACTCGGCGAAGATCTGCTGGTAGCGGGGCGCAATGGCTTCGAGGTAGCGGAGCTTGAGGGGCTGCGCGCCGGTATTGCGGAGGAAGACTTCGACGAGAAACGCGGATGTGCCTGCGCCTGGTTTGGCGGAGGGCTGGACGGAAATGCGGCGCGTGATGGAGAGGGATGGGTTGAGGGAGTAGTCGTAACGGGCGAAGCCGACGCCAAAGCGTTTGGCAGCGGCGATGGCTGCGGGCTCGTCGATGCCGATGAGGCTGTGTTTTGCGCCGTCGATTTCAACGGTGGCCTGACAGGCGCCGCTGAAGCGGGCGTCCCCCTGATTCATGCGGCCCCAGGCGCGCTCGCCGGTGAGCAACTGGAGAGCGCCGCTGGCGTGCGCGAAGAGGGTGAGGTGGTAGTTGCCGAGGAGAAAAAAGGGATCGTCGGGGAGCATGGGCGCTTTGTCGTACAGGGGGCTGGTGGGGAAGCGCAGGGGGCCGGTGTAGTGGTACGCGGGCAGGCCATGGTCGTCGTCGATCCATGCGCCGAGCGGCGATGCTGCTGGTGAAGATAACGCTGAGACGCAGAGTGCGGAGGGGAGAAGCGTGCCGGCGGCGGCTGCTCCGGCGGCGGCAAGGAAATCGCGCCGGGTGGGAAGATCGCTGGATGTCATCGCTGGATTCTCGATTCTATTTTCGGAATGAATTCTAGCGTGGGGTGGGTGGTTCGGAGTCGTTTGACGCAAAGGCCGGGAAGTGGAACGGGCAGGTGGGGAGGGTACTGAGCACGATTCCCTAGAGCGCGGGTGCGCTGCGGAGTTGACGAGACGGCCGAGTCAGAATCGGCCGTCTTTGTTTTCGAGGTTCCAGAAGGCGGACGTGAGGCCAGCCTGGTGAAAGAGGGCCTGGGCTTCGGGGACGGTCCACTTGTGCCAGTCGGGGCTGGCATGCGTACCGTACCAGACACGGGCGAGGTCCGCGACCTGGCGGAGGGGGACGGCTTCGCCGCGGGGAAGACTGTGGCGGATGCACCATTTTGAAATATCGTCGGCGGAGCGGAAGGGAAGCACCATGGAGCAGTGCTGGTGGACATTGTCCCAGGCGCGGGCGGGGCGAATGGCGAAGTGGACGACGACGGATTCAAAGCCGGCCGGCTCTCCGTCGCGAACGGGGATGATGATGGGATCGCTTTCGGCTCCGTAGCGGGAGTGGAGATGGACGTCGCCGCCGACGAGGTTGGCGACTCCGAAGGCGCACCAGAGGCAGGGCGCCCACCAGCTGCGGCCGCGCGCTTCAATCCAGTTGATAGTGGGCGTGAGGGAGAAGGGGTGGACGATCCAGGGCGCGTTGCGGTGGGGATGAAGGACGATGCCGTGGATGTCGGCGAGAGAGCGCAGCAGGTCCTCGATTTCGGAAGGAGTCGTGCCGAGATGGTTGGCCAACTCGGTGGTTGTGGGGCAGGCGGCGGTTTGGATCAGGCCGCGGATGAGCTGGTAGTGCAGGTGCGCGAGGGATGGTTGGTGGTCCATGGTCAGTGAGCCACCTTTTCCCAGCTTCCGGATTTTGCGGAGGCGAAGATGGCGTCGATGACGGCCATGTTCGCGATGCCCTCCTCGAGGGAGACGGGGAGGGGCGTGCGCTCGAGGATGGCGCGGGAGAAGGCGTCGCCCTGGAGCGTGTACTGATCGACGATGGGGAAGGTTTCGGTGGCGATGCCGGAGCCATGGATGTCGCGGCCGTCATCGATGAAGATGCGGGTGGGGCGATCGGGCGGGGCGTTGAAGGGGATTTCAATTTCGATACGGCCTTTGGTGCCGAAGAACTGGACGCGCTGATACGGGACGAGCTGCGTGCTCGAAGTGAAGATGGCGTGGCCGGCGGGGAAGTCGAGCAGCGCGGAGGTGAGGCGGTCGGTGTGGAGCTGCGGGTCGCGATCGATGAGGCCGCAGACGCGGATGGGCTCTTCTCCGAAGGCGAAGCGCGCGGAGTGGATGCAGTAGCAGCCGATGTCGTAAAGCGCGCCGCCGCCGGTTTCAGGCTTGTTGCGGATGTTGTGGGGGTCGTTGTTGAAGTAGCTGAAGAAGGCGGCGATGGAGCGGAGGTCACCGATGCGTCCTTCGTCGAGGAGCAGGCGGGTGCGGAGCCATTGCGGGTGGGAGCGGATCATGAAGGCTTCGCCGATGAGGACGCCGGTGCGATCGCGGACAGCGAGGAGGGTTTCGGCTTCGGCACGGTTCATGGCGATGGGTTTTTCGCAGAGGACGTGCTTGCCGGCTTCGGCGGCGCGGATGGTCCAGGGAACGTGGAGCTGGTTGGGGAGTGGGTTGTAGATGGCGTCGATGGCGGGGTCGGCGAGGAGTTCGTCGTAGGAGCCGTACGTAGTGGGGATGTCAAGCTGCGCGGCGACAGCGCGGGCTTTGGCATGATCGCGCGAGGCGATGGCGGCGACGGTGGAGAACTGGCCGCGCTGCATGGCGGGAAGGACTTTTTTGACGCCGATGTTGGCAGTAGAGAGGACGCCCCAGCGGATTTTTTGGCTCATGGAAACAGGGTACCGAAAAAGCGTTCAGTGTTCGGCGATCAGCGTTCGGAAGAGCCAGCGCTGTGGGCGTAGCTCACATCTGCCGAGGCCAGGCAGAGCCATTCGACTCGCTCTGCTCGCTCAAGTACCCGGGATCCCACTCAAGTCAAAAGAGGGCTTGAATGGGCCACCCGGGGTGCGCGTGGCGCACGTTATGGACGTCGGAACTATTTGGTTGTGAGGAGGCGGCCGGGGTTGTCTTTGAGGATGGCGCCGTCTTTGTGGCCGCCGTTGTCGACGATGAGCTGGCGAAGGGCGCCGTCGTGGAGAACGTTGTTGGCGACGACACAGTTTTCTAATCCCTGGACGACGATGCCGTAGCTGGGGCTCCAGAGACCTTGATCGCCGTCGTCGCGGCCCGACTGCAGAGTGTTGCCAGTGCAGGTGACACCGGTAGATCCGTCGAGAAGGATTTGGGCGGAGTCGGGCGTGTCGGGTTTAGCGAATTTTCCACTGCGCTTGATGAAGTTGCCGGTGATGCTGAACTGCGTGCAGGGGCCTTTGTTCCAGGACTCGCTTTGCGGATTTTTGCGGAGCGCGATGCCGATGGTGCCGGCGCGGTCGAAGAAGTTGCCGGTGATCTGATAGCCGTCGCCGCCGGTGACGAGCATGTTCTCCTCGTGATTCCATTCGACGCGGTTGGCGGTGAAGGTGACGGAGGCGTTTTCGTCGCGGGCGGCGAAGCCGGCGCGGCCGTTGCCGGAGAACCAGTTGTCGAGGATGAAAGCATCCCAGCCGCGGAGGGTGAGGCCGTCGCCGTGGTTCGCCATCATCTCGCAGTGGCGAACGCTGAAGCACCAGGCGTGGGAGAGGTTGATGCCGCTGCCGGTGAAGCGTGCGATCTGGCAGGCGTCAATGCGGAAGCCGTCTTCATGCGGACCGTAGGCGGTGCGGGCGGTGGCGATGCCGTGAATGTTTTGCCCGAGGTGAGCGCCCTCGAGCGCGAGGCCGTGGATGGTGGCGCCGCGCGCGTCGGTGAGATTGAGGAGGCAGGTGGCGTCAGCGGAAGCGAGGCGCAGGATGGAACCGCCGTCGGCTTTGCTGTAGTTCCACGTGGGAATGCCGGTCAGCGCGACGGCGGGACGAACGTGGAGCTCGCGCGTGAGATAGACGCCGGGCGGGAAGTAGACGGCGCTGCCTTTTTCGGCGGCAGCATCGATGGCGTGCTGGAGGGCGGCGGTGTCGTCGGTGTGCCCGTCACCGGTGGCGCCGAAGCTGTGAGGGTCGATGAGCTGCGGGTTGAAGGTTGTTGACTGGGCGAGGAGAGGTGAGGCGAAGAGAGCCGAGGCGGATCCGAGGAGGGCAGATTTTGCGAGGGTTCGGCGATTGGGGAGCGGGTTCACGCATTCCATGGTATGCGTTGGCCGTTCAAGCCAGGGGAAGGCTTGCATGGGCCACCCGGCCGACAGAGGGCTTGCATGGGGTACCCGTCTAGACGCCGGCCTGGGACATCATATCGCGGACGTGGGTGCGCCAGCGCTGGAGCTCGACGCGGTCGCCGAGTTTGAGCTGCTGCACGGCTTCCTGGAGGGTGATGCGGCGCGAGTAGAGTTCGTCGGTGACGCGATCGGCGAGGTCGGGAAGAAAGAGGCTTTTGCCACCCTGCTGCGCGATGGTTTCCGGCATGGAACTGGACTGGTAGAGCTCGAACTTACTCTGGTCGCCGAAGTAGCCGTTGCGGACGACGTGGACGACGCCGGTGGTCATGGCTTCGAGGTAGTTCTTGAGGAGCTCGAGGGAATCGCGCTGGCGATTGATGACCCAGAGAGTGATGAGGGGGCGGGCGAGTTCCTTGAGGGAGTCGAGGAGGATGCCGCCGTGACGAAGGACGGCGTCGTTGTTGCGCGCCGGGGTATTGACGACGATGGCCTTGAAGGGGTTGGCGTCGCAGGTGTTGACTAGGTTAATCCAGCCATCGACCTCATCGAGGCTGAACACTTCACCCTCGACATTGCGGCGGTAGGATTTCCAGACATCGGGGTTGGTGGTGTCGGCTTCGACGAGCCGGACGTAGCGATGTTCGTTGGTGAGGTAGTCGAGGACGGCCATGGTGGTGAGAGATTTGCCGACACCCCCTTTGCTGCCGCTGACGAAAACGATGGGTTGGTTCATGAGAATCCCTACAGCTGAATTGGAGGATGGAGGTTGGTGGGGGGACCTCGAAGCTTCGAGACTACACGGGCGGCCGAGATGGGGCAACGGGAAAGACAGCGCTCAGCATTCAGGAAAGACGAGAAGTCATCGATGGCCGCCGCCGACGAAGTGAACGATTTCGAATTTGTCGCCGTCAGCGATGGGGGTGGAGACCCAGGCAGGGCGGGAGACGATGGAGCCGTTGTGTTCGACAGCGACGCGGTCGGCCTTGAGGGCGAGTGCGGTGAGGAGATCGTGGAGCGTGGCGCCGGCGGCGAGCTGAGGAAAGCTGCGCTGCTGGCCGTTGATGAGAAGGTCCATGAAGAACAGGGTACAGGGAGCGGGGACGGCGTTAGCGCGGGACGGCGGAGCATTGAGCGGAAGGTGAAAGGAGATCATTCCGGGCAGGCCTGTTGACAATGGAGGGTCGAATGCCTACCATCATCGGAATATTGAGGGTCGAATGACTTCTATGGCAAAAGAGACACAGCAGCGGTCGGCGGTTCTGCAGGGGACGCTGGACATGCTGATTCTGCGCACGCTTCTGTATGGACCAGCGCACGGCCATCAGATCGGGAAACACATTCAGCGGACGACGAACGATTTTCTGCAGATGCAGCATGGGTCTCTCTACCCGGCGCTGCATCGTCTGGAGCGGCGGGGGTGGGTGCTTTCGAAATGGGAGACGGCGCCGGACCGCAATCGGGAGTTTAAGTATTACCGGCTGACGGAAAAGGGAAGGAAGCAGCTGCTGGTGGAGGAGTCGCAGTGGAAGCAGATGGCCGAAGCTGTGGCGCGGGTGATGTGGCCGGCGGCCGAGGAGAGCTGAGATGCGGTGGTGGCAGATCAGGACACGAGACGCGGATCTGGAGCGGGAGCTGCGCTCCGATCTTGACCTGGAAGAGGAAGAGCAGCGAGACAGCGGTTTGTCGGGGGAAGAGGCTCATTCCGCCGCCCGGCGGGCATTTGGCAATCCGACATTGATCCGAGAGCAGACGCGTGAGGCGTGGGGATGGGCGCCGGCAGAGCGTTTCTGGCAGGACCTGCGCTATGCGATACGGCAACTGCGAAGAGCACCGGGATTCACAATAACGGCGGTCTTGATTCTTGCGCTGGGCATTGGAGCGGTGACGGCGGTTTTCAGCCTGATCGATGCGGCACTGCTGAAGATGCTTCCGGTCGAGAACCCGGAACTGCTGGTGCAATTCAAAAACATTAGTCCGACGTTTCCCATCAACGATGCGTTCTCGTATCCGGCATTCAAAACGATGAGCGAGCAAAGCCAGGTGCTGGCGGGCGTGCTCGCGTTTCGCAAGCTGCACAACATCGACTTTGAAGTGGACGCGCACAGCGGTCTGGCCGAGGGACAGCTGGTTTCGGGCAGCTACTTCTCCGTGCTCGGGGTGAAGGCGATTCGCGGCCGGACGCTTCTTCCGTCGGACGCCCTGGCTGCGGGGCAGAACCCTGTGGCGGTGATCGGGTACGACTACTGGCGATCGAGGTTTGCGCTCGATCCGGAGATTGTCGGGAAGAAAATCCTGCTGAACAATGCTCCGTTCACGGTGGTTGGCGTGACGGAACCGGAGTTTTATGGAGTTCAACCGGGCGCGAAGATCGATGTGTCGATTCCGCTGACCACGATGGTTTTGGTGAACCCTGGTTTTGCTGCATCGGGAAGCCAGTATGACGTGTTGACCGCGCCCATGCGGAACTGGCTGTACATGATGGGCCGACTGCAGCCCGGGGTGACGCGGGAAAAAGCAACGGCCAGCCTGCAGCCCGTCTTCACCGAGCTGAAACAGGAAGCGGTCGCGAGCCTTGCGGGGCAGCCGGTGGATTCCCCGGCGTTGCGTGAGGCGGTGCTTGACTATCGGCTGCAACTGGATCCGGCGAGCCAGGGTTTGGCGAGCCTGCGCCAGCAATTTTCCAAACCTCTGTGGGTGGTGATGGCGGTGGTGGCTCTGCTGCTGCTGATCACCTGCGCCAACGTTGCGAATTTGCTGCTGGCGCGTGCCAACGCGAGGGAGCGGGAGATGGCGATACGACTGGCGATCGGGGCGGGGAAGTTTCGTCTGATGCGCCAGCTCATCACGGAAAGCATCTTGTTGGGGGTGATGGGCGGAGCGCTGGGCGTCGCGCTGGCGTACTGGGGCAGCAGCTCGCTGCTCGCTCTGATGGCGCAGGGACGCAGCCCGGTTTCGCTGCGCGTGCAGCCCGATCTGCGGCTGCTGGCCTTTGCGCTGGCGGTTTCGCTCGTGACGGCGCTGATCTTCGGCACGATTCCCGCGTGGCGGTCGACGGATGTGGACCCGTCGCACGGGCTGGCGCAGAACACGCGCAGCGCGACGAGCGCGCGGGAACGCCACGGGCTGGGGAAAGCGCTGGTGGTGCTGCAGGTGGCGGTTTCGCTGGTGCTTTTGGTGGGCGCCGGATTACTGGCACGCAGCCTCACGAATCTGAGGGACTACTATCCGGGATTCAACCGGGAGAATGTTCTGCTGTTCCACGTCGACCCAACGGTGGCGGGCTATAAGGACGTGGTTCCCATTTACGAGCGATTGCTCGACCGCCTGCGGGCAATGCCCGGCGTTCGCTCCGCGTCGCTTTCAGTGCATGAGCCCTTGAGCACGAATGTCAGCGACAGCAGCGTCAAGGTGCAGGGGCCCTACGCTCATCAGGGAGACGATCTGGCGCCGGTCGACATTGAGCCGGTGGGACCGGAGTACTTCGCAACGATGGAGACGCCGGTGATGCGCGGACGCGAATTTGCGGAGGGCGATCGCAGCGGAGCGCCGGAGGTCGCGATCGTGAATCAAAGCATGGCGCACCATTTCTTCGGCGATACCGACCCGGTCGGGCGCTTCGTCAGCATTCCTGCTTATCGCGGCGACACGAGCTGGATGCAGATTGTGGGCGAGGTTCGCGATGTGAAGGTTCACGATCTGCGCGAATCGCCGACGCTGATGCTCTACGTGCCGATGTGGCAGGCGCCGGAAGGCGGGGCAACGTTTGAAGTCCGGACTGCGATGGATCCCGCGCATGTTGAGACCGCGGCGCTGGGCGCGGTGAAGAGCATCGATGAGCGTTTGCCGGTCTACGCCGTGAAGTCGCTCAGCGATCAGCTGGACGATTCTCTGGTGGAAGAGCGCCTGGTGGGTTCACTTTCGAGCACGTTCGGCTTCCTGGCGCTGCTGCTGACCTGCGTCGGTCTGTATGGACTGATGGCCTACACGGTGAATCGGAGGACAGGGGAGATTGGGATTCGCATGGCCCTTGGAGCGCAGAGGGGACGGATCGCGGCGATGGTGTTGCGCGAGACTTTGCTGCTGGTTGGTTTGGGCATGGTGGCGGGAGTTCCTGCGGCGTTCTTCGCCTCGCGACTGATCGCGAGCCAGCTTTTTGGACTGAAGCCGGGCGATCCGGTCACATTTCTGGCCGCATGCGTGGTCATGATCGCGGTGACGATGATCGCGAGCTATATTCCCGCGCGACGCGCTGCTTCGGTCGATCCCATGCGCGCGTTACGAAGCGAATAAGACTGGGACGCTGGGCAGGCCGATGCGGCCGCGACGAGGAGGGTGGAGATGGGATGGTGGCCGATGGGGAAGAGGGACGCGGATCTGGAGCGCGAGCTGCGGTCGGATCTTGATCTCGAAGAAGAAGCGCAGCGGGAGAACGGCTTGTCGCCGGAGGAGGCGCACTATGCGGCGCGGCGCGCCTTTGGCAATGAAACGCTGATCCGGGAACAGACCCACGAGGCATGGGGGTGGGTGCGCCTGGAACGCTGGTACCAGGATTTTCGTTTTGCCCTGCGACAGCTGGCGCGGGCGCCGGGGTTTACGGTGGCAGCGATCCTGACGCTGGCGCTGGGCATCGGCGCAACCACGGCAATCTTTAGCCTGGTGAATGCGGCGCTGCTGCGGCCTTTGCCGTTTCCGCAGCCGGACCGGCTGCTGTGGCTGAGCCAGCAGGATCATTCGCTGCCGGGAGCGGCGCCGGAGTCGCTGAGCTATCCGGACTATTTCGACTGGCGGGCGAAGAACCACACCCTGAGCGGCATCGCCAGCTATGCCGGGGGCGGAGTGACGCTGCAACTGAAGGGCGACTCGCAGCGCCTGGACGCGGAGACGGTTTCGTCGAATTTCTTTGAGGTGCTGGGCGTCGCTCCGATTTTGGGCCGGGATCTTCGTCCGGAAGATGAAGTTGCGGGCAATCGCACAGTGATGTTGAGCTATTCCCTCTGGCAGTCGTTGTTTCAGTCAGCGAAAGACATTGCAGGCAAGACCATTCGGATGGACGACCACGATTACACGGTGGCCGGAGTGATGCCGCAGGGGTTTCAGTTTCCGCTGGAGAATCCGGCGCCGGCAATGTGGATCTCGATTGCCGACGATGCGGCGGGGAAAAAGACGGGGCAGCGCGGCTTCGATGTTTTGTCGGCGATTGGGCGGCTGAAGCCCGGGGTGACGGTTGAAGCGGCGAAGGCGGATCTGAGTGTGATCGCGGCCCAGCTGGCGCGGCAGTATCCGGACACGAACATGGTGGACAGCTCGGCGCTGGTGGAGCCGGAACTCGAGCACATGACCGGCGATACCAGGCCTGCGCTGCGTGTTTTGTTTGGCGCGGTGACGCTGGTGCTGCTGATGGTGTGTGCCAACGTGGCGGGACTGTTGCTGGTGCGGGCGGCGCGGCGCAGCGGGGAATTCGCGTTGAGGGCGGCCATCGGCGCGAGCCGGGCGGCCATCATCCGGCAGCTGCTGGTGGAGGCGGTGACGTTGTCGTTGTGCGGCGGCGCTGCAGGCGTGGCGCTGGGCTACGGTCTGATGCACGCCATGGTGAAGCTGATTCCGCTGGATATCCCAAGAATGCAGGATGCGTCGGTGGATGGAACGGTGCTGGTGTTTGCCCTGGTGGTATCGCTGGCGACAGGGATTTTGTTCGGAGTGCTGCCGGCGTGGAAGATGTCGCAGTCGGCGCCGGCGCTGGCCATACGCGAGGGTTCACGCAGCGTGGCAGGTGGGCGCGGGCAGAATCGCGTGCACAACGGGCTGGTGGTGGCGCAGACGGCGATTGGGCTGGTGCTGCTGGTGAGTTCGGGGCTGCTGATGCGGAGCTTCGTGCGCATCCTGAACGTCGATCCTGGCTTCGATGCGAAGCAGGTGTTGAGCGCGCGGGTCGGGGTTCCGTTCGGCAGATACAAGCACGATCAGCACGTCCAGTTCTATGAGCAACTGGTGGCGCGCGTGGCCGCGATGCCGGGAGTAAAGTCGGTGTCGGCCGGTTGGCCGCTGCCGATGAGCGGTACCCATGCGACGATTTCGTTCAATATTCAGGGGCGGCCCGTTGCGAAGGGAGACGAGCCGAGCGAAGCATTGGGACTGGCGATGCCAGGCTATTTTGAAACGATGCGCATCCCGCTGATGGCGGGGCGGGTTTTCGGGGAACAGGACGGATTAAAAGGGGCGCCGACGATCATCATCAACCAGGCGTTTGCGAAAAAGTACTTTCCTGGAGAGAATCCGCTGGGCCATCACATCCAGGTGCGTTTGGGCGACGATGTTTTCGACCAGTCGGTGCGGGAAGTTGTGGGCGTGGTGGGAAGCACCAAACTGAAGGGATTGACCGCGGACGCGCAGCCAGGGTATTTCCTGCCCTATGCCCAGGCGGTGGTGACGAATCCGTATCTGGTAATTCGCGCCAACGGCGATCCGCTGATGCTCGAGGCCGGGATCCGCGTGGCGGTCCACGATATGGATAAGGGCGTGCCGGTGTACCAGGTCTCGACGCTGGAGGATTATCTTTCGAAATCGGCGGCGCAGCCGCGTTTCCAGACACTGCTGCTGAGCTGCTTTGCAGGGATCGCCCTGATACTTGCTGCGATCGGGCTCTACGGACTGCTGTCATATATGGTGGTGCAGCGCTCGCTGGAAATCGGAGTACGGATGGCGCTGGGCGCGCAACGGGCGGACATCCTGCGGCACATTGTCCGGCGCGGTCTGACTCTGACGCTGATGGGGATGATCGGGGGGTTGGCGATTGCGGCTGCGGTCACACGGCTGCTGTCGGGGATGTTGTATGGGATCCGGTCTTCCGATCCGGCGACCTTCGCCGTGATGGCGGGCGTGTTGCTCCTGGTGAGTGTGGCGGCGAGCAGCATTCCGGCGTGGCGCGCGGCGCGGCTGGATCCGAATCGAGCGCTGCGCGAACCATAGCGCGTCAGCGGGGATGTTTATCGCGGAAGCCGATGCTCGACATGATGCTGATCGCTGCAACGCCGAGGAAAAAGACGACGAGAGCGGGAATGTTGTGGTCCGAGACCTGCCCGAGGCGGATCAGTACATAACCGGTGGCGAGATTGAGCAGCGCCCAGAGGACATTGACGGTGGGCGAGGAGAGTCCTTTGCCGGGAGGTTTGGCGAAGGGCGTAGGGAAGGGATCGCCGGAGACGCCATGCATGAAGTGGGGGACGGCGTTGGCGAGGAACATTCCGGCGAAGAAGGAA
>Ga0210398_10000114_pt1 | contig 99122 bp, 77 predicted proteins | sample IncBWC4OmetaG_FD_161047 | JGI IMG/M metagenome (GOLD analysis project Ga0210398, IMG submission 161047) | Forest soil microbial communities from Barre Woods Harvard Forest LTER site, Petersham, Massachusetts, United States - Inc-BW-C-4-O | ecosystem: Environmental > Terrestrial > Soil >... | reverse complement strand
TGTGGCGCTTGTGGCGGCGCTCGGGAACGCCTATGCGCCCGATCCTCATCGCGGCGTCTATTTGACCCGTGACGGCGGCCAAACCTGGACTAAGACTCTTTACAAGGACGATACGACGGGCTGCCCGCGTCACGCGTCGCGGTGCGGGGATCGCGCACCGACAACCACAAGGGGCTTCCACTGCAGGTCGGGCACGAACGGGTATGTGGGCACGCGATACCGGTTTGGGGGGAGATGCTCGATGTCCTGATTGACGGCGCCATCCGTCAGCGCCATCAGATTCGGGTTTGCGATCTGGGCGATCTCCGGGACCAGATATCCTGCTTTCACAACGACAATCTTGAAGGTCGTCGGTTCCAGCCCCAGCGAGGTGAAATCGCGAATCTCGTGGAAAGGACGCCGCCTTGCTGTGAGGACTGCCGAAATACCGTCGACCTGGACGACAGCCTGGCGCTCGGGCAACTGATCGGTCTTTAGCAGGAAAATCACTTTGGCGGTGACGTGCACGGGCGGATTGCCCACCGGATCGAGCGTACCTCCGACAGTGAGGGGCAGAGTCGCTCCTACGCCTGCGCGATAACACGCTTCCGTCGCCGGCCGGTCAGCAATGCCGGCGATCACGGCGTTCTGCACACGATGCCGCAGGAGCGTCGCCAGGGCGTCGGCGCGATCGCCCGTACCTCCGGCCGTCGGATTGTCTCCGGAGTCGGACAACACGACGGGTTTCGTCTGGAGGGCCTGTGCGCGCGTAATGCAATCGTCGAGGGTTCCGGTGGGGACTCCGAATTTGAACTCCTTGCGCGCGTCCCAGTATTGCTGCGCCAGCGAGAGGGCGTCGGTCCGCAACAAGTCAGGCTTCGTACCGGTCAGGACAGCGCTGGCCGTGGCCCGCGGTTCATCTGCCCAGACGTAACCGACCAGCAGTGACGCGTCCAGCACCCCGGGCGCCGCGTTCATGGCGGGCAGTTGCGCCCAGAGACGCTTCGCCGGTTCGTAAAGGGTACTGCTGCGCTCGCCCGGCATCAGGACCGGAATCGGGGACCAGATCATCGTCGGTCTGATCTGCTGGTCGAGGCAGTGGACCAGCATGTCGCAGGCCCGCTTGGCCGTCTCCTCACGGTCAATATGCGGAGCCGTGCGGAAGGCGGAGAGCATATCCAGCGTGTCGATCGTCCGTCGGCTGAGGCTGCCGTGGAGGTCGAAGCTCGCGGTCATGAGGCAATCCTTACCGACCACTTGGCGCGCGGCGGCAATCCAGTCTCCGTCCGCGTCCTGCATGCCCTCGACGTACATGGCACCATGCATCGCCAGGTAGAGGCCGTCGAGTGGGAGCAACGCCTTCAGACGCTGGAGGAATTCCGTCTTCAGTTGGTCGTAGGTTTGCCGCTCGACGGGTCCGCCGGGCACCGCGGTCGCGAGAAGAGTCGGCTGAAACGGGTACGGGTAGGCTTTCAGCAAACTGAAAAAGGGATCCTCTGCCAGACCGTGGCCTCTTGTGACCGTGAAGTCTTCCATGCGGGCACGGATATGGCTGTAGGTACTGCACTCGATCTGAATGCCGCCAAATGCGATTCGCCTGGCTTGCGCAGCCGGGCTCGCGCGTAAGAAGCGCGCGCCGTCCACCCGTGACGTCAACACCGCCATCGCGGTGCTTTTCAGAAAGGTTCTGCGTCTCACTGGCCCGCTCCTTGACCATCGCGAGATGATGCTGCGCTTTGAGTATACGCGCCATGCCGGTCAACTACCGTCCAAGAACCAGCGAAGTACATGGCGTTGCTGCTCTTCGGCCGATTCGACCATTTTAAAGGGATTGGTTAACAGATTATGTGACAGGCCCTCCCAACACTCGGCGTGCAGCCCGAGAGGCTGTCCGAGCCGTGTTCGGCGTCAGGCCCGTCTGGAGACCCGGGGTTCTTTCCTCAACGTGGACACCATCGACGGAAGTCTTTATCCTACAAGTATCTACAATGATGAATCAGGACGTGAGATTCTCAATCTCAAAACCCGGGTTCGATTCCCGGTAGCGCTACCAAATCTTCAATGTAGCACTTAAGCCGCATAAGTAGAGGACAGTCAGGGTCCAGAGCGGTTTCTCCATTGTCTCGCGGAGTCTATTACGCCTGCCTCATACCTCATGGCAATGGACAGTAAGCCGAGCCCGCCTTGCCCTGCGGAAGACCCGGGCGACGGAGGCCCGTAGCGTCCAAAATAATCAAACCAACCTTCGTTACTTCATGGCAGCCAGGAGCCCGTCGAGCGAGACGGTGGCGAACGTCGTCGCATAGTCGGAGATTCCATACGGGATTATCAGCCGTCGCCCATGCAGAAGACCGCCACAGGAGTATACGACATTGGGGACGTATCCTTCGCGCTCACTCGCGCTCGGCGCGATCAGAGGCTCGGGGAGGCGCCCGATGACTCGCGTGGGGTCGTCATGATCGAGCAGGAAGGCGCCGATGCAATACTTCCTCATCGGGCCCACGCCATGGCTGAGCACGAGCCAACCCGCTTCGGTTTCAATCGGCGACCCGCAGTTGCCCAGCTGAACGAACTCCCACGGGAACGCGGGCTTCAGGACCAGTTGCACATCGCGCCAGAAATGCAGATTATCGGAGAACATCACGTAGATGTTCTCGTAGTCCTGCCGACTCAGCATCGCGTATTGGCCGCGGATCTTTCGCGGGAAGAGCGCCATGCCCTTGTTTTCAATCGCCGGACCGCTGAGGGTGATGAACTTGAAGCGAAGGAAGTCCGAGGTTTCAATGAGCTGGGGCTGGATCGCCTTGCCGTCGTACGCGGTGTAGGTCGCGTAGTACGTCCGCATACCGTCTTCGTTGTGAAATGAAACGAAGCGCGCGTCCTCAATTCCATTGCTCTGGGCGGGTGTAGCGGGGAATAGCACGCGCTCTGATAAGAGCGACTCCGGCGCGAATTGCACCTCGTAATTTGATTGGGCGAGGGTGAGGATTTCCCGGGCGAGCGCCTCGGTTTCCGGGCTGGGCACGCGAAGTTGGTTGACGGCCAGACTGAGGCCGGCCCGCAGCGCCTCTAGCGTGAACGAATCTGCCAACGTTTTGAGGACCTGCTGGCTAAACCCACCCGCCAAACCGAGATCATGCAGCTTCCGGTCGAAGAGTTGCCTGCAGTAGGTGACGTTCGACGCGGGCTCTGGCTCAACACGGTAGCGGCTGGCCCCGTCGATGCTGATATGGCCGTTCGAGTCCAGGCAACCAGTGCGAAAGACGATCGAGGAAACGTGCCCTTCACCCGTAGCCCTGAGGCTCAGGACAAAACGGAGTGACCCCGGCGGGACGCCCGATTGATCCGGATGCGTTACGATCGAAGGATTGAACAGCGCCGCGGCCTCGAGCGAATACTCGTGGCTGAAATACCCCCCCAGCAACAGCTCCCGCTCCTCCGAAAGGCTGTCGGCCGCGCTCGAGGCGGGTCGAGCGTCATCCGAACGCCGTTTGAACGGCCCGTCGGCCTTCAGTTCCGTAAGCAAGTAAGGCCGAACTTCCTCGAAGCGCCTTCTGAAAAACTCGCGAATGTTCAGGTGGCGTTCGCCAAACTCCGCCAGAATCTGGCCCAACAGGGGGCGGACTTCGCACTCAGGAAGAGCCGCGACCTCCGCGCAGATGGTGATGGCGCGCTGGTCGCTCATGGCATGGAAGGGACGCAGCAGCACGCGTGTGCGGTCGGGATAGAGCACGATGTTGGTGCGCTCGACGCTGACGGGCTTCATAAGGCTGACAGGTGCTCCAAAGCGGGATCGTGAAAGACCATCCTGGCGCTTTGCGTGATCCGCATTTCGGCGAGCGACAGCAGAAAGGCGAGGGTTGACTCCGCCCCCTGGTTGCCGTTCACGCGGTCCACATGCAAAGCGTCGCGGCAGCCACCGGTGCTCGGCGAGTACAGTGCCAGCCCGAGATCGTTCCAGCCTAGGAACCAGTCAAAGGCACGCTGGGCCTGATCGTACCAGCAGGGATCAGAAGTGATGCGGTAGGCGTCGAGACAGGCTGAGACCATGGCCTGCGCTTCGATGGGCTGCTGATCGAAGTTCGCGCGGAGCCCGCCGCGCCGGTAAAACCCGTTGCTGCCGATAGGGCGCAAATGGCCGTTCTCAGAGTGTTGGGCCGCCACAAGCCAACGCAACGCCTGCAGTCCTCGTTCAAGCACCGGTTGTTGTCCGGTGGCCTGCCCGCTCAGAATCAAGGCGTGCGCCAGCTTGGCATTGTCGTACGTCAGCACATCTTCAAACCACGGCCAGTCCGGCTGGGCGGCCCGATCGAAGAGCTCCATCAGCCGCGTGGTCAGCACCTCGCGGGTTTGGTTCACCACGCTGTCTCCGCCGAGGCGCCGCAGGTATTCATGAATCCCCATCAGGCTGAACGCCCACGCCCGCGGCGAGGTGAATTCCGCCACCGCCGGCAGCGCCTGCGCGAAGAGCTGGCCGGCCATGATCTGGAAGCTCCGATGGGGTGAACGTCCCACGCCCACGCCCAGCGCCCAGAGCGCCCGGGCGTGAGAATCTTCCGACCCTTGTTCATCGAGCCAGTGGCGGTCGAAGCTCAGGTGATTGTGGAACCGTCTCGTTTTGGGGTCGAAGGCATGATTCAAGAAGGCGGCATACGTGGTACCCAATGTCCGCACGCGCTCCGGCTGTTCTTCCAACTCGTCGAGCAGGACGGCGAGAATGAAAGCGCGGGCATTGTCGTCCGTACAATAACCTTCGGAAAAGTTGGGCACGGTCAAAATGGCGTGCTGGAACATGCCGGTGGAATCGGTCATCCGCGAAAGATGATCGAGCTTCAACTCCGGCAAGTTTTGCGGCTGCTGGTCAAGCGTTTTCGTGGCAAAGGACTTTCGGGAAAGGGCCGCACCTTGAAGCCGCGCCAGCTCGAAGGACCGCATGTAAATGCGCGCCGTATTGCTCCACACCATCTCCCGGCCCAGCTTGTAGGCATTCTTGCGCATAGCGTGCCGACGGATTGCGTCGCCCAGCAGGCCTACCACCTCGCGGGCAATAGCCTTGGAGTCGCCGAAAGGTACCAGCACGCCGCGCTCGTCTGCCAGGAGTTCGGCCGCGTGCCAGTACGGAGTCGAAATTACAGCTTTGCCCGCGCCAAACGCATAAGCCAGCGTCCCTGATGTGACCTGGGCCTCGTTCAGGTACGGCGTGATGTAAAGGTCGGCGGCCCCGATGAACTCCTTGAGTTCTTCGAGATCGACGAAGCGATTGTAAAAGATGACGTTCTTCTCGACCCTGTTCTTTTTGGCCAGGATCTCGAGGCTTAGACGGTAGGCTTCGCCTCGCTCGCGCAGCTCGTTCGGATGCGTGGCGCCCAGCACGATGTAAACAACCTCGGGAAATTCTGCCAGAATATCCGGCAGGGCATTGAGCACGTTTTCGATCCCCTTGTTCGGTGAAAGCAGGCCGAACGTCAGCAACACCACTCTGCCTTCCACACCGAACTGGTCCTTGTAATAATTTGGATCGACAAATGGGATATCGGGAATGCCATGCGGAATGAGATCAATCTTGGCCGACGGAACCTGGTAGACCTCCTGCAGCATCTGCTTGCCCCGCTCGGTCATGACCACCAGCCGCGTCGACCGCGTGATCAATTCCTGCATCACGCGCCGCTGATCGACGTTCGGCTCACGCAGAACGGTGTGGAGCGTGGTGACGACCGGCATCTTCAGTTCGCGCAGCAACGCCAGCACGTGGCTGCCTGCGTGCCCGCCGAAGATCCCAAACTCGTGCTGCACGCATACGATATCGACGTTGCCGATGTTAAGGAAGTCCGCCGCGCGCCGGTAGGACGGCAAGTCCTGTTCCTCGATCTCGAACCGAACCACGTCGGGATACTCGTAGCCGCCCTCGATGTCGTTGACGGGCACCGCAAAGCACTGAGTCTCAGGGTACTCCGCGGCCACTGCCGCAAGCAGGTCGGTCGTGAACGTGGCAATGCCGCACTTGCGCGGCAAGTGGTCGCCCAGAAAGGCAATGTCTTGAATTTTGGATATCGTTTCCAAGAGTTCACCCAAACTGAGGTAAAGCAGAAGTCTGCCAGGACGGAACGAGCGAGCGGCAGCAAGTCCAAGTGCTTCAGACCCGTCAACTAAGCCGGAACGGTCTCCTGCGCTTCAAGCCGCGGTTGGCACATGACAGGGCAATGGTCCAATGACTCAGATGGGGACTAGGTGCGGAATCGCTCGCGATGGCCCAGCGAAGCGGTCGCCGTTTATCTGACGAATCTGAGGGCAGCCAACCTCAGATTATCGGAAGCGTCCTTTTCAAGTTGCCGAACGGGCTGACGCACGATGAAGGTGCGCCACGCCCGCCTCGTCTCCCTAACGGGCCGAGCCAGATCGGCCGGACGCCCGGCCAGTTCCGGTCACGACAGGAGGCTTCCTCTTGGACGCCTCGCCGCCGATAGCAACAAAGGTCGCAGAACCGGCCTGAAGCCTCTTGATGCCGATTCTGCGAAAGCAAACGAGTGTCTGCTCACGATCGTGATCCATGATCGTACCCCACCCGTACTTGGCATGGCGCACGTATTGCCCGGCCTTCAACTCCATGTCCCACCTCCCGGTTTAGTAGTCGCGCCTGTAGTCTCCGCGGTCCCGGCCGCCACCGTTCCGTCCGGAGAAGCCGCCGGTGCGTGGTGGGCGCGCCTCGTTGACGGTCAACGCCCGGCCTTCGAGGGACTGGCCATTCAGACCGGTGACTGCCCGCTGAAGGTCTTCGCCTTCCGATAGCTCCACAAAACCGAATCCCCTCGCCGCGCCCGTCAGTTTGTCCTTAATGACCAACGCCGAGGCGACATTAAAGCCGGCGTTGGTGACGAACTCACTCAGACTGCTGTCCGTGGCGCTGTGAGGCAGATTTCCTACGTAAAGTTTAGACATTCCATCCTCCAAGTTGGGTAGGCCCTTTTGGGGTTCCGCCCGATAAAACCTATTGAATTCCCGTGAGAGAGCCCGCCGCACTTTCAGGCAAGCAACGCGCCCTGGGCGATCCGGGAGGCAGCCCACATAGGCGACACCCGAGCCAGATCTACCCTGTCGCGTCAAGCTAAGGACGAAAGGCCGCTTGATTCGCTTCCTTGGCCTTCGCTTGCGCAGCACGATCGTCGTCATCCTGCTGCTTCTGGCGCGCCATCTCCCTTTCGGGAGCCTCGCGCTCGTCGATCCGGGCCCCTTCCGTGGCAGCCGTCCGTGCCAGAGTATCCAGTCGCTTCGAAAGAAGAAGGATTCCGAAGCTTGACTCGCCGGGGGAACGGAAAAGGCTGACTGAGTATTGCGCCGTTTCCCAGCGTGCCAACACCTTTTCGGTGGAGGAATCGGTCAGGGACAACGAAACGAGGGCCGTTTTTCCGGCAGGCCGCGCTGCGACACCGTACGATGACGAGATAGCTTTGATCAGATCTGCCTCGGTCAGACCCTCGGTTCGGTCCTCAGCGTAATTGACCACCATTCGAAAGAGTTCGCCGCTGTAAAAACTGAAGTTGACGCTCTCAAGCGGGTCCGCCGTTGAAGACGACTCGAGGGCGGATGAGGGGCGCCAGTCCACTTCCTGAATCAGCACCGGCCGCTGGTGGACCACGGTAACCTCAGACAGGTCCGTATCGGTCCGCTTCGCGACCTCGGGCAGAGTCATTCCAAGCTGGAATTCCCGGTACCGGGAAAGGTCGGGTAGTTGCGCTGAGGACGAGATCGACTCCGCCTGGAACGAAAGGCCGGCGAGCAAGGGTTGGGGTTGCAAAGCGATTTCCTGAATTGTTGTTGACCCAGGCGGTTGGACGCCTTGCGCACGAGCCAGGGGCGCCGAAAAAAGCGCGACAGCGAAAACTGAAATCACGACACTACGGCTATTGATCATTGGAATCTCCTCCTCATGGAAGTTGCTGCCTTACCATTGCGCGGAGTTACGGTGCTGCTTCGATTCCGGGAGACAGTGGTCCAGTCACGCTCGGTTGCCTTGTTTCCAGCGTCTTGCGAAATTCTCGACTGCGTTTCCGCATGAGAAGCTTGCGCTTCCGTACCCGGCCAAACCTGGCCTTGTCACCGCTTCTTTCCGACATCGTGCCCTCCAGTTCATCGCCAGTGTTGCGCCGCGATCAACATCGGCCCGGCGCGGGGTTGCAACCGAGTTCAGCCACCCAGACGATTCACAGGTTGCTTGTGTTCAACGAGAAACATGCTCTGCTGGATATGTCGCGCGTGGCCCGAAGCGGTCACGGAAGGCAGTCCAAGGGTGCGGCCGCCAGCGACTCGAGATATCTCCAGGCAATTGAACCCATTCATTTTGGTCGTGAGTTTATCGACAGCCCTGCCTGCAGATCCTTCGGAGTCGGAGCCGAGGACAGTCGAGCTGATCTCACCCGCCATGAAAAACAAAGTCCAGCCCGCCTCCTGCGCCTTTCGGTCCAGGCCGCCACCATCGAGATTCTGGACCAGTCTCCATCCCTTCGAGTAAGGCTCGCTTTCGATTTGCAGGGAGTCGGGCAGGACGACGCCCTCCTTGATGAGAACGGTTCCGGCCTTGATTGTTTGTACCATCAGCCTCACTCCTTCGGACTTCTCCAAGGCGCCCATGCCAATAGGTGCCCTGCCGGGCTCAGGCTGCTGCGCGGTTCGCGATCTTGTGGAATGTCGAGTTAGTGACCTCGTGGGTTTGAACCTGAGGGCTTCCCTCCACTACCTTCGCCAAGGTTCGCAGCGCCTCCGAGTATCCTCCTCGGCCGTAATTCTCTGCGTCCTCTCGCCGGTACCACAGAGTGATTGAAACCGCTTCGGTCCCGTTTGGGACGATGAATGCAAGTTCGTCCTGGAAGCCCTCATGTTTTCGAAGCATCGGGATGATCTTGTCATCGATTAATTCGGTGAACTCCGCAACGCAGTTGGCTTTCAGGTGCATGTAGACACTTCGGGCGAACATGGCAAGCTCCTCGGTTGTCTCTAAGAGGTGCGATTCAGATAACCTGACTTAGTTCAGGGGATCTGGAGAGGCGGAGCGGAGGCTCCGTGTTCTTAACTACTATGAGTGAATTCACTAGACATGTCAAGTTAAATTTGAGACGATGTTAACCCGATTAATCTTGCGGAGTTAAGCTGAGGGCCCGATGGATTTTGCCTCGATGATCAAACAACGACTGGAAGACCTCGGCTTGGAGCAGCGCGACCTGGCCCGCGCCGCTGAGGTGACGGAGTCCTATGTTTCCCAGCTCCTGACTCGCAAAAAGGCCCCCCCGGCCCCTGGCCGGACGGATATTTACGACAAAATGGCTGGGTTCCTGAAACTCCGCAACGGTGAACTGGCGAAACTGGCGGAGTTGGAACAGCAGTCGGAGCTACGAAAGAAGCTGACGGACCGGCCGGTTCCGCTGTTTGGTGGAGTCCGGGAACTGGTACTTCGCAAATGCAAGGCCAGCCGGCAAAAAGAAATTCGAGGGATCTTCGAGAAGCAGCCCTTCGGAGAGCTCGAGCGGCTGGTCACTCAGAAGCTTCTCGACGTGACCAAAGGGGTGGCCAAGGAAGAATTGGAAAGCGAAAACTGGCTGCGCCTCATGGGAAGGCTCAGTAATCGCAGCTACGAAGAAATGCGCGTCGCCATCCTCGAGTTCCTCGACACGGGGATTTTTGACATCTCCATGGCGAACTGCTTGTCGTTCCTGGACCCGCTGATCGAATCGTGGGACATCGACCTCGGAACTTTCGGCGTGGAAATCGTCCTCAACCGGAGAGTGGCGCCCGGGCGGCCGAAGAAGTTTGAATACGTCGAACGGGAATCCGACGGACCTCCTGCGGACGAACCGGGACTCAAGGAGTTTCTTGGCGATGCTTCCCTGAGCGACGGTGTCACCGACGCGGAAATCGCATTCCTCAAGAGGCTGAGCTTCAAAGACAGACACCCGACGGCCCTGTACTACTACCGCGAATTGCAGAACCTGAGAGACCCTTTACACTTTCGACGGCAGCCGGAAGGAAAGCCCCGGCCGGCACGCCAGTCCGGTCCCGCTGGCGGAAGCCGTCGAATTACCTTCTGATTGTGGATGACGGCCGCCCTCGCCCGGGTAGCGTGCGCAGCCCAGAAGCCGGGTCCATTACCCGCACTTTTTCCCGGAGCTTTCGTCGAGCGCGATGAAAACTGGGACTTCACGGTGCCTTCAGCCAGCCTCAGCGCGGAGGCCGCCCCCTGCGAAGGCGCCATCCTTGAGTTCATCAACCAGTCTGCCGAAGGGGCCAGGCGGCGCCGCTGGTCGTCGTTAAGGCTCCAGGTCAGAGGGCGGTATGTCGACAACCGTCGCAGTGAACCCCAGCCCTGGGGTCGGTGCCTTGATGCCGTAAGGACACCAGTCTGGATCTTACAGTCCGTAAGAGACACCAAGGGCGAATTGATGCCGTGCATTAAGATTTACGCCGGGCATAATACTGCCGGCAGCCTGCGCTAACCCGAAATCAATACTCAGTCTCGGGTTCTCGTCTTTCCAGCCTCTCCGGGTAGGAAACGCTCCGGCGGGGACGATGCGAACTGCGTAGGTCAGCGTCGTAGGTATTACTGCGCCAGGTAAGCCTTGAATGTCGCGTGGTTCCTGCAGAAACTCGGAAGCCAGCATGATAGTACTCTTGGCTGGACCCTTGAGTGCCAGGGCGACCGCCCCGAACGCCCGACCCTGGTAGGCTGTCGAGTTTCCGGCCAGCCCGAGCAGCGGCGCGTTGGTCTCCTTGTAGCCGGCGTTCAGCACCACTGGAAGCTTGCGAACCTTGGTAATCGTCTTGGTAGCTACGATATAGAAGTCCGCATTGTTGGTGTCCTTTCCTTGCATCACGCCGCCGACGTTCCGTACGTTTGTGCGCGCCACGAAACCAATGGAAAAGGCAGGCATCCACCCGCGTTTCCGGGTGCCCTCGGGCACCAGATTAAGCTTCGCATGAAACGAGTTGAAGCCGCTGCCCCACAGGTTGCTGAGGCCGCTGGTGCTGCCATCCTGATGAAGCCCGCGCGTGTAACCAAATTCAAGATAGTTGAACGCCCCCTCGGTGATCGATACCTGATGAAAGCCACCCAGTACGTTTCCACCGTCGAGGTAGTGATAGGCTACAACGGGTTTGCCCAGGCCCCCGTCGGACGAGGGCACGGTGTAAGCCAGCGGAGTAACAAAAATGCCAGTCTGACCCTCCCAGTTCAGGGTCTGGGCCCGTGCCGTATTAATGCCCGCACCCGCCAGGATGAGAGGCACTAACAAAGCCATCAGCGAACGCCGCAAACGGGACCCCGATTGAATAAGGCGCCACGCGGTCTCAGGACGTGTTTTGGTAATCATAATCGATTCTCCGTTTCCGAATTGGACTCCCCGCGCTCACGCAAAGTCCGGCACAGGGTCGTCACTGCGACGCGCGTTGGGCGAGGTTCGGACCACTTTTCAGTGCCCAGACTTCAAGTGTCTTATCCTCACTTCCGGACGCCAGCCATCGCCCGTCCGGGCTGAAGGCAATGGCGTAAACCGGGGCACGCTCGGTCAGAACAGTCAGTTCGCGGCCCGTGACCGCTTCCCAGATCCGGATCGTATTGTCCCAGCCCCCCGAGGCAAGGTAGCGGCCGTCGGGGCTGAAGGCGACGGAAGTTGCCCTTTTGGTGTGTCCTGTGAAGGTCCGGATCGCGGCCGCGCTTGCCACATCCCAGAGCCTGACCGTTCCGTCATCACTGGCCGAAGCCACCGAGCGGCTGTCGGGACTGAACGAAACGGCGTTAACGTCCTTCGAGTGACCAACCAGCGTCCGAGCCTTCCGTCCGGTTGTCGCGTCCCAGATGTCAATGGTCTTGCCGTTATCGCCCGAGGCGAGCCACCGGCCATCGCTGCTGAAAGCCACGTACATGACGTCTCGCTGGTGCCCACTGAACTCCCGGATCTCACGGCCAGTCTCAACGTCCCACATTCCAACGGTCCTACTGTCGGTGCCCCATGCGAGCCACCGACCATCCGGACTGAAGGCCAGAGAGTACTCCCAACCACTGGCATTGGGGTCCGACCGCCTGCGATTCATCAAGGTGCGAACATCGCGCCCAGTGGCAACATCCCACAAGTCCACCGACTTGTCTGAGCTCTCCGAGGCCAGCCATCGACCGTTCGGGCTGAAGGCAATAGCTTCCACGCCGCTCGCCCGTGGGGCCAGAGTCCGAAGGTGACGACCCGTCGCCACGTCCCAGAGCTTCACCGTCCTATCCCAACTGCCAGACGCCAGCAAACGGCCGTCGGCGCTGAAGGCCACTGCCGTCACCCACCCCTGATGCTCGGTTGAGGTGTGAACCAACGAGAAATCCGGACGGCTCAGTTTCACTGAAGGCGCGGTACCGCCGGCATTCAGCGGATTCGACGGTGTGGCAATGGATGTCGACATGCCGGCGGGCGGCGGCCCACCAATGGCTCCGAGCGTGCCCGGGTTCCAGGCAGCCGACATCGGGCCAGCCAAGTTTGGCGGCGGCAGGGGCGTCAGGTTCGCTTCCACCTCAGTGGCCTGTCCGCGGGTCAGATTCACGGTGCGTTCAAAAGGCAGGTATCCCGTGAGCGATACATTCAACCGATGGGGGCCGGACGCCAGCGGCGAAAGGCGCAGCGTCGAATCCGTGTGGTTGCTTGCGACCGCGCGGCCGTCGATAGAAATGAGAGCCTCGGGGTGATTCGTCGCGACCACAAGGGCGGGCACCGCAGAGAGACTTAGTGCCGACAGGAGAGACGAACCAGCCCCGGCCCGGCGTAGGTTGCGCGCCGCCGCCGGTGTCAGTTGAAAGTCAGTGCCAAGCTGGTCGGCAATCTCTTCCACTTGGCCCGAAGACACGTAGTTCTGCAACAGGTAAAGAATATCTGCTTCGCTTAACGGCTCGCCTCTGGATTGGGCAATCCTAACGGCGGTTGAGGGAGCCGTGCTGCCCGGCGGCTGGCCAGAGGCGAGGGGGTCTGTCCGGTCGGTTTCCGGCGGGCCCTGTTGGCGGCTTTCCACGTCGCTGCCGGCCCTCGAAGCAGCTAAAGGTTGGGGCGGTCGCGAGGGTCCTGGAGCCGTTTCGGCGGGAACTGGGGCGTTCCTAGGCACGATTGAGGGGGATGGAGAAGATGCTCCGGCGGCGCGAGTTCCGGGGGTCAGCGTGGCCGACCTCTCGTGGTTGGCCGTCAAGCGATACCGGGAAAGGAGGGCAATGCCAGCCGTCAGTGCGACGAGACAGCTCACCAGGCCTGCACTTCTTGGACTGAAGACTCGTGATCTGCCGCCCTGGAAATAGCCAGGCGGCTTCAGTTCTGCGGACACACCTGGAGAAGAACGGAAGCCAGTCGCGCCCGATTCCACGGGCGCCCCACCTTCCACCTGGTCCGAAGGCGCGGGCAGGCTCGCGCCTTGAGTTGATAGCCCTTCAGCGACTCGCTCCCTTTCCTGTTCTGGGGGCGATGACGCAATAGCGGCCGGCTGAGTGCCGTTCTGCGCTGTGGCCGCGCCACACCGTGCGCAGTATCTCTTTCCGGCCTTGATGTGCGCCCCGCACCCTCGGCAACGGAGTCCTTCCGCCACAGCCGCTGTGGGACTTTGCTCGCAGCTTTTCAGGGTGCTGCCCGATCCTTCGGTTGAGGACTGCCCGACAGAATGCGACAATCCGGACTGCGCCGGCTCCGGTACATGGGGCAAACCGGGAAATACTTCGTTCTGCAGTTCCGTACGCTTCTGGCCCTTGGTCGCATCTGGGCCGGCAGTTGCCGAATTCGCATGCTGGTCTGAGGTAAACACGCGCACTCCTCGATCCAGGCCGCTTTGGGAGCGGGAATACGAGAGTGCGAACAGGGGACGCCTGGGTCAGCCTAATTCTTGCGAATTCCCGAATTAATTGTCAATGTTGGCTTCCCGGTTATGTCACGCCAAACATTTACCCAACCCGCGCGAGCTGACCGGCTATTCCTATACGGTAAGTCGCCGACGGTGGGGCGCCCAGTTCGGGAAACTGGATCGTCTCGTGCCAGCAAAGCACTCTCCATGCTCACTCACGACTGTTCGAGGAAGGGAATCCTCCCCTGGGGCAGGCTCTATGCGGTTCTCGACGGCCTTGATTTCCGAATCATTGTCGAGAGCACAACGTCAAGCCGGCTCCGCCCAGCCCTGCTCCAAAGCCTGAAGCGATTTCCCATGTGGCCAACCGGGTGATCTGACAACCGCCGCCCGACTCCCGGCCACTTGATTCCTGATAGAATACGGAGAATATCGCTGTTGGAGGCTTTTCTTGATCGTCCGTGTCTTCGCCCGCTGGATGTGCCGCAGCGATCTTCACCTGTTTTCGGAATCAGACCCTTCGGGCCCGCAGTGGAGGGCGGCCTCCCTGGCCGGCCGCCGAGCTTTTGAGGACGGCAATTACGGCGTCGCCGAACGGGAGTTCCGGAACGCGCTTGCGGAAGCGGAGCTGTTGGCTGGGACCGCAGAGCAAGTGGCGTCGGCCCTAAGCGATCTTAGTGAAGTGTGCCGCGCCGAGGGCAAGCTCGCGGAGGCCGAGACCCTGATCAACAGGGCGCTGGCCATCCGGGCCGTCCAGCCCGGCCAGGACGATCTCAGTGTAAGCCAGGCTCAGAACAATCTGGCGGCCGTCTACTACGAGCAGGGACGAATTGCAGAGGCGGCAGGACTCTATCGGAAAGCCCTCGACGTGGCGGAGCGCTCGCTCGGCCGCGATCATCCCGTCATTGCCGTCCTCCTGAATAACCTGGCCATCCTCTGCCGCATCGAGGGCGAATACGCGCAGGCCGTGCCGCTGCTCACTCGCGCTCTCGAGATATGGACCCGCAATAACGGCCCGCTGAATCGTGACGCCGGAACATCGTTTAATAATCTTGCCAGCGTTTGTTTTGCCCTGGGCCGCATGCGCGAAGCCGGGCTGTTTTTCAAGCAAGCACTGGCCATGAAGCAGAAACTCTCGGGCTCCAGGCATCCTGAGGTGGCCGCGATTCTCGAGAACCTGGGCGAGCTCAGCGCCAGCCAGGGAGAGTCAGCCGAAGCCGAGCGCCTGTTCCGTCGGGCGCGTGCTATCGCGACCCTGGCCGGTGGCGACGATGAGGACAACCCCGATTTTAGCCGTGAGGACGCCGCCTTGGAAGTTGCGGAAGGTGTGTTTGCCGATCTCCAGGTGCGCGACCTTTCGGCCGAGGTCATTGAACTCGGCACCTCAATTTTGAGTGAGCGCGAAGTGAGCAACGTAGTGCCCATCACCCGCCCCGGTGAGACGCGGCCGGCTGCTCTCAATGCGTCCAACGCACCCCGTCCGGAACCGCTTGGCGAGTGGCTCCTCAAGCCCGGTGATGTTGCCGGTGGTACCCAAGCGTCACTCGCTGGCGGAGCCGAGGGACAGGGCGCCCCGGTCCCTGATCCCGTCAGGCCACAAGAGATTAAACCGGCACGCCCGGCCGGCTGGGTCCTTCCGGCTGTAGCGGAAGCCACCGGTCAGGCAGAAATCTCTCGTGACACGACGGAATCGGCCCTGGCAGAAAACACCGGCAACGAGGACCGGCTCCGGCGTTCGTTGGCCGCTCTCGAGGATCGGTTCGGGGTGAGCCATCCTGAGCTGATTCCGACACTGGATGAACTGGGCTTGCTCCTCTCATTACAGGGCCGCTATGCCGCGGCCGAAGCCCTCTACCGCCGGGTTTTGCTGATCAAGGAAAAGGCGTTCGGTGGGAGCGGCCTTGAATTGATCGCGACGCTCGACCGTCTGGCCGATGTTTGTTTCGAACAAGCACACCGCAGTGAGGCGCAGGCCTGTCTCAGCCGAATGCTTGCGATTCACGAGGAGCGGCTCGGCCGGAGGCACCCGGCCGTCGCCACGGACCTCAGCCGCCTGGCGGACCTTACTCAGGGTGACGGCCGGTGGCGCGAGGCCCGCGACCTGCTGGAGCGCGCTTTGGAGATCTGGGAGCAAGGCGCCGGTCCCGATCACCTGGAGGTGGCCCGTCTGCTGGAGCGATTGGCGAGGGTGGCCAGAATCCTCGGTGAACCGGAGGGCGCCATTTCAGAACTGCGCAGGGCGCTGGCCATCGATGAGAAACTGCTGGGAACAGAACATCCCGAACTCGCCCCGGCGCTGAGCGGCCTGGCGCAGCTTCTGGTTGAGCGAGGCGGCAAGGCCGAGGCTAAGCGATTGTTTTCCCGACTCCTGCGGATCCAGGAAAAGTTTCCCGAGGTTGGGCCCGCGGGGCGGGCGCAGACGCTTCATAACCTGGCCAAGCTCCACTCGAGCGAACGTGAGTATGACCAAGCGGAGGTGCTGCTTCTTCGCGCACTTGAGATCAAGCAGGCAGCCTGGGGCAGCGAGCACCCGGTCCTGGGACGGACCCTGGAGAACCTGGCCATTCTCTATCAGGACAAGGGTCTTTACGAAGGGGCCGAGCACTTCTTCCGGCGGGCGGCCGATGTTCTCGAAAAGGGAATGGGACCGGAGCATCCAAACCTCGCCGGATGCCTCCAACACTACGCGGAGCTGCTGCGCAAGACTGGCAGGCCCGATGAGGGCGAGAAGCTGGAAATCCGTGCCCGGACGATTCGCGCACAATGGGCCCCCGTCCGTGAACCGGCTAATGAACTGAGGACGTGAAGAGTGACGGGCGAGGCGCGAACCCTGACGTAGTTGCAAGTCGTTCGTTGTTCAGTCGGTAAGAGGCTTGACACTCCACCTTAAAACCCGTAAAAGATAGTATTCCACAGGCTAGACGCCCGCTGCTGATCCCGCTCATCCTCCTGTCACTGTGCCTGGGGCAAGGAGCCACGCCAATGCCAACCTTTAGGTTCGCCGAGGTTCAATGGCCACCATTGGATCGAAACCATCCGAGTGCGCAAGTCGTGACGAACACCAGAGGGGAGTACTTGAGTCCGCCTGCCCCGGCGCCTTCGGGAACACACACGCCGGAACCTTCGGTGGCTAGGGCGGCAGTGAAGAAGGAGGAAGGAACGGTGTTGAAAGAAATGCAGACCAACAACCAGATCCACGCCGGCGGTTTCCTTGCGCCGGCCATCGCTTCCAACCGCTCGCGTGAGGGCGACGTGCCTGTGCCAGGCTCGACGATACCGGCGAAGAGCTCGGCATCAGCCCTTCTGGGGGAACTCACGGCGCTCGAATCGCGCTGCGTGGACCTGGCCGGCCGCCTCTCCGAGGTCGCTCAAGAGCTTCTGTCGGGAAGCGTCACGGGGAACAGCCTGCCATCTGAGTTGACGGCCTTGCGTGCGGACGTTGAATCCCTTGAGAAGCGAACGGTCGACCTGGCAGTTTCTCTGTCCATCCCGGCGGATGCCGACCCCGGCTCCTCGACGCTTGGCGAGTTGCGCGCCACTTTGAAGGCGGCCGCCGAAGCTGAGGGCCGGCGTGATTTTCGCCTCTTGCACGCCCGGGCCGCTCAGGAGTTGGAGGATGCGCTGGCGCTCGAATATCGCGGTACCGACGGTGCCAGCCCACTGGATGAATGCCAGAGTGCCGGGCGCCGCCTGTTGGAGGAGATTGCCGGAGCGCAGTGGCCACAAGCTCATCCTGAGTGCCTGCCACTGGCCGAGAGGCGGCACGCCTACTCGCGGCTCCTCGATCTGGTCCGCCAGGGTGACGAGCTTAGCGATGATGACTGGCAATTGGCCGCAGAGACGGTGACAGATTCTTTTGGGAGCCGGATGGGGTTGGCCGCAGTCCGGCGGCGGCTGCGGGTGAGGAACGGCGCAGCCACGGCCAAGCAAGAGGCAATAAACTGCCCGGCTTGCGGCGCCCAGCTCGAACCCGGAGCCCAATTCTGCGGCGATTGTGGAGTGAAGATCGATGGCGGCGTCCGGTTATAAGCAGGGCGAAGGGGAAGGGCTGCGATCAAGACAGACGGTGAAAGAACATGAGTTTCGAAAGGCATGAAGAGTGCGCAACAGACATGGTTTCGCTTCACGGAATGCGCTGCCCGCGGTGCAGCACATCTATAAGGCCGGGGAAGAAGTTCTGTTCGCACTGCGGATCTCCCGCCGGAATGCTGCTCACCAGTGTGCCGGGCATCGGGAAGCGATCCGGGAACGCGCGCTTCACGATCTGTCTTGAGTGCGGCTTTGAGAATCATTATTCCGACCGGTTTTGCAAGGGGTGCGGGGATCTCATGATCGCATCGCCCGCGCAAGTTGCCGGTCATGATCCGTCCGGCCACGGTTCGACGGCCGTGAAGGTTATAGCGCCGGTGGACTCCAAATCCGGGTGTGACCCAGGGTCTGGAGTTCTCGATCCGGGTTTTCAGGCTGCCGCCGTGCGGGCGGCGGTTGCGGGGCTTGATGTTGTGATCAAGCCCGCCGGCGGGCCGGGGCTTGAGATCGAGCCGAGTCTTGAAATAAAGAGCGGAACGTTTGGTCCGGCCGGTTCCTTGGGTGTAAACGAAGTCCCACTGCGCCGGGAGGCTGTGGCAGGCCCGGTGGTTTCAGAGGACGAAACCGGACCGACGCCGGTTGCGTCCGGAGAAACCGCTAACCCTCAAACTGGCCCTCCGGTTGCGAAACCTCGGGTATTCCGCGCCCGAGGTGCTGGAATCGCCGTGGTCAGCGCCATGATGCTAGGAGGTCTTACTCTTCTCTCAACGCGCCACGACGCCTCCAAGGGCGCGGGTCGCACCTCGTCGCCCGCAGCAACCGTACCGGCTCTGCCCCTGCAGGTCGCCGCGAACAGGGTATCACCCGCGCCGAGAGTGTGGGACGAGCGCACCTTGCCGACCGAAGCATCGCCGGCGTTATCGGCAAGATCGTCGGCGGCGATTTCACGCGGCAAACTAGACTCCGCGAAAGCTCAGCCATCATCCGAGGATGCGGCGAAGGCGAGGGTTCCTGCCGGGCCGGCTGTCCTCGGCATCACCACGCCCACACCGCAAAACACCGTGGCTAGTCTGGATCTGACTTCGAAAGGGCCAATCTCGGTTCTCGATACCGCCGATCCGGCGGCTCTCAACTCCTCTTCCGAGCCGGTACCAGTTCCCCAGCCGGTCCGCGGGGCTGAAGGGACGGCCTCCGTGACGGTCGCGAGTCTGCCACTCCCCGCGCCGGCCTCCGCCGAGGTCGAACTCGGGCTGCCGTCACCCTCGTCTCCGGGCGTCCGGACTCTTGATGTCGGCGGCGTGGTACAACCGGCAAAGCTCCTGGCGGATCCCTTCCCGGTTTACCCCGGGGAGGCGAGGATCCGGCGCGTTCAAGGCACTGTCCACCTTCTCGCCACGGTCCGGAAAGATGGGAACCTCGCAAACCTGAAGGTCACCAGCGGTGACAGGATGCTGGTCGGCGCCGCCGTCGCCGCTGCTCGCCTCTGGAGTTACCAGCCTGCGCTGCTCGACGGGCAGCCCATACAGTCTCAAGCCGATATCGCAATTACGTTCCGTCTTCCCAAATAGTCACTCGCCGTTCCGCCAGGGACTGCGGTAGGCGGTTCGAATCGGCTCGCTGCCCAGGCATTCCAGCGTGCTGCGACCTCCCCGCTGAATTTGCCGTCGCGATTAAGGATCATACTTGGGTGCACGATCCTCTGGGAAGGCTTCTCGCAGTTGCTGCATGATCCAGTGAGCGGTAGGATGCTCCGTGGCGTTTAAGTGCAGGATTCTCCGGTGGCCGTGGCTGATCAGGCTGACATGATTTTGACGAAACGCAGGTGCCCCTGCCTGATCGAAAGGGTTGTTAAAGGGTACCTGTTATTCGTAGCGCAGGGCGGTCATCGGCTCCACGCGCGTGGCTCGACGGGCCGGCACGTACGACGCCACGAGTCCTACGAACGTCAGCAGGAGGGCGACGGCTCCGAGCGTGACCGGATCGGCGGGAGTAACTCCGTAGAGGAAGCGCTGCAAGATGTGACCGAGCGCTAGCGCCGCCGCAAGGCCGATGGCCACGCCCGCGAGCACAAGCCGGCACCCGTCTCCGACGATGATGCGGAAGACGTCGGGGGTCTGCGCGCCCAGCGCCATCCGAATTCCGATTTCGTTGGTGCGCTGGTTCACAGAGTACGACATCACCCCGTAGACTCCCACGGCAGCCAGTACCAGCGCGAGAGCTGCGAAGACACCAAGCAGCCAGGTGCGGAAACGGGGTTCCGCGACTGTGGACGCCATGTTGTCTTCCATGGTGCGCACATTGACGACGGGTTGATTGACGTCAATCTCTTTCACGGCGGCGCGCAAGGCTGAGGCGCAGCCGAGCGGAGCCGTGGCCGTGCGGAGTACGACGGATAGCTGAAAGACCGGCAGAAGGGAGTCGGCTTGCCTGTAGGGTAGATACATCTCGGCCTGGGGATCGACGCCGAGGCCGGGGCGCACGTCACCCACCACCCCAACCACTTCCATCCACGGAGTGTCCTTGTCCGGAGTTGCGCCGAGTTGCATGCGCTTGCCCAGTGGATTCTCTCCATAAAAATACGTGCGAGCCATGGTGGCGTTCAGGATCACGACCGCAGCGGACCCTTCCTTGTCCGCATCGGTGAACAGGCGGCCCTGCAGCAAGGGAAGCCCGAGGGTTTCGAAATATCCGGGCGTGATGGCACGATAGCCCGCCGCAACAAAATCGTGCGCGCTCTTGGGCGGCCGTCCTTCGATATTGAAGTGGATGATCGATCCGCCTCCGCTCACCGGGAGGAACGTCGCCGCCCCCGCGGACCGAACGCCGGGGAGCGTCCGCGCGCGCGCGACCAGTTGATCGAAGAACAGGTATCGTTGCCCGGGCTTCGCGTAAGTCGTCGCGGAGATCGGAAGGTCGGCGACCAGAAGGTGGTCCGACTGGAATCCTGGCGGCACCTCTTGCAGATGCCGGAAGCTGCGGAGCACCAGTCCCGCACCGGCCATCAACACCAATGCGAGTGCCACTTCTGAAATCACCAGCGCCGAGCTTAGCCGGTGCTGGCCGGGGCCAGTGGTTGATCCCCTGGATCCTTCGTTCAAGGTTTCGCGCAGGTCGAGCCGGGTGGCGCGCAGGGCTGGAAACAAGCCGAAGAGGATTCCCGTAAGCAATGCGACGCCCGCGGTGAATGCCAGCACCCATCGGTCAAGCCCAATGCTGGTAGCGAAGCCGGGAAGGCTGCCCGCAGCCAGCTTCACCAGGGGTTCAAGGCTCCATTGAGCCAACAGCAGCCCAAGTCCCCCTCCCGCCAGACCGAGCAGGGCGCTCTCCGTCAGCAACTGTGCGATCACTCTGGAGCGGCTCGCGCCGAGTGCAGTTCGAATCGCAACCTCGCGTTGCCGCGACGAAGCCCGTGAGAGCAGCAGGTTGGCCACGTTCACACACGCGATCAACAGAACGAACCCGACTGCGGCCAGCAGCATGATCAGCGCCGGACGGACGTTTTGCGCCAACCTCGATTGCAACCCTGCGACGTCGGCGCCCACCCCCGTGTCGTAAATGGGATATTTCTGCTCCAACCGTTTCGCGATGGTCTGCATTTCGACGCGCGCCTGATCCATGCGGACGCCGGCCCGCAATCGCGCCACAGGAACGATGCCGGGGTGCCAGGAGCGATCGTCCGGCAGGGTTCTTGCCCACGGTTCGAAGGGCAGGAAAATGTCGGCAGGCTGCAGGATCTGAAATCCGGGCGGCAGAACGCCGATCACCGTATAAGGCCGCGCGTCGAGGTCGATGGACTTGCCGATCACGTCCGCAGCGCCGCCGAAACGCCGTCGCCACAGTCCATAACTGACGAGCGCCACCGGCGGACCGCCAGCGCTGTCCTCCGTCGCCGAGAACGTTCGGCCCACGGCTGCATTGACGCCGAGGAGCGGGAACAGCCTCGCCGTCGCTATGCGCGCGTTGAGGCGCTCCGGATCGCCCCTGCCGGTGAGGGTCAGGGTGGTGGCGCGCGTGCCTTCCATGCCTTCAAAGGAGCGGCTCTGGTTTCGCCAGTCCACGAAGTTCTGATAGGAGGTCGAAGAGACCGGAAACTGGCTCTGCTCGAGCACCAACACGAGTCGAGAGGGGTCTCGAAATGGCAGCGAGCGCAGCAGGACGGCATTCACGACACTGAAAATCGCAGTATTGGCGCCGATGCCGAGCGCCAGCGTCAGGACCGCGACTGCGGCAAAGCCCGGATTCTTTCTGAGCATCCGAAGCCCGACCCGCAGATCCTGCAACAGCGTCCGCATCGACACACCTCCGCTAGCCGTGAAGCAATCGATCCACCAACGCGACGCGCTCCAACTCCTTGTGGTTCAAGGCCCGAACTCGCCCCCTGTGATGAGAGTGTCCGCTTCTGGTACGACTTGTCCGGATTCCAACGCCGGATGGGTACCAGCCGTTTCCGTCAGGGACCCCGCGAGGTCCGGGCAGAAGAGAGACGGGGTCGGAGGGCGATCCCCCGACCCTGCCCCTGCCGTCTTGACCAGCCTTAGAAAAAGAACTTCCCAGCCAACTGGATCACCCGTGAAGGCGAAGGATACGGGCTCAGGACGTCGAGGATCCTTCCAAAGTTCGGATCGCTGACGTTCGAATCAGGTTTCGCAAAGTTCGGGTGGTTAAGAAAGTTGAAGAACTCGAACCGGAGTTGGAACTTGGTGGATTCCGTAACCTTCACGTCCTTCAACAGGGAGAAATCCGTGTCGTTGAGACCCGGACCATGGAAGAAGTTGCGCCCGCTGTCGCCGAATAAGCCGGGCGCTTCGGGCTCGAACGAGTTGGGATTGAACCAGTAGTTTGGCAGCGAGGCACTGCCGCCAAGCGAACTCACGCCATAGTTGTAGGTAAGGCTGTTCGTTCGCGGATTGGCGATATCAACCGGGCCAATCGTGTTCGGCCGGTCGGGGCATCCGTACTTGCTGTAGTTTTCGTTGCATGTGAAGGAATTGTCGCTCGAATCGCTGAGCGTAATTGGGAATCCGCTCTGGAGCGTGGTGATGCCCGCCAGTTGCCAGCCGTCCGTCAGGCGGCTGGGCAGCCAGTGGAATGCGTCGTAGCGGCGAACGCTCGGCACCGCGTAAATGTAGCTGATCACGAAGCGATTGCGAGCGTCGTAGTCCGAGTCGCCGTACGAGAGGTAAGGCGCAAACGGATTTTGCAAGCCCTCAGCGTCTTCGAAGCTGGACCCGTAGTCGAGCGCGTGAGCCCAGCTATAGGACGCCATGAACTGCAGGCCGTGGCTGAAGTGCTTGTTGATGGTCAACTGCAGAGAGTTGTAATTCGAGTTCGCGTCGGTCTGCTGTTGGCCCACCGATCCAAACACCAGGGGGTTGTAACGGAACGAAGATCCATCCACGAAGGGCAGGGTGAACGGGTTGCAGCCGGCGATGGCGGCGCAGCTCGGATTGTTGCCCGGGAACTGGCCGGCGGGATTCATCTCCAGCGTGTTTTCAAGGTGCCGCCCCAGCAGTCCGACGTACCCTGCCGAGACGATCATGGAGCCGGGAAGCTCGCGCTCTATGGTGAGGTTGTAGTTGTAGGAGCGCGGCGTGGTGAACTTCGGATCGAGCACGTTCAACGTCATGGGCTCGTAGAACGGGAAGTTCACCTGGGCTCCCTTAGCCGGCGGAGTGAACGGGAACTTGTTCGGCAAGGTCGAGGTTTGAGTCACAGACTCGTAGGGATTGGCGAAGGCGGGCGACAGGCCCTGGTCGCCCGCGCCAAACGAAGTCAGGGAGAACGGCGGCTCGAGCAGGTTCTGGAGGGTCAACTCCTCTTCGCTGACGTTGTAATAGATCCCGGCGCCGGCCCGGATGCTCCATTTGCCGGAATTACCCGGACTCCAGGCGAAACCAGCCCGTGGACCGATGTGGTCGTAATTCGTGCCGTAGCCAGACTCAGTGCAGTTGGAGTCGCCCGGAAACACCATGCCCGTGGGCGCGGTGGGGAAGACGCTGGACTGCTCGCCCGGCCGGAAGCAGGCAATCGCGAGCCCGTTGTTGTAATTGTCGGTGAGCGGAGTATCGATCTGGTAGCCCGCGCCGTAGGTCAGGGTGAGGTCGTGACGCACCTTCCACTGATCTTGGGCGTACAAGTAATACTCCTGCGTGCGGGCGTTGATCACGTTGCCGCTGGTCTGCTCATAGAAGTCGGGGAACCCGAGCAGGAAGTCTGCTCCGGCATCTCCGGTGGAGTAAGTGCCGGTGCCTTCGAATCCGAAATAGCCGTTGTTGACGAACGAAAATGGGTTGTAGACTTCGGCCCGTCTCATGTCAAACCCGAACTTCAGGGTGTGGCCGCCCGCCACCTTCGTAAAGTTGTCGGTCAACTGGTAAGTCTGGTCGACGCGCGGCTGGGGTCCCTGGTAGCTGAAGCCCAGGTTGAAGAATCCATTGATCCCCATGAAGGGCAGGCTGGCACCCGCGGCGCTCTGCGGATCGATGCCGGTAAAGCCCACCGAAGACGGCGTCACCGGGTTCACCGGATAGATCGTATTAAAGTTGAAGCGGTTGTATCCGAGGCGCAATTCGTTGAGCGCCGTCGCGCTGAACGTGTGGTTCAACGCCAGCGTGTACTGGTAGATGTGGCTGGTGCCTTTCTCGGCGAAGCCCGGCAGGGTGGCGCCGTCAAACGACAAGCCGTCCTGGCTCGGAGCCCGCGATATGAAGAAATAGCCGAACACCGAGTCACGAGCGCTGATGTTCTCATCGATTCGACCGAGTTCCTGGTTCGTGCTGCTGGTGGTGATCGGGTTGAACTCGTACGAGCCCCCGGGCGCGTTGGGCAGCGGCACGTACTTGTTCACGAGGTTCGCGGCAACCGGATTCATGTCGACGGTCGGGATAGTCCCTTGCGAAAAGATGGTGGAATAGGGTGTGCCGGCCGCGTAGGTCTGGCCGTTGTCGCCAACCAGCGGAATGGGAGAGGCATTGGAGGAACTGGCGAGGTCCGGGAACATCCCAGCGCGCTGGTCTGCCGTGTAGACGGTGGTGTCCCCGCCCGGATTCACGGAAGGTTGGCGCGCCCGCGTGCCCTGGTAGGAGAAGAAGAAAAACGTCTTGTCCTTCTTGATCGGTCCGCCGATCGTGCCGCCAAACTGATTCTGGTGGAAAACCGTCGGCGTCAGGGAAAAGAAGTTGCGCGTGTTCAGTGAAGTATCCCGAAAGAACTCGAAACCGTCCCCGTGAAAGGCATTGGTGCCCGATTTGGTTTCGGCATTCAACACGGCGCCCGAATTGTGGCCAAACTCCGGATTCAACGTGTTCGTCACCACGTGGACGTCCGCGATGGCATCCGGGCTCGGGATGTCAAGCGGGCTGTTGAGAGGGAGGTCGTTCGCGTCGGTGCCATTGACGAGGTAGCCGTTCGCCTGCGAGCGAGCGCCGTTCGTTGAGAAATTGTTGCTGAAACGATCGGAAGCTGCCACGACTCCGGGAAGCGTCTGCTGGAGCTGGACCCAGTTTCGGCCGTTCAAGGGCAGCGTCGCAGCGGCCTGGCTGGTGATGTCAGCGCCAAGCTGGATGCTGGAGGTTTCGACCTTGGCGGGCTCCGCTTCCACGGTGATGGTCTGCGTGGTCTTGCCAACCTCCATCTTGATATCGAGGGGATAATTCTGGTTCAGCTGAAGAAGAACGCCCTTGGCCTCGAAGGCTTGGAAACCGCCCATTTCCGCACGGATTTCGTATGTGCCGGGCGCGGCCAACTGCAGAAACTCGTATCCGCTTGGCCCGCTTGTCACGGTGACGGCGATTCCGGTGGCTGTGTTCGTGGCTGTGAGTTTGGCGCCTACGATCACCGCGCCGCTTGAGTCGGTGATCGTTCCGCGAATGGTTCCGTAAAGGTTGTCAGCGCGCGCCCAGCGTGCGCCGGAAGCGGCCAGCAAGACTGTGATAGCGAGAGCCTTCAAGAGGATGGTCCGCATGCTATTCCCTCCACACGCGTGCCTGTTTTCCCGGTCCTCCGACCGTTTCCCCTACCGGGTCTGAGGCCTGTGATTCAGATTTCACAGGATCACTACAGACACCGTCTGTGCTGCGTGCGGTGCAAGTTGACTTCCAAGCTGCCGACTTTTGCGTAAGGCGCGGACCTGCGGGGACTTAAGGCTCCCTGACTCGACTCATGTAGGCTCGACGCACTACGCATCCTGGAATTCGCGCCTCTGATTCTACAAGCCTTCATAATGCGGGCTGTAGTTGAACCCTTCTGGCACCGAGGCGGCCCCTCTTCGAAATCGGAAGTTTCTGATGCGTCCTGTGCTTAGCAGAAAGCCGGAGATCTCTCCGCGCGGATTGCGCGTAAAACGAATCGTGCCGACTTCCGCCTTGAAGAGGTCTTGCGCTACTGGCTGCAAGGGATCGGGTTTGTTCTTCAGCCGGTAAAGCACCAGTCGACCGTCTTCGATCTTGAGCTCATACGGCGGATCGATCTCTTCGCTGCTGTACCCGCGCTCATAGATGATTTTGCCGTCCCGGATCACGGAGAGCGCGCACCCGGGCGAAACCGTCGTATCCATTTTCTGAAACAGCTTATCGACCAGCGCCGATGGTTTCTCAGCTGCCGTGGACGCATTTTGTGCCCATAACGATGGAACTAAGACAAGCGCTGCTGCCAACCCCGGTATCCTGTTCCTCACGATGCGGTCCTCTCCGATGACATTGTTCGACAATTGCCGCTCGATAGCCGTTAGAATCACATCCACGGGCGCCGAACGCAACTCCCGCCCGGGTTATCGTCGTGATCGCAACACGATCAGTGACTTTTCGCGTAAGTATCGGCGGCGGATTGCTAAATTTCATCTAACTTTACATGAGAATCTACGCTCCCGTTATAGTTACCGTTCTTGCCGTGATCCTGTTTGCCGGCTGCGCTCGAGCCAGTTCGCCCGGCTTCGACCTTGCCGGTCCGCCCATCGAGGTGAAGGTCATTCGCGGCGGCAAGTCCCTGCCGATTTCCGAAGTCCCGAATCTGCTGGAAGGTGACCGGCTTTGGCTGCACGCCGATCTGCCGGAGGACCAGTCGGCGCGTTATTTGCTAATCGCTGCGTTCCTCAGAGGGACCACGAACCCGCCGCCGGAAGACTGGTTCACGCGGGCCGAAACCTGGAGCAAGCAGGAGCGTGAGGAAGGCATGGAAGTGACCGTTCCGGAAGGGGCTCAGCAGGCACTGGTGTTCCTGGCCCCGCAAACGGGGGGCGATTTCGGCACCCTGCGGAGCGCCGTGCGCGGCAGGCCGGGTTCCTTTGTGCGCGCGGCACAGGATCTGAACCAAGCCAGTCTAAATCGCTCCCGGTTGGACGAATTCCTGAAAGAGATTCGCGATATATCCGACAACGATCCCGCCGAACTGAAAACGCTCTCCGCCACGCTGGCCCGCAGCCTGGAGGTGAAGCTCAAGGCGGAGTGCTTTGATTTGCCGGCTGACGAGCAGGCGTCCTGCCTGACTGCCAGCCCCGACAATCTGGTATTGGACGACCCGCACAGCGCGTCGATGGTAGCGGCCTTGACCAGCGGGCCCTCGGCGGACCTGATCAGCGCTGTCACCGCGACGCCGATGGCGGGCGGCGGCTACTACAGCGCTTATGTGGGCGCGGTGGTGGATGTGGTGAGGATTATGGGCAACATTCACACCGCTGTTTACCAGTACCTTCCTGCGCTGGCCATGCCCGGCGGCTACGATCTGAACCTTAAACTCAACAGTCCGCCGTCGTTTCGTAATCCGAAGTCCGTGCTTGTCGTCGGCTTGCCTGCTGTGGAGGCGGCGCAGTTGCCCCCTCTGCGGGCCCTGGATCCGCAGGCGGTTTACTGTTTACAGAAACCGTCGCTCGTCCTGCCCGTCCAGGGCGCGCCGCTGGTCTTTTCAACCCAGTACGGCCACACTTTCACCCTGCACCTCACGGGAAAATCGGGCCAGCCAATCGATCTGCCGGCGGTACCGGTTGCCGATAAAGGGGGATTTGTAATCGATGCCAGCGCCGCGAAGCCCGATGAACTGGACGCCGAAGTCACCGGCGATCTGCGGGGCCACTGGGGCTTCAAGGACTTTGACGGTCCAAGCTTCCATCTTCGCGTGCCGCAGAATCCCTTGAAGTGGACCGTGCCGCCCGAGGAGCAGCACGCGCTAGTTGTGGGCCGCGAAGACACTCTCGACCTTGAGGTTGGGGACGCCTGTTGCGTGGACAAGATTACCGTCGCGGACGAGCGCGGCGACGACTTCAAAACAACCTGGAAAATTCTGGAGCCGGCGAAGCTGGAGCTGCATATCGATCTCAAAGACGCGAAGGCCGGTCCGGCCGTCGTGCTCGTGCACGAATATGGGGACGAAAGTTCGGCCAAGGTGACGCTGCAGGCTTTTTCCGAGGAGGGCCGCCTCCAGGCTTTTGCGATTCACGCCGGTGACGCTGAAGGCTTGTTGAAAGGCACGCGCCTGGACGAGGTTGCGGGCGTGGAATTGAGCGGTGTCCACTTTGCCCCGGCGGAGCTGAAGCATCAGGATGATGAAGACGAGCTGACGCTGTCGGCGACCAAGTCCGCGGACGATCCGCTCGGGGCCGGTCAACGTCTCACGGCAGAGGTTAGTCTTAAGGACGGACGGGTTCAGAATCTCGAGACCACTGTCCAGGCGCCGCGGCCGAAGGTAACGCTCCTCAGCAAGCAGGTGGGACCGGTCTCGACCTCTTCGGCGCTTCAACTGGGCGACACCAACGAGTTGCCGCAGAACGCAACGCTCACCTTCGTTCTGAAGTCGAACGTGCCTGCGGCCTTTGCCCGAACGGAGAAGATTGAGGTGGCGAGCATGGACGGCTCGTTCCACACTCTTCTCAGTCTTGCCGACAACAACCTGACACTGGAAGACGCGGCAACGGTTCTGGCCACGCTCGATTCCATGAAAGCGTTCGGTCCCTCGGCATTCGGACCTCTGCAATTCCGTGCCGTCGATGACAAGGGAAGCCAGGGTGACTGGCAGCCGCTCGCCACCTTGGTGCGCCTGCCGTTGCTCAAGGACGTTCATTGTCCGGCCAAAATCGACCAGTCCTGCACCCTGAGCGGCGACAACCTCTTCCTGATTGATTCCGTAGCCTCGGACCCTCAGTTTAAAACGGGCGTTCCAGTCCCAGCCGGATTCGTCGACTCAAGCCTGAGCGTCCCGCGGCCCAATGGGACGGTGCTCTACATTAAGCTCCGGGACGACCCCGCGGCCGTCAACGTGGCGGCTCTGCCCGTGCTGCCGGCACCGTAGCGCGGCTCAACTCCACGAATACCCGGAGGTCACCCCGGCAGGGAGGCTCTGGTCGCCGTTCCGTCCGCACGCCAACGACGTGAGGATCGCGATCGCCGCTGCCGCAAGCTCGAATCGTTTCTTGGCATGCTCTAACGCCCGAGGGTCATCGAGAAAGCGCGCAGCTCATCTGCGTGTTGCGTGGCTGCACGTCAAACATCGGGGACCTTGGGCGAAAGAAACGCGTCGCGAATCGCAGCGCTCTTGGCCCAGGCTTCCCATTTCTCATAGTGCGCGACTGCGGCTTGCGCGTGGGCGCGAGATTTGTCCAGGTCGTCGCAAGCCTTATAGAACAGGAGGGAGCGCTCGTGAGCCAATGCCTGGTCGTGGACTAACCCACTTTCAGCGGCTGAGATCACCGCCGCTTCGTAAGCTTCTGCTGCCGCCCGAATCTCATGACGAGCGCGAAGTAACTCGGCGCGGATCAGGTCGCGTTTGTGCGCAAAATTTGCGGGGCCGATCGACGCCCACACCTCGAATTGCGCCAACAGCTCCTCGACCGTTCTCAGCATGGATTCGCGTTCGGTGCCGCCGAGTTCCTGGGTCCTTGCCGCGCTAGCGAGCGCGCGATAAAAAGCGAACTCCCACTCGCCCACCTGACCTTGAAACGCTGGCAGAATAGGCAGCGCTTGTTCGGCGTAGCGAAGCGCGGCTTCGTACTCGCCGTGGTAGTAATGCAGCCGCATCCTGGCGACGCAGTAGTAGCCGATCTGGTTGTAGTTCGACGTGGCGCAGATGGAGGCGACGTCGCGCTCTTCTTCGTACCGCTCGTCCGAGAGACTCAGGCGGTGCACCGTGCGACCTTGCAGCGCCAGCGCCAACTGCCGCTCGAGCAGGCAGTGGAAGGCCGCCACGCGCACTCGCTCGGCGATGCGCTCCATCTGCCGGTCGGCTTCCTGCACCACCTGTTGCAGAGGGGCTCCGCTGGAACTCAAGTACATCACGTAGGCAGCGGCGTTGAAGCAGCCGTACAGCAGTTCGTTCTCATTGAACCCGATTCGGGCTCCGTCACGAGCAAACGCGAGGTTCGTCTGCATCGGATTGATCCAGTGATTCATGAACCACGCGTGCAGGAACGACGCTGGCGAACTGACACGTTCGTGGAGCCTGCGGTCGAGGTCCATGGCCAGCGTGCTGAATGCGTAAGCCAGTTGACTGTTCTGCGTCAGTTGGCGAATCACTGCCGCATACATCGCGATAACCTTGGGACCGTCGGGGCCAACGCCATGCTCCAGGGTCAGGGTGAAGCACTTTAGGGTGCTAAGGGCGAACAGCTCGAGCTTCCGGCTGATGTGGGCCGCCGGACCGATCAGCATGAGGATCCTGATAACCCGGGCCACGCTCTCGTCGCTGAGGGACGGAAGCTCGGCAAGTTGCGCGGGACCTCGTCCGGCCATGAGTTCGCCGATCTTCTGCATTTCGGCTCCGATGGCCGCGCCCTGCTGCTCGCGCGAGTCAGGCAGGTCCACTCCGAGTTGGCGGGCAGCATCGACCGCGAACTGCACAGTTTTCTCCGGCGCGCCGGTCGAGAGCATTTGCGCCGCGGCGAGCAACAGGTAGTGCGCGGCTTTCTCCGTAACGCCTGCTTCCTTCCACATCACGCCCTGGGCTTGGATCCAATCGGGAGAGGCGCCGTGCACGGACTCGATGGCCGTGGCAACTTTCAGACTGAGATCGCGGCGTAAGTCGCGGCTGATCTCGGCGAGCACGGCTTCACGAAGCTTGTCATGCGTGAAGCGCCAGCGATAGCCGTAGCCCTCGAGGATGGCGGCATCACCGCAGACAACGACGAGCGCGTCGAGATCAGTGTCAGGGGCGGCGGCGCGAAGCACTTCGAGATCGACGTCGCGTCCGATCAACGCAGCCACCTGGATCGGACTCTGCGCCCACAACGGCAGCCGGTCCAGCCGGCGCCGGGCGTAATCCTTCATGCCCCCGGAAAACACGTGCTCCGGAAGCATCTCTGGTGAAACACGGTCCAGACGACCGGAGACCTCGGCCAACTCACGCACAGCCTCAACGAGGAAAAAGGCGTTACCCTCGGTCTCGCGTTCGAGGAAGGAGACGATTGCCGGATCGCTGCCGATCTCCCAACCGAGCATTGAAACGGCGATATCGTGAATCTCGAAATGGTTGAAGCGAGTCAAGTGCATCACCCGCATGCCGGGACACTCGTCCGCCAGTTGCGGACGCTCGTCGTCCCGGTACGCGGCGATGATCAGAAGTGGCAGGGCGTCGGCCACTTGGGTCAGCTTCTGCATAACCCTGAGGCTCTCGCCGACGACGTGGCAGTCTTCGACCTCCAGCAGGATCGGCGCCTTGTATCGCAGAAAGAGGCTCGCAATGATTTCGATCAGCCGCTCCGGAAAGAGTTGGGGATCGACGTTACTATCGGGAATCGGCCTGCCCAGAACCCTCTCGATGTCGGGAAAGACGACCTTGAGGATCCCTGCCTCTTCGTCGCTGACCTCAACGACCAACGCAAGCCGGAGCACGCTGTGACGAAAAACTGAATAGGGAGCCTGATTTTCCTCCGCCCGCCCCGACAACGCCAGGAAACCTTGCACCAGAGCGCGCGCGCGGAGCTCATCGAGTAGTCGCGACTTACCGACGCCGCTCTCTCCGCCCACAAGCCACGCGCTCCCCTCGCCTGCAAGTGCTAACTGGAGGGCGTGCGAAAGCACCGCCAGTTCGGCCTGGCGACCGGTCAAGGGAGCAGCCTTGACATAGCTTTCCCGGTGAGCCGAGGTCTCCTCTGGCGCTTTGCGTCCCGCCGCCCGCGCGAAGTCGGCAATAAGAAGGTTGGCGTCGGCGTAGTGGCGCTGAATGGGATCAGGAGAAAGCAGGGTCTTTACCAGCCGGCCGATCGCGCCGAACTCCTCGAGCGGCGCCATGTCGGGGCTCTCACCCGCCCGCGCGAACGTGCGGTATAAGGGCTTTTCCGTCAGAATCTCGTAGGCAATCGCGCCCACGGCGTAGAGGTCGCTGCAGGGCGTCGGGCGCGCACCATACAGGACCTCGGGCGCAATGAAGCCGGCCGTGCCGGCAACGGCGTGTTCAGGAAGGCCGGCGACGCCGAAGTCGAGCACCGTCACGTGCGCACCGGTTACCAGAACATTTGAGGATTTCAAGTCGCGATGAACAATTCCGCGGCGATGCAGGTACGAGAGCGCCTGCAGCATCTGAAAAAGCAGGTCGAGCTGGGCGTCAAGCGGCTGCCTGAGCGCGGCGCGAAAGATGCTCACCGCGTCGGACAGCAGTTTCATGGTGAAAAATGGCAACCCGTCCGTCTGGAATCCGTAGTCGAGTACGCTGACGATATTGGGATGTCGCAGCGAGGAGAGGATGCGGAACTCTGATGCGAGCCCCAGTCGCGCGAGTTGGGAATTCTGGGAAGTGCGTGGCGCTGGTTCGATGACCTCTACCGTCGCAATTCCGTCCTGCGCCGCGGATTCACTGATGTCGTGCCCAGCGGGTGTGGTTTCGGCGAGGGCGGCCGGCATCTCGAGTGCGCGCTTGAGCGCCACGATGTCCTCGGTGAGGCGATCACGCGAGCGGTAGACTTCCCCCATGCCACCGGCCCCGATGCGGTCGAGCAGCTCATACCGGCCACCGATCAGACTTATGTTCATGGATCAGCTAACGTGTGCCAAGGCGTGGTCTTCGGATCAGGAGGTGCGGCTCATCACCCGGCCGGGCAGTCGTCTGACGCGGCCGACAAGGTCCGAATCACCGCGCTACATCAATTCCACGTTCCCAGCGCTCGCAAAATTACGGACTTTCAAGACGGGCTGCGCTGTAAGAGCAATGCGTTGGCATGCATGTCAGGAGACAGCGCAAATAGCACAAGATTGTCTTGAGTGATCGGCTCATTAGCCGCCGACCACGCCAGGTTCACCGGGATGTTGGCGATCGTCATGTTGGCAAAATTCGCGATCGTCTGGATCATCTGTGCGGGTTGAAGGACCGTCTGCCACATCTCGAACAGGACCGACGAGGCTTGGTGTGGAATCAGTGTAACGGCCGATCCCGGAATATTGTGGCGTGCCAGCAGTCCCGTCACGGCAGTCGGCGCAATCTTCCCGCCGAACTCGCCGAAACCCTGCATTCCCCCGGGTGTGATCTGGAAGAACGGCTCGCTCCATAGCCATTCGTGGCCGTCGTTCGGAGGTTGCTGATGGTAGCGCTCGCCTTGCATGTACATCGATCCGAAGTAGCTGGTGTCCATGACAGTCTGCTGGTCGACAACTTGCCACTTCATCGTGTCGGACGAGAGGCCGACCACGGCAGCGCCCGCACCATCGGCGGCGCTGACCGACTGCACCGTGCGGTAGCTCACATGCCGGGTCCAGTTGCCGCCGACCACGATCAGAATAGTTTTCGCTCTCCCGGCGCGAATCAACGCGTCGGCGAAGAGCAGTCCGGCGTTGAAGTTCGAAAACTCGTTGTTCAGGGGCACAACGTAAGCGCTCGGCGAAAGATGCAACATCTGGTGGAGATGGACCAGTTCGTTCGGCGTGGTATACGGACTTACCGATGCGTACCCAAGCACCATGTCGATGTCCGAAGGACCGAGCTTGGCGTCCTGCAGCGCATTGAGCGCCGCCGGGACCATGATGGTCATCAGGTCCTCGCCGGGACCGAGGACGACCCGCGTGGTATATCCCTGAAAGGGATTGCTCCCCGCGGGGATGTGAGCCTTCAGCCAGTCGAAGATCGGATCGTCATTGGTGCGGAGGTTCGGCGGGACGGCGTAGCCGACACCGAGGATGCGAGGCTGCTGATCAGTCATTTTCTCTTCCGTGAGGTGACACTGTCTTGGCCGGCATCTTTCCCTTTCCCGGCCTTAGGCGGTTTGGGATTGGGCGTGATCCACGACGGCTTCCCGAGGCCAAGATGTTCTTGCAATACGATCTCGGCCGTCTGCAGCGCTCCCTCCACCCACGTCTGGTTCGTAGAGTACGCCTCGCCGCAGATGTAGCACGGAAAGTCGTCCACGGGCTGCGTTATCTGCTGAAGAATCTCCCACGACTTGTAGCCCCGATTCCAGAAGTGCACGCCACCGCCATACGGATCGACCGACCAGTCCATAAAGGCGGCGTCGTAGGGTTTGGGCGCATACTGAATATTATGCATTTGCTTGAGCTGGCGATGCATCTCCATCACCATCTCATGGGGTGCCGGATGATCCTCCCAGTTGTCATGCAACCGCTTGTTGAACTCGTTGCCGGGAGCCACCGGTTGGGTCAGGGGCTGGCGATCGAACATGCGCACGCCAGGAGTGGTCCTCCGGAACAATCGCAAAGCCACGGGATCGTTCATGTTCTTGGTTTTGGCTCCGCTCAACCCTGCCCAGAAATCCACGTTGGTTGCGTCGTTGTATGCCATCAGCAACGCATTGCCGGTGGCTGGAGGAACCTTTGCCAATGGATCGACGGGCCAGTAGTAGAGCTGACGGACAGGGGTATCGGCGAGCGACCGGCCTTGGCTGACGCCGACTGCCGTCCACCACGGATACTTGTAAGCCAAAAAGAGCTTATACAGAGGAATTGGCCGCACGGAAGCCAACAATTCCTGCACGCCCGGGGCCTGTGACGGATCGAGAACGGGACCTTCCCGCCGCAGGAGTTCCAGGGAGCGCCGCGGCATGGCGAGAACGATCGCGCGCGCCGTGACGGAAGGACGACCATCGGTGAAGTGAAGGACCACGCCCGTGGTACCGTCGCCCAACGGGGTCTTGTCGAATCCGGCCACCCACGCATTCTGTATCAGCTCACCACCCGCATCTTCGAATTGCTTCTGCAAGGTCCAGGGCACGGAGTCGTAGCCCTGGTTCAAGAGCGAATAAGTGACGCCGGGTGTGAAGTCGAAGTACTCCGAGATCAAATCGACCGCGTTCGCGTTCGAGCCAAGACAGTCATACCCGACCAGGTTTCGCGCCAGGGAATAAGCGTCCTCCGATAATCCTCGCGCCAGCAGGTTCCAGAAGCCATGCTGGTAAAGTGGCGTACCATCGACAACCGCTTCGCGAAGGTATTTGTGCAGCGCATCGCCGGTAAAATGGTTAACTCCTGGCAACACCTTGGCAATGGCCCAGCCCAGCAGGCCGCTCGGGTCATTTTGCGACACAAATTGCGCCTCGGCCCAGTCGAGGTAGTAGGGCAGCGCACTTGGGTCCTCGACCTGCGAGAATCGCAATTGTTTTCCGCGAAGATACACAATATTACCGGGCAGGTCGACCACTTGCGGATAGTGCGGCAGCTTCAATTTGTTCTCCACCAGGCTGCGCACGAGGGTCTGCGCGGAGACGTAGCGCATCCCCCCGATTTCGCAGGTGGTGGTGTCGGAGAAGCTCGGCGGCCGCGCGGAAAGTAATCGTCCGCCGATGCGGTCGCTGCCCTCGAAGACAGCAACCCTGAGGCTGCCGCTCTGGCCCGCCCAGTTCTTCAAGGTGGCGGACTCGCGGGGGTTCGCCGTCACCAACCGCCAGCCCGAGTAAATGCCCCCAACTCCGCCGCCGACAATTGCGATGTCGTAATCGGTGAACGGTGGTGTCGAACCCGGTTTCGATTTGCTCATCTCGATGTGCTCCCTGTAGTGCCCCCAGCGCTACCAGGGGGCGGGGCCGGAGGTTTCGGCGGGAAGTAAGGATCGAGGCTCCTCTGGTTGATTTTGGCCACGATCACCTGCGGTTTGTTGCGGACGTTAGCTGCTTCGAGTACCTTTGGCATAAGGCTCTCGAGTTCAGCGGGGCTCGTGATGCGGTAGGCATCGGCGCCCAAGCCTTCCGCAAACTTCACCAAGTCGGGATTGCCCAGGCGATAGAGATGGTCCCAGACATCGTTGGGGTCCGGGTAAAGGTACTGCATACCCTGACTGACCATGTGCAGATCATGATCCTCCAGGACAACCCATATGGCGCCGACGTTGTACGCCTCCGCCGTGGACACCTCGGAGCCGTGCATCATGAACGCCCCGTCGCCAACTAGGGCGATGCAGGTCTTCTCGGGACGGCCCATCTTGGCGCCGATTACCGAGCACACTCCGAAGCCCATGGGCCCCATGGCGAGTGAGCTGTGGATCTCCTGCGGGGGATTGACGGTGAAGTAGTGAATGCCCCAGCCGACGCAATTGGCGCAATCGAGCATGATCATCGAGTCTTCCGGCAAGGTGGCTTGCAGCACGCGCACGATGGCGGCGGGCTCGATGGGCGAGGCATTCGAGTCATACTGTTCCTGACTGTAGTACGGCGAGTGCTGCTTGATGGATGCCACCTCGGCCTGGCGCGCCTGCGTGTCGGCCGGCACTGGCGGAAATTCCGGCAACAACTCCTCCATCTCCCGAATGAACGCGCCGACTTCGCCCACCATACCCATGGTCACCGGAAAAGAGCGGCCAATAGCCTGCTGCTGGAGATCCACCTGAATGAACGGTCCATTGTTCTTTGGCGCGAGGATGGGATTCCAGTTGTTGGCGGATAGCCCACGAAGGCTGGTACCAAGGACCAGCAGTCCGTCGTAGGGCACGGGTTGCTGCTGCATCCATAGCGGCGCCCAGGTATTACTGGCGAACCCGTAAACTCGCAGTGAGAGTGGGTGTGACTCCGGAAAGACGCCTTTACCATCGGGTGTGGTCATCACGGGAATGGCGTAGCGTTCCGCGAAGAGCACCAGCGAGTCGAGCATGGTGCGGTCGCGCAGCGCCTCGCGACAGCCGCTGCCCACAAAGACTAGCGGTCGCTTGCACGCGAGTATTTCCTGCATAGCCTGGCGCACTTGGCTGCGCGGCGCCCCCGCCGGAGTCGCGCGGTAATTGGCCGGGCTGTTCGGGATGTAAATCGTTGTGCTGGGAGGGTTCGGCGCGGGTTGCGGCGTCGTAACGACCTCGGTGGAAACGTTGTTGGGCACGCTGAGGTGGGCCACGCCGCGAGGAATGCTCAATACGTCGCGCAGCGCCTGCTCGATCAGCGTCTGAACTTCGGACTGGTCGCCCAACTCCGCGCTGTAGCATGAAGCCGCCTTATAGACCGCGTCGACGTCGAGATCGGAATCCTGACCCTCCTGTAAGTAACCCTTCCCGAAATACTGCTCGCTCACTTCACCGGTAATCACCAGCATCGCGCTTCCATCGTTCTGCGCATTCATGGCGCCGGTGAGGGCGTTGGTTGCGCCCGGTCCGGAAGTGACCATCACCACGCCCAGCTTACCCGTGGCGCGATAGTAGCCGTCTGCGATGTAAGCTGCGCCGGTCTCGTGGCGGCAGATGACATAGTCGACCTTGTTGCCCTGGTTCTTGAACTCCACCAAAAGATTGGCAAGGCCGCCTCCCGGGATCCCAAAGACCTTGTTCACGCCCTCGAGGCCGAGGTACAAGAGGAGCACTTGGGCGACCGTTTGGTTGGTGAAGGGCGTGACATAGGGCGGCGAAGCCATGATCAACTTTCCTTTCGTTAATGTCCGCTCCGGCAAGCGGATTTTCGAACGAGATGCGACGCGTACGCCGGCTGCGGTCAAATCACATAAAGACCAACATTTTCGCTTTCAAATCCTGAGCGACCGATAGCATACCTTTGGCCACCTCTGAATGCAATCGCGTCAGCGGGTTCCTGGCGCTGGGTGTGTCTTCAACCACGGAAGCCTTGTCCTGCCTGCGTTTGGTACGTCCTGCCAAACTCTCGATCGGACAGGACGGCGGTCACCCGGAGAAAGAGCGCTTTGATTGCATCGATCGCGCCGGCACACGCCCCAGAAGACGGCGGCTTGAGGAATCCGACTTGACGTAAGATAGCCATTCGCTTTTCGGTCAACCGTAATGAGGTGACCAGCGTGCGACCACTGACGGTTGAAATCGTTCCGCACCACCATTCCCGCGGTGATGGCTTCGTTGAAGCCGAGGTGGCCCCTGGGGTCGGCGCCAAACCGTGACGTTCGAGCAACTGAGCTACTCGAACATGCTGAAGGCAACACCCTGGTCGAGTTGTTCACTGAAAGGCCGTACTGACACAGGCGGAGATGCTGAGCGGGTCAAGAAGCTCCAAAGCAAGACAGAGGTGAGCGGATAATGCGCAACCCCAGTGTTTCCGTGTGCCGGCTAAGTTTGCGTCGCCACGGCATTCTCCTAGTGATCGCCTTGTGTTTGAGTGTTCGAGGCGCGCTTGCCGGTGGTTTCATGCGGCCAGGCGGTACGGGCCGGGACGGAGCCACCCGAACTTCGTTCTATCTCACCATGCGGGATGGGGTCAGGATTGCGGTTGACCTCAATCTCCCCGAAAGTCTCAAGGCTGGCGATAGGATTCCGGCGTTGGTGCGTCAGACGCGCTATTACCGCTCGTTCGACCTGGGATGGAGACTGCGATTTGTGACACGAAACTGGCCTGTTCAGAAAGATCTGTTCCTCGCTCACGGCTACGCGTGGCTCGACGTGGACGTGAGGGGGACGGGCGCCTCTTTCGGGCGCTGGGTCCACCCGTGGTCGCCCGATGAGATCCGAGACGGGGCTGAGGTTGTCGATTGGGTCATTCGCCAGCCGTGGTCCAACGGAAAGGTCGGAGCGATCGGGACCTCCTACGACGGTGGCTCGGCGGAGTTCCTGCTGCTGAACCGGCATCCGGCGGTGAAAGCCGTTGCGCCTGAGTTCACATTCTTCGATGCCTATAGCGATCTCGTTTTTCCGGGGGGCATCTGGCTTCAGTCGTTCAGTACGGCGTGGCAGAAGCTCGATCGCGCTCTCGATATCAACTACGCGAGGAGTTTCACGTCCTTGATGCCCCGGATTGTACGGTCGTCTTATCACGGGGTACGGCCCGTGGACGCCGATGTTGATCTTGCCCTGCGCGATCAGGCCATCCAAGAGCACGAGCGCAATCTTGACGTGGCCGCCATGGCCAAGGCCATCACCTATCGCGATGACGTGCCGTGGCCACCCGGCGTCAGCGTCGACGCGTTCAGCCCGTTCTCGTACGCTTCGGAGATCAGCGCTTCAGGCACCGCCATCTACTTCGTGGAAGGGTGGCTTGACGCGAGCTTCGCGCAAGCCGCTCTAAGTGCCTTTCAGACTCTGAGGAATCCGATACAGGTCATCATTGGCCCGTGGGGTCACGGCAGCCTAATTGGCAGAGGTCCTTCTGGGCCTTCCCGGCATACCGCGGTCAATCCTGACGATTTGTTGCTCCACTTCTTTGACTTCTATCTCAACAACGCCGGCGATCAGCCTTCGTCTCCCAAATCGATTACTTATTTCACCCTGGCGGCGAACCGATGGAATACTGTCGGCCACTGGCCCCCACCGGGAGTCCAACCGTCAAGCCTTTATCTTGATCGCGATCAGCGCCTCAGTGCTGCGCAACCCCTGATCGACAAGGCAAGCGACGATTATCGGGTGGACCTTAGCGCTGCGACCGGCTTCACGTCGCGTTGGGATTTAGGGAGTGAAGTCGCTTACCCCGATCGGCACCAGGCTGACAGAAAGTTGCTCTGCTACACTTCGCGCCCTCTCGAGAAAGACACGGAAGTGACAGGATCTCCCACCGTCAACCTGTTTTTGAGTTCGACGGCGAGCGACGGTGAGTTCTTCGCTTACCTTGAGGACGTGGATATCAAAGGGCGGGTGCTTTACGTGACGGAAGGTGAGTTGCGCGCGATCGACCGCGCCCTCGGTTCGGACCCACCCTATCCCCAACCCCAGGCTTACCACTCATTCAAACGCAGGGACAGCCTGCCACTGAAAGCCGGTGAGGTTTCCAGCATCGACTTCGCTATGATCCCGACCTCCTACCTGTTCAGGAAAGGGCACGCTATTCGACTGGCGCTGGCAGGAACTGATCGAGATCACTTTGTCGCGCTGCCCGGTCCGCCCCCGAGTTGGACCGTCTATCGCGATGCTGCCCACCGATCTTCGCTGGGATTGCCCATCAGGCAAAACCCTTAATCCTTGCTCTTACGGGGCTCCGGACAGCCGCGCAGGGGCCACCGCGTCTGCTCCTCGATGAGCAGCAGGCGATTGTACTTCGCAAGCCGCTCCGATTGTGTGATCGAGCCGTTCTTGAACTGGTCAGCGCCCCACCCGACGGCAAGGTCCGCGGCCCAGTCATCTTCGGTTTCGCCGCTGCGCACGCTGAGGACAACCGTCCAGCCCGCGGCTCTCGCCATCCCCAGGGCGCGGGCAGCCTCTGTGAGAGTGCCAACCTGATTCACTTTGAGCAGCAGGGCGTCGCAGGCACCCGTATCCACGGCTCGCCGGATACGCTGCGGATTGGTACACAGAAGATCATCGCCCACCACCAAGGCTGTGTGCCGGATCGCCTTGCGGAATTCGGGCCAGTGTTGCCAATCATCTTCGGCAAGGCCGTCCTCGATGCTAATGATCGGGTACTCGCGCACCCACGCGCTGAGCCGTTCGATCATCGCAAGGCTCTCGAGTGGCTGTTCGCCGAGCTCATAACGGCCGTTGCGATAAAAGTGGCTTGAGGCAACGTCCACCCCGAGCGAGATGTCCCTTCCCGGCGTGAACCCGGCGGCGGCTATCGACTCCACGGCCAGCGCGAGCGTCTCTTCCACCGTTCGGCACGGCGGGGCCAGTCCCCCCTCGTCGGCTGTGAGCAGGCGCATTCCATACCGACGCAGGATCAATTCCGCCGCCGTTTGGTAGACCTCATAGGCTGCCGCCAGCGTCGAGTCAATAGTCGTGGCAGTCAGGGGAATGAGCAGAACATCCTGAATCGGGACCTGTCCGCCGGCGTGCTTGCCGCCGCTGAAGAGGTTGATGATTAGACGAGGCAGGGAATCGGGTTCCCGCGGCGCCAGTCCGACGAAGTAGCGGTAAAGAGGCACCCGCAGCTTGAGGGCGTGTGCGCGGGCGAAGGCCACGGAAACGGCCATGATGGCGTTAGCGCCCAGGCGCGATTTGTCCGGCGTGCCATCCAACGCAATCATGGCCTCGTCGATCTGAACCTGAGCCTCTCGAACCGAGTCGGAGAACTCGACTCCCGCCAAGGCTGCGTTGAGCTCCCGGTTGACGGATTGCGCGGCCCTACGGCAGCCGAGACCCCGGTAGCGGGAGGGATCGCCGTCGCGCAATTCCCGGGCTTCGGCCCGGCCCGTGGAAGCGCCGCTCGGAACGGATGCGGAGGCCGAAACGCCATCTTCCAGCACGCAGGTGGCGCTGACGGTGGGCCGCCCGCGGCTGTCCAGAATCTCGCGAGCGGTCAGGCGTTGAATCTTCGGCATCAGGACTCCAATCGCGCCAGGAATTCCGAAACCAAGCCGATCACATGGCCCGGCGGCGCGGGCATCAAGGAGATCACCACTGCGCACTGCCGGGCGCGCTCATCGGCGTTCAGGTATTCGAGCGGCGAGCGACCAGCAACTCGCGCCAGGAGGCACCCAAGCGTGTGCCGCACGACTCGCGGTTCCAGATCCTGCGTCCAACCCGCATTTCTCGCAGCTCGGCCAGCCATTCCAAGGGTTGCACGGTACGTCTGCCAATAGACCTCGACGGCTTCTGCGAAGGCGGAGCGGTGATCCGGCAAGTGATGCGCTTTGCTGTACAAGTGGGCAAGCGAAAAACCGAGATCAAAGGCGGGGTCGCCAAAGTGCGCCACCTCGTAATCAAGCAGGACGAGCCGGTCATCGCGCACCAAGACATTCTTGGGACTGTAGTCGCCATGCACCAGCGTGATCCGGCGGGAGCGCGTGTCCGCGACCAGGCGGCAAAGGAAATCTGCGGCTTTCGGCACTTGGCTGGCCGCGTAGAGGTAATAAGGCTCGAGGCGCAGCGACTCGAAGAAGGATGTGTCCGCGAAGACCTGACGCAATTCCGGTTGCACAGCCGCCTGACGATGGACGAGAGCCAAAAGCGTTCCGAACTGCTCGACGTAGTTCAAATTCACGTCTCCCTCGAGTAGCAGGCTCTTCCAGTTCCGATGCGGGAGGGAAACGGCCTCCATGGCGAGGAGATGACGCTCGCGATCCTCGAACACGAACCGCGGCACGGCGCCGGAAGGCGCGAGGCGAGCGTACCACTGAAGGGCCAGGGCTTCGCGATGGATCCGTTCCGGGTCACTGAACCAGTCGACCGCCACGCGGAGCTTCGGCAGTGCTTGCTTGAGCACCCAGGCGCGGCAGTCGGGAAAGCGGACCAGTACCGTCCGGTTGGACACGCCCCCGGCAAGCTTCTGAAAAGAAGGTGCTCCGCCGTCTGCACTCAGGCCGCGCTGGCGGAGGTATGCAGCCAGGGCGCTAAAGTCTTCGATGTCGAGCGGGGCCATTTCCACAACTCACCCTACGCTAGTCGGACCTATCGGCGTCATCCAGCCAACGGGGAAAACCAATGCCAGAATAACGCAGATAACACCTGCCTGAAGCGCATGCTACCCTTTCACCCGACTGTCTGAGGTTCCATGAGCGCGGTCAGGCGAGCTGGTGGCGAAATACGTTCGCTTCCGGCAGAGCTTGCCCGCAGGGAATTCCGTCGCGCCTTGAATGCCGGTATGCGCACTTGCGGCGATGCTTCCGGCTGGGGGAAGAGTGAGGCACTTTCACGTCCCTGGCGGTAAGACGGACGCGGCGCGGCGCAACGTCCCACTGACACCGCGGGCCAAAGTTGTGCTCGAAATGCGACTGCCGGAAAGGGCAGGGAATCGTTATGTGTTTCCCCGGCTGGCCTGGCTCTGTGTTATCCTCCACAACCAGCCCGTGACGCCTGCGGGCGATAAAGGCGATCCCTATGCCGGAGTTCACGACCCTTATCAACGGCTTATCATTCACCGAAGGCCTGCGGTGGCGCGACGGGCGGCTCTACGTGTCCGACTTGTACACGCACCGCGTCCTCGCTGTGGAGATGGACGGCACGGCGGAGATGGTGGCTTATGTGCCCGAGCAACCTTCAGGGCTCGGGTTCCTGCCCGACGGCCGGATGCTGATCGTTTCCATGCGCGACCGCAAGATCCTGCGGCGCGAGGCCGACGGTTCACTGGTCGAGCATGCTGATCTCTCTGGTCTGGCCCCGTGTCACGTGAACGATATGCTCGTCGATCACGACGGCCGGGCCTGGGTGGGCAATTTCGGGTTCGATCTCATGAGCGGCGCCGCAGCCTGCAGCACTGTTCTCATCTGCGTCGAGCCGGATGGGAGTGCCGAGGTGGTGGCCGACGGACTCGGCTTCCCCAACGGCATGGCGCTCACCCCGGACGGCTGCACGCTGATCGTGGCCGAGTCAATAATGAACCGGCTCAGTGCGTTCAACGTCGTCTCGGGTTCGCTCGGCGAGCGCCACACTTGGGCTTCGTTCGGCGATCTTCCGACATCGAGCGATGCTGGTGAAGTGCTCGCACAAGTGGACGTGGCGCCGGACGGGATCTGTCTGGACGCGGAAGGCGCGGTGTGGGTGGCCGATGCCATGCACAGCCGGCTGATCCGGGTGGCGGAGGGCGGCCGCATCCTGGAGGAACGCAAGACGAATGGAGTCGGTGTGTTCGCCTGCATGTTGGGGGGCGACGACGGTCGCACGTTATTCGCCTCTGCCGCGCCCACATTCGACGAGGCGAAGGCCTCCGCGAATCATCGTGCCTCGATCTTAGTGACGAAGGTCGAGGTGCCCCACGCCGGATTGCCCTAGGGGGCGGTCAGGCGATCGCTGTCCAAGTGTCCGAAGGCCGCTGATGCAGTTGGTGCCGGCACCGAAGGATCGACGATTTTAATCAACCGCACCGAATGCGGAGCTTGCGGGCCGGTTTCGAGGCTTGCCCCTTCGATCACAACCGGCGCGTCGGCGTTGAGCACGTCATGGGCCTGGTAAGGGTGTCCTGGCGGAAGACCGAGACTGCTCAGCTCAAGCGTGTGCGAGCGGGGCCCCTCAGTCCAGTTGAAGACCGCCAACATGGACTGCCGCGCGTCTTCTTTCAGGAAGTATACGCTCGGCATTTCGTCCTGTGTGGAAAAGGTCATCAAATCAACCGGCGTGGCAGCGCGCCGCAACTGCACCATTCTCAGCAGATCACGGTTCTTGATTAAGGCCAGACGGTCCGGTGCTGTATCGAGCGCCGGCAGATTGTCTCCGATTTCGTACATCCCTCCGGCGACGGCCGCCTGCACAATCTGAACCTGAGCATCATTCAGCGTCATGGGTTGCCTGGAGCGATGCCAGGACTCCTCGGGCGCTACCTGGGTCGAGACGCTGAAAGCGTCCGGATCGCTCATGTAGAAGTTTCGGTTCATGTAGTAGCGCGCCGCGATGTTCGGGTCCGCGTCTTTACTCGCTCTAAACGAATGACCCGTGTCCGGCGCAATGCGCCCTTCATCCACCAGGCCGACCGGAGTGAGCATCGGGCTGCCGTCCTTATCGAGCAGCACGTGCTCGCCCACGGTCTCGCGGATGATCTGGAGGCCGATGCGCTCAGCCTCGAGAGCCGTCGTGTGCGGACGATAGTAGTAGCCTTCAATCGCGGAAGAATCCATGAAATCGAGCTTGATGTAGCGGACGCCCCAATCCCCGGTCAGGACCTTGTAGGTTTCGCGAAGATACTGCTGCGCCCCGGGGTTCGTAGTATCGAGCACGTAAAGAGGATCGCGGTGGCGGTTCGAATAGTCGATCCGGATCGCGTGGCCTTCGGCATCGTGCACCAGCCAGTCCGGGTGGTGCTCGAAAACCGAAGCGCGCTGAGACACTTCGAATGGCGCCGTCCAGACGCCGAACTTCAGGCCCATCTCCGTGATCTCGCGGCCGAGATTGCGCATTCCACCGGGGAAATGTGCCGCATTGGGGGTGATGTAGTCCCCGCGGGCATAACCGTAGCCCTCATCGACGTGGCAGTAATCGTAACCGAGCACCTTGAGATTCTGGGCCATCCACTTTGCGTTGGCCAGAACATCGTCCTCAGTAACATTGGCGTAAAAGGCCGTCCAACTCCACCATCCTATGGGCGGAATGCTCGACACGCGCGCGTGATGCAAGCGCCGCACCGCCGTCCCATATCCTTCGAGTTGCGCGTGGTAATCCGGCCCCGCGGCGAACATCACTTCTTCGGAGCTCAACTCCGCCGCAGGCGCCAGGGGAAGGCTCAGCTCGATCCGCTGCTCCGGAGCGATGTCGTCCCTAAGAAGCACGGCCTCGGTTGTGCCCGTAGAATCCGCCGTAAAGGAGCCAATCGCTGCCGCGCCCCCGGAAGGCTGCTGCACCTTCAGATGCAGCGAGGTCATAAATCGGCGGGCTGTGAGCGCGGCAATCAGCAAACTCCGCTTGCTCTCGAGGTTGTAAATCAGCCCCGAGCCCACGCCGAAATACGTTCCGTCGGGCGCCTGCTCGAGACCGCCGATCTTGATCGTGGGATCTTCGGTGAAACCCTCGAGCAAAACTCGATCCGCGCTTTCCGGCCCGCCCAGGTTCACGCGCGGGCTGCCGATGGCGTCCACGTTGCGAATGCTGTCGACGTTTACAGCCTTCGCGGTACGGTTTACGACCTTGACTCCCACCATCCCATAAGGGAGATCGTTGTATAGGCGCAACGTGCAAACAAGGTCGGGCTCGGAATCAAGCCCCGTGAAGGTGATCGTGTCCTGCTGGCCGCCACCCAGCTCGTCTTGAAACGTGCTCGACGCTTCGTCGTGGCGCGGATAATCGCTCGACCGGACCCACTGGTGATCGATCTCTGCCCCCACACGCGATTCGAGCACCGGCGATTCCGAGCCGGCGGCGCGAATCTCGTAGGATCCGCGCTGAGGATTAAAGGCCACCGACAGCTGGGAGTTATGAAGCGAAACGGCGCCGCCTGCCGCTGGAAGAGCCAAAGCCGACATTCCGCATACAAGAACTCCCAGCGAGTAATCGCAGAAGCATTTGCGTGCCGTTCTTTTCATGTCACTCCCCTGTCGCGTTACAGTTTAGATCAGGAACGCGCGCACATGCCCGCACAATTGCGCTGGTTCGAGAACCGACCCGTGCTGATTCGGGCCAAGGGTTACACAGCAACCCGGATCAAGGATATTTGCGAGACGGAGGGGGCTCACCAAGGGCAGCTTCTTCCACCACTTCAAGAGCAAGGAGGACCTTGCTTCGGAAGCTGGAAGGTACTGGTAATAAATGACTTCGGCTTTGTTCTCTTCCGGGGCTTCCACGCTGTAGCCGACCCTGTCGACCGCATCCTTGAATACGGTGACTTCCGCGAAGCCATTTTGCAGGACGATTTGTGCGACTTCACCTGTCTCGCGGGAACTATGGTGCAGGAGGTTTACGAGACGCATCCGGAAATCCGGGAAGCATGCAACAAGGGAAGAGGCAATGCGTCAGTGCAGTATTCACTCCAACTGGACCGCCCAGAGCCTGGCTCTCTGCACCGACGCAGTCCTCGCGGATGACCGATCAGGCATGTAGCCCCGGAGTAGCCGCGGGATTCAATTGACGGTCAACGTTCGCCTGACCCCAAGGGGTCCACAAGCATTCTCGCCGCGGTTACCGGCGGCGGCCCGACGGAACTCGTGATGCACCCGCGAAAACGCCCACGGCGCCAGGCCGATCCGAAAACAAATCCGCAAGAGACAGTTCAACCACGGCGCGAAATCGCGCGACTGACGGCAGATCGACGTGACAACCGGCATTAAGGTGCGTAATGGGTGAAGACAAGGTCGCGAGCCTTTTCCCGCGCGTGGCAGGGAAAGCAGCTCTTCATCTGCGCCTCGGGGACAGGCTTGCCATCGATGAAGAAGCCAAACCCCCAGCCGCCCGTCGCGGCGTACTTCGCTGAGTCCTTCACCATAAACTGAACGTTCGTCGCGGTCCCGGGGACGAACGATTGGGGTTGGCCAAAGATTTTGTCGTTCTCCGCCGACGCGGAGTGGGTGTAGTGCAAAGCGGCAATGATGGTGCCGTCCGGGTAGGGAAGCGTCCCGTCGCGGTAGGCCTTGATCGCAACGTCATTGCCCAAAATGGCGCTCAAACTGTTGAGCTTGCCCGCTTCGTGGGACACAGAGATCAATCGCCAGTCGCGGTAGCCGTCGGGAACGGTGGTTACGAAGACCGACGCGGACGCCTGAGCAGCGCATCCGGACACGGGGCCTCGTAAGGCAAAAACGCCGGCCACCGCTGAAACTGCAACGAGCAACAAAGCAATTCGTTTCATGATACCTCCTCCAACCTATTGTTCGGCGTCCCGCGCGCAACGCCGCCGCGCCCTATCGAAGTGCCTTTGCCTTGCGAAGCCGACCGGCCACGAGCCCGGCAGATCACCGGGGAGACTGCCCCGTGCCTGTTCCAAGGGAACAGTACGCTATAATAAGACATGACACGATGTTACGGTGAAATTAACTGACACCGCCAGCGAGATATTCAAATGGCCATCACACAGGACTTGTTCTCAACATTTTGGGCTCGGGCGTCGAAGGGTCGGACCCGCGCGCGCAGGACTGTTGCACAGTTCTCCTTGACGCGGATTGCGAGCGCTGCTTTCATCCGCAGACCGTTTGGCCTGTTCGCGTGTTGGCAAGATGCACCCCCTCGCCCTCGGCACAGTTCAGACCATCCCATCGCCTACTCCTTCCCCAATTCCGGTTCCGCGTGCTCCGTCAACAACGGAGTTGGCGTGCCGGCGTCCGGTTTCCATCGACGTCAATATGACTTGCAGCCCGAGGTAGAGGGGTCGACATCGGCCACTGAAATCGTCGCTTCGGCTGTCACCACAACCCCTTTATTCAGCACCCGGTCAAGAATCTCGCACAAAGAGATCTGCTGCGTTTCGTCCAGCACCGGTCGTGAAACCATGACGCGCCACCCCCTCGTGCCGCTTCGTGCCCGTCTGCGGCTCTTGGCCATCGTTCTTAATGGGCACAGACCATTGCTTCCTCGGGCTCGGGTTGGTAAAGCGATTCCCCCAACTCCCGCAGCCGGGGAACACCCTGAGCATTCCCAGAGCGGTACACCACGGCAACGCCCATGGGCGCCGACGCCAGCAGGAATGTCGAGGTCAGGCATTGAGGTGTCTCGAAAGATACAGTAGAGCAGAGATGCCTCATGGAGCTTTCCCCACGAATTCGTTCATACGAAACCGCGAGATTCTTCAGGCTCTGTTCAATCTGGTCCAGAGCTTGTCGACGACGTCCACACTTCGCTCCCAGCGTTTTTGCCCCCGCCGCTTCAGTTTCAAGCGTTGTATTGGCTCGCTCAGTTCCCCCATATCGGCCTGGGTGTGAATGATCGGAAAATGGATGAGAGTTCGTTGACATGGCTCGCGACCGTCAATGCTGGGAATTCTGTGCAAGCGCAGCCTGTTTTCAGTCAGGCTCTCGGCTCTCTCTTCAGCTGCTGACACCATGAGGTCCGCGGACTTCACCGTCACTGATGAGCCATCGGCTGTGACCGGGAACCATCGGTTAATGAGCATCTTGTCAATAAGAATCGTAAATCCAGTCTTGCCTTGCTGTTACAAGAGGTTTGCCTTCCTTAATCGAGCCAAGCCTTCGTGGGTTCACTGGGCGCGCCGACCTAAACTACCCGATTCCTGCTCAAATGGAGAGGTGTGGCTGCTATGCGAGGTCAGGGCGCGCTTGGGCGCCTCGCATTCGCAATAACAGCGAGCATCTGGCGAAAGGAGCAAATGAAGATGAAATACAGGAAGCTGGGAAATACCGGGCTTATCGTGAGCGAATTGGCGCTCGGCAGTATGCAGTTCGGCGGCAAGATGAATATGGGCAACCTCGGCCAGGAGGACACCACGCGGATGGTGAAGCTTGCTCTGGACCGGGGAATCAACTTCATCGACACGGCAGACGTTTACAGCCTCGGGGAGAGCGAGACCCTGTTGGGCCATGCCTTAAAGGGCATCAGGGAAGAAATCGTGCTGGCCACCAAGGTCCGCCTTCCCATGGGCGGGAATTTCAACCACAGCGGCGCCACCCGCGTGAACATCATGCGCGAAGTGGAGGCGAGCCTCCGGAGGCTGCAGACCGATTACATCGACCTGTACCAGGTGCACGGATGGGACAGCAACACGCCGCTGGAGGAGACGCTTCGGACGCTGGACGGTCTTGTACGCCAGGGAAAAGTCCGCTACATCGGGCTCTCAAACTTCATGTCATGGCAGGCCACCACCGCGGTTATGCTACAGGAGCGCCTCGGGCTGGAGAAATATGTGACGGCGCAGATGTACTACAGCCTAGTTGGCCGGGGTCTCGAATACGAGTTCCAGTCATTCGCCGAGTACCACAACGTCGGCATCCTGGTCTGGAGCCCGTTGGCTGGCGGATTCCTGGCCGGGAAGTACAGCCGCGCCAACCCGGCTCCCGCTGAGTCACGCTTTGCAGAGGCAGGTCCGTTCGTGCCCTTTGACAGGGAAGTAGGCTACCGTGTGGTGGACGCGCTGAAGGAAGTCGCCGCCCGCCATGACGCCAGCCCGGCGCGCGTGGCCTTGTCGTGGCTGCTTGGCCGGACCGCCGTCAGCAGCGTGATAATCGCAGCTCGAAGAGCCGAGCAATTAGAAGATAACGTCCGCGCGGTCGACCTTCGGCTTTCGGACGACGAAGTCCGGCTCCTGGACGCTGCGTCGGATCCAGGCGTTCCATATCCAAAGTGGATGGTCCTTCAGCTCGACACTGCTGAAGACCCGCGTCCAAAGGTCCTGCATCCCGAGCGCTACGCGGATGGCGGTGCCTGGAAGGACCTCCGCGGCAGCCAGTGGTCCGGCTGAGAGCGCGCTGCCGGTCGCGACAAAGCTCAGAGAGGATTGGGAGAATCTTGCCGGAGTGCCCTTCTTCACGCGGCCGGCAAGCTCGGAGAAGCGAATCGGTACGGCTGGAAAAACGGAACCTAGCCCACGCCACCGCGGGTATGAGAGGAAAGACAGGTATGAGAGGAACGACATCAACCCAGGGTTCTTACGGAGGCGCGGGCGCGTCGTTGCTCGCGGCCTTTGCGCTGTGGGCGCTGCACGCGGTTGGTGCCAGCGCCCAGCGCCACGAACGAGGAAACCCTGAGGACGCCATTCGCCACATCCGGCACGTGATTGTGATCATGCAGGAAAACCGCTCGTTCGACAGCTACTTCGGTACTTTTCCGGGAGCCGACGGAATCCCCATGCGCAACGGCGGTCCGGCAGTTTGCGTTCCCGACCCCGCCAGCGGAGCGTGCGTTAAACCCTACCATGATGCTCACGACCGGAACGGCGGAGGCCCGCACTCGCGAGGCTCCGCGATCGCGGATGTGGACGGCGGCAAGATGGACGGCTTTATCAAGCTCGTGGAACAAGCCCGCATTGCCTGCCACGATCCGGACGATCCAGCCTGCGTCAGCGGTGGCACTCCCGACGTGATGGGCTACCACGATGGAGGAGATATCCCGAACTATTGGAAGTATGCGCAGGCTTTTGTTTTGCAGGACCGGATGTTCGAGCCCAACGCCTCCTGGAGCCTGCCGGAGCATCTATTCCAGGTTTCGGAATGGTCGGCTCGCTGTACCAGGCACGACGATCCGTTCAGTTGCACGAATGCTCTCGGACTTCCGGGAATGCCCCCGGACTTCTTCGGCGAAGAAAACGGCGGGGGCAAGATAACGAAGTCGCGCCCCGATCCTATCTATGCCTGGACCGACCTCACCTACCTGCTGCACAAGAGTCATGTGAGCTGGGGCTATTACGTCGTTGAAGGCACCGAACCCGATTGCGAGGACGATGAGGCGGAAGACTGTTTGCCGGTCAAGCAGAATGCCAAGACGCCCGGAATCTGGAATCCATTGCCGTATTTCGACACCGTCAAGAATGACGGCGAGCTCGCAAACATCCAATCGGTTCAAGTGTTCATGCAACGGGCCAAAGCGGGGACGTTACCGGCCGTGTCATGGGTGGTGCCTTCGGGCGACGTGAGCGAACATCCGCCGGATTTGATCAGCCGCGGCCAGACCTTCGTCACAAGCCTGGTGAACGCCGTCATGTCGGGGCCAAACTGGAAAGACTGCGCGATCTTTCTGGCATGGGATGACTGGGGCGGGTTCTACGATCATGTGGTTCCCGTGCGTGTAGATGAAAACGGCTACGGCTTGCGCGTACCGGCAATCGTGATTTCGCCGTTTGCGAGGAAGGGTTTTATCGATCACCAGACGTTGAGTTTCGACGCCTATGTGAAGTTCGTCGAAGACGATTTCCTGGGCGGCCAGCGGCTGGACCCGAAGCGCGACGGCCGGCCCGATCCGCGCCCGATGGTGCGCGAGGAAGCCCCGCAACTCGGCGACCTGCGAGGCGACTTCGATTTCAACCAGCCGGCGAGGGCTCCGTTGATGTTGCCGGAACATCCCCAGACCACATTGATTCCACCGAGCGCGCCCGCGTCTAGGCCAGCGGCGCCCTGAGCGTAACGTCCGCGCATGGACTCGCCTGCGCCCTCAAATGCCGGCGTACCACGCGTAGCCGCCCTCCGGCGCCGCCGAGCCCAGGCCCTTGCCGAACCCTTTGAGGCTGTCGGTCAGGGTGAGGCGAGTGATATATTTCACGCTCTTGTAGCCTAGTTGCCTGGGAACGCGCAGCCGCAGGGGTCCGCCGAACGGGACGGGAAGTTCGTCGCCGTTCATGCCGTGGGTGACGAGCGTTTGAGGGTGCAAGGCATCCGCCATGTCGATGCTCTCCCACCAGTCGGTTTGGATCGAACGGTACACAACATAGCGAACCTGGGGAGCGGCGCCTACAAGGTCCAGGATGTGCGAGAGGGGCACGCCCTTCCATTCGGCGATGTAAGACCAGCCCTCCTCGCACTGGATCATCGTGATCTCGGTGCGAGTGGGGAAGCCCTTGATCTCGGCAAGCGAGAACGATGCCGGCCGCGCGGCCATGCCATCGACGGCAAGGCGCCAGTCCGCAAACGCTCCCTGCTGAAGGCGCTGGAATTCCGGGCTCGGGGGAGCGACGGCGTTGGCGAAGGGAACTTTCGAAACCTGGCTGGGAGCAAACTCGCGCGCGAGGGAATGGCGCGTCAATAGCCGCTGCGCAGCATAGGTCAGGGTCTCGCCGGCACCGTAGAGGACACCGGCATCGGGCGGGATGAGTCCAAAACGCCCGGCGAGTTTCGCAGCCACAGCGAGCCCGGAGACGCCCGCGGTGGCCGCCAGGCCGGTCGTAATGAGTTTACGTCGTGAGATTTGGCTCATGCTCGCTCCATAGGCGTGGCGGGGCGGCCGGTGATCATGGCGCGCACCCGGTTTCGGAATCCGGCAAACCAAACCATAAGGACGTGGACCAGAAGGAAGAGCACCAGGAATCCGGACGCGAAGAGGTGCAGGGTGCGCGCCGATTGCTGGCCGCCCAAAACGTTGACGAGGGCCGGAATCGCAGAGACTACGGCCGGGGACATGGCGAGCCCCGTCCAGATCACGAAGGGAAAGAGAACGAAAACGACGAGGAGATAGGTGAGCCGCTGCAACACGTTATATGACCAGGCCTCTTGCTCACTCGGCGGCTTGAAGCGCAAATGTCCGGCGATGACGCTCAGCAGTCCCCTCGCGGAGAGGTCAGAGCGAGCGGGAACTAAATTCCTCCGGAAATGCCCTTTGAAGAATCCGTAGGACAGGTACAGTAAGCCGGTGAATACCGCGAGCCAGGCCGATTGAAAATGGAGATAGCGGCTCCAGCCGTTCTGGTCGGGAAGGACGTAGCCGTAGCCCGTGGGGACGGTGCCTCGGGAGGCCGGAATCGGCACTGTGAATAGGGGACGAGTCCCGGCGTTGCCGGTCTCACCCCAATAAAAGCGCGGGTGAGAGATGAGAATCTCCACCCCGGTGAGGAGCAGGGCCAGGAAGGACAAGGTGATCAGCCAATGGGTGACGCGAACCACGGCAGAGTGCCGCGGAGGGAGTGTCGTGTCTGCCGCGGTCGCAACAAAGGTCTGGCCCACAAGGGAATCAGCCATCTGCAGAATATACCATGGCGTGCCCGTTGGGCACTGGATGCGCGGCCGGCCCCGTCGTAATATACGCATTCGCGTCCCGGGCGGCCCGACGTGCTAAAATTCTTGCGCGAAATGAGAAACGGCGGCCGATGCGAGAGGGTATTATTATGGCGAAGCCCGCGGGATTCATGGTCAAGATTGATGCCAGCCCGGAGCTGGTCGGCGAATTGAAGAACGTGGTGGAGTCGAACCCAGATCTCATGAAGCTCGAGTCCGCCGGACCGTCGGATCAGCCGTCTCACCTCCGCCTCGGCCTTGCTGACGTCGAAACGCTGATCGCCATCGTCAACGGGGCCGTGGCGTTCGGGCAGTTCGCGCACAGTATCTACAAGCACTTCAAGGAAAAGAAGGCAGAGCGGCTGATGGTGCAGACTCCGCTCAGGACCGTAGAAATCCTCAGCTCCGACGCCACAAGCGAGGAGCGCATCTTAGAGTTGCTTCAAAGCTCCATCCGCGTGTGAGGTCCGGGGACAGCATGGCCAAGGCCTTCTCCTACGACTTGGGCGTTTTCGACCCGACATTTCCCGGGATCACTCTTCACTTTCCCAACGAAGCCACCTGGAAACAGGTCAGCTCTTACACGGGGCTTGTTTTTAACGCGGCCGCATCCGACATGCTGCAGAAGGATCCGAAGCTTTCCCCGAGCGACCTTACGACCGGGCAGGTCCTGAAGCACATGTCCGTAGACCTGAACTTCAACTCGCCTCTGGAGGAGGCTGACAAGGAGAGTTTAGGCCGTTCCCTGGTCGACGCCGACCCGGATGAGGCGGTCGGTTACCTGGCCGTGACCTCAAGCCACATCCACGAGCGAAGGCACTTTCACGATTGGATCTTGAGCCCATATGCCGCGGCCATCAGCGCCATGCGGGTTGAAGTATTCATGAACTACGCGCAATTGCGCGGGGCCCTGCGGGCGGGCGGGACCACCGCGATCCCGGTGCCGATCACGCGGTGGATGCGAAAGACCCCGAGCGAGCAGAAAGAGCTTCTCGAGATGTGGCAGGCGCTCCTCGGTGACGCCGTTGTGTTGCGTCTCCCGGAGCTTACCGATCCCGACGTGCTCGCCTGCATCGAGGGCATCGAGCGTCGCTACAAGTCGATCGGAATGCTCTTCGAACCCGTCTACGGCTTTGATCTTGACGCCGCCTCGCTATTCGAGGCCAGCGCCCTGCTTATTCAAACCCAGGCCATCCATGACTCGCTCGGCGAGACGGCCCACATGCTCTTCCTGAATTCGATGGCCGACCAGGGTCCGAAGAGCCGGTACACGTGGTTCATACGGGCGCTGAGCGGTCTGCGCCGGCCTGATGAGATTCTGGAGGTGGATACGCTGACCGCACTCGCGACCTGGTGTCTCCTGGGCAGCGCCGACTCGGACCTCCCGAACTCCAACCCGCTGACCCGCATGTTTCACGTCGTGAAATACGTCAAGGAGCATGGCTTTCCGAAAGTCGACACCCCCAGCCACGCGATTTTCGCTGAGATTGAGGGCGCCTGTGGCGCCGTTTCCTACGTCGATGTTCTCAACCGGTCGGTGCAACTCGGAGACTCGATCGTCGAGTGGCTTGAGAAAGCGGTCGCGGAGGACCACAGCGGCTCTAACTTTGCCGCAGGCGTGGCTCAAGCCTACACGTACCTTCAGCAGTGCCACAAGTACATGGCCGGCCTGTTTCTGAACGATCCCGACGGCTACGCGAAGCCGGCCGGCTATCTCGACCGCAATCTTGAGAAGTGGCCCGAACCCGCTGTTCGCTATACATTCGGACAGCCGTTCTTCCGGGTCAAGCGAGCCAATCTCGGCAAGTATCAGCGGTCCACTCTTTTCGAATCAGAAAGCACGGCCGAGGAAGCCGTGCTCCGCCAGTACATTGATCCATTTCCGGAGGACCTCATGCAGGTTCGCAAGATATGCTTCGACATCCAGGTCGCCGACAATTGGCAGTATCTGTGCGGCCTGGTTGATACCATGTTCGCTGAGTACAATCGGGACCAGCCTGAGATCGATTACCAGCGCGAACGGGCGAGGAAAGATGGGCTCTACCTGCTCGAGGTGCTCAATTGATGGCGCTCAGAACCGCGTGACTCCTCGTGCCCGGATGAGGAGCGGCGGCCACTGGGAATGATCTTGATCGGCAGCGCGGAAGCCGGCATTTGCGTGCCCCTTGCCGCGCGAGGAGTGCATCATGAAGAAATCGATCGGCGACAACATGATTCCTCACGGCTGGAGCTTTGAACAGGGCCTTGAGCTGATCAAGAAGTCCGGCTACGACGGCGTGGAGCTGTGGCTCGGCGACGTGCCCTGGTTCCAGATGACCACCGCGGACGCGCAGGTGTCAGACCTGCTGCGCAAAGTGCAGAATGCCGGGCTCGTGGTCTCGAACGTCTCCACGGGCCTGCACTGGGACTCGCCCCTTTCGGCCCGCGATCCCAAGGTGCGCGCGCACGCTCGCCGCATTGTCGAGCGCCAGTTGGAGGCCGCGCAACTGGTCAAGGCCGACGCCATACTGGTGGTGGCGGGCCTCGTGACCTCGGAGGTTCCCTACAACGAGGTCTACCAGCGATGCGTCGAGGCGCTGCAGGACCTGGGCGTGAAGGCGGAAGCCGCCAAGGTGAAGATCGGGTGTGAGAACTGCAACTCCGAGCAGAAATTCCTGCTCAGCCCGCGCGAGTTCCAGACATTTCTGAAAGACGTGAACCGGCCCTGGGTCGGGCTTCACCTCGATGTGGGCAATATCCATGACACCGGCTTCGCCGAGCAGTGGATCGAGATTCACGGGCCCAACATCACGCGCATCCACCTGAAAGACGTGAAGAAGCATCGCGGACGCTGCGGCGAGGAGAGCGTCTACACCAACCTGTTTCTCGGCGATAACAACTGGCCGGCGATTCGCGCCGCGCTGCAGAAGGTCGGGTACGACGGCTGGGTGGTGGCCGAAATGGAAGACCGCTATCATTTCGCCAAAGACCAGCAATTCTACGACACCTCGGCGGCCATCGACCGTCTGATCCAGGGAAGACTCTGATGCCTGTCTCACGACGCCGGTTCCTGGGAGTAGCGGCCGCGATTCCGTGGGCGGTTCGAGACGGGTTCGCTCGTGGCCCGCTGACAGACCGGCTGGCGGGTTTGACCGCACCGCGCGCCGACTCAGGCGCTCCGCGCTGCGTGCTTGCCGATCTCGGAGCCGACTGCGCATTGCCGGAGTCGCTGGCGGGGTTTGAGCGCGGACTCCGAGCAGCGTCGGTCGGGTTCGAACGAGTCGCTGCCAGTGAGATTTCCCCTGCGCGTTTGATTCTGGCCCCCGGCGCCGTCCTGCGCTCGGCGGGCACGGCTGAGACTCTGGCAAGCCTTGCCGCCGGAGGGTCGACCGTGGTCTACGAATCTGGCGCCGCTTATGCGGACTCCGAAGGCCTGGCGAGCGAGCAGCGTCTGCTGGCGCGATACTTCGGGGTCCGCGTCGATGCCGCCCTTGATCTGTGGTCGTTGCACGAAGGGGTCGCCTTTGCGCCCTACGTTCACTATGCGTGGCCCTCGAAGGCGATGGTGCGGGACTTCAGCCGCGCGCGCCCGGTGCGCTCCGCGGCTGCGATAGCCTACTGCGCCGGCCTGCCGGTGGCGTGCCGGGGGAGCGCAGGACGCGGCACGTTCGTTTATCTCGGCTCAGCTCTTGGCCCTCACCTTAGCGTAGGCGATCCCGAAGCGCTGGCCCTGCTGAAGGGCCTCGTCGCGGGTGCATAGACGGCGCCTTCAGGGGTGCGCGCGATCGAGCAGAATCTCCTCGAGCGCCTCCACACTCTTGGCCACGCCCACCCGGGCCGTGGTAAACGGATTCGTGCTCGATGCTGATCACGTGGTCGTATCCCACGGCCTTCAGTTCCTCCACAATTGCCTTCCAGACACCGAGATCGTGGCCGTATCCGATGTCGCCGTATGACCACGACCGCTGCGGGACGTCTTCGTAAGGCGTCAGGTCGACCAGGCCGTTGACGGCCACATTCTGCGCGTCGAGCAGGATGTCTTTGCCGTGCATGTGATAGAGGCAGCCCTCCTGGCCGAGCTTCTTGATCACCGCAACCGGGTCGACGCCGAGCTGGAATACGCCGCTCAGATCGAGGTTGGCGCCGATGTTCTCGCCCGCCGCGTGCCGCAGCTTGACCAGGGTGGCCACGTTGAACACCGAAACACCGCCGTCCATTTCGATTCCCACCTTTACGTTCCGCTGCCGCGCGTACTCGTTCAGATCCTTCCAGTACGGAATCAGTACCGAGTTCCACTGCCACTTGAGGATGTCGACGAATTCGTCGGTCTCGAGCGTGGTCACCCAATTCGGATGCTTGCCCGTACCGTCGCCCGGGCAGCCGGAGAAGCACACCATGTGGTTCACGCCGGTCTTCGCCGCCAGATCGATCGTCTTGCGGTATACCGCGTCCTCGCGTTTTGCCTTCGCGGTATCCGGATGCACGGGATTGCCGTGGCAACTGAAGGCGCTCACCATAATGTTGTTCTTTTCGAACTGCTGCATGTAGGTGCGGCGCTTGGACTCGTCGGCGAGCAGGCCGTCGAGATCGCAGTGGGCGTTGCCGGGATCGTTGCCGGAGCCGATCTCCACCGCTTCGATGCCGTATTCCTTGATGAGCTCGATCAGTTGATCGAGGGAGAGATCGCCGAAGGCGGTGTCGAACACGCCGATCTTGAGCTTGGGCGAGTCACTGCGGACTTCACGCCGCTCAAGTGACGCGGGAGCGGCGAAGGCGGTGGCCGCGCGCGCTCCCTCCGCCGCCAACAGGGCAGCGGCCAGCTTATCCGCCGTTCCCTTGAGGAATGCCCGGCGGCTTTCGAGGGATGCGCTGGTTGGATTCTTTATAGGCACGAGTCACCTCATTCATCGCAGCTGATCGGCGCCACCTGCCGGCCGCAAGTGCATTAGTAAACCACATCCAGGAACGTGTCGAACAGACGGTGCTGGAATCCGGCGAACTGACCGAAGTAGGGTGACGCGATGCTCGAGTACACGTCGCGCGGATTCGTCTGGTTCGTCAGGTTGTAGATCGCAAGAGCGCCGCGCAGCTTGTGGTCCTTGAGCCATGGCACGAAAGGGATGCGAAAGTCCTTCGACAGCTTGAGGTCGATTGCGAAGAACGTAGGGAAGCGAAGGCTGTCGGGCGTGCCCACGTAGTTTTGGAGCTCGTCGACCGCCGAGTAGGGAAATCCAGTGTGAAGATCGAGCACCGGACTGGCGGTGATCTGCCAGGGCATCTTGAATACCCCCCAGGTCACCAGTCGGTCGGGGACATTGGCGGGCAAGTCCGCATAGGAATCGGGACGGATGACGGGCTGCTCGAAAGGGACGTACACCTGGCTCAGGCCGTTCAAGTCGCCGCGCGCCAGGCTATGCACGTACGACGTGTTGACGTCGATGCGCCCGCTCGCCCGCCAGCGCACGGTCGACTCGAATTCGTGGTAGCGCGAGGCGCCATTATTCGCGAGCCGCAGAAGCGGAATCGGCAACTGCTGCGGGCCTATGACGAAAAGGTCGTAAGTGCGGCTGGAGAGATAGCTGAGCCGCAGCAGGACATGCGCCGTCACCTGGCGGTCAAGTTCCGCGTTCCAGGTGAGATTGTACGGCGTGCTGCCCAAGCCGGCGCCTGGCGGCAGCGCTCGCAGTCCCTCGGGCCCCGCCGTGGCGTCGACGTTGGTAAAGGTAACCGGCGGCCCGACAGGAATCCCTTGCTGGTCGAACAGCGTGACGATGCGGGTGGGATTGTCCACGAAATCGCCGGCCAGCAGCGGCACGCGGTCGTAGAAGATGCCGGCGCCGCCCCGCAGGACCGTCTTGGCGCTTGCGCCGGGGGCATAGGCCACACCGAATCGCGGGGCCACCCCGGCCGGCTTCCCGAGGGTCTGGCCGGAGGCGCGTAAGCCGAGGTCCAACCCCAGCCGCTCGCCCGCTGCCCAGTGATCCTGTAAGAAGGCGCCCGCCTCATCGTCCTTCGCCTCGAGCAAGCCGCCCCCCGAGAATTGAATCTGCTCGGCGGTCGAACCATCCGCCCTGAGCAGAAGAACCGGCATGGATATGCTGGTGCCGGAGTAAGAGCGGTAGAGGAAGTCGCCGCCGATTTTCAACTCGTGCCGCCCGTGCCAGTCCCTGCGCGGGAACTGGTAGCTCTCCTGGGCTTCCACCTGCCGGCTCGTCCGGGTGTAGGCGTTGAAGAAGTTTCCACCCCAGCCGTTGGGGGTGACGAGCATTTCCGCGCTCCCCTGGCCGTGCGCGTAGCTCGAGAATTGGGTGACTTGGACGAGCGAAGTAAGCAGACCGCCCGAGGCGAAGAGGTACCGGTCCGTTGCGCCTGCGGAAAAGCCGCGCTGGCCGTAGTCTGACGAAGCGGACTGCGGTACCAGGGAGTTAATGTCGGCGAATTGTTGCCTCATCGGGAACACCTGCACGTTGAACGTGGCGAGGTGTTCCGCGGAGAAGACATATTGCAGATTCGTGACCGAGTTGAACCCTTGCTTCTTCGTTTCGTTGTGCGGCCAGGCCAACCCGCGCACGGGCTGCTTGGTCATTATGTAGTGAAAGGTTTCGGAGAAGGTCAATCGCTTCGACCCGAGCGGCCCGCCGAACCTCAGGCGATGGCTGTCGTCAGCAATGCCCACGATGTGGCCGCCGTCCTTGATGCGCGGCGTGGGCACAAGATCGTTTAATTCGAATTGCCATTGCTCCGAGGGAGGCTTGGTTCGAATGCTGGTCAGGCCGCCTGAGAAATGGCCGAATTCAGCGCGGTAGGGCGTCTTGAAAACCTCGATGGACTCGATGGCGTCGATCGGCACGTCGATCGAGTAACTGCCGGTGATGGGATCCACCATTTCGGCTGAGTCCACCAGCAACATCCCCTGATTTTCCACCGCGCCCTTGATGTTGATCTTGCCGTCGGGCGTGCGCACCACACCGGGGATCAGAGGCAGGGCGGCGGCGAACTGCTGCTGGACGAGCGGCAGCGCCATGATTTCAGCGGAATTCAGCCTGGCGGGCGGCGCACTGGATTGCTCGGCAACCCCCGGCGCCTGTTCGTGGACCTCGACCCTCTCGCGCGCCACTCGCACCTCCGGCAGCGCGACTGTCACGGATAATCCGGCCGTCGCGGTCACCTCCAGACCATTCCGCACCTCGGGCATGTGGCCAACAGCGGTGCAGGACAGATCGTATTTTCCCGGCATCAGGCCGGGAAAGCCGAATCCTCCCTGTTCGCCTGTGGTGACAGCAATGCCTTCACCCGGCAGACCGTTACCGTTGAGGACGCAGACCGCACTAGCAATAGGGAAGCCCTTCTCGTCCACGACCCTGCCCTTTAGCTCCTGCGTTTGCAGACTCCATGCAGCACCAGCGAAGGCTGCAGCAGCGATGCCGGAGCATAAGAGTGCGGCAGCGGACCTATCCATAGCAGGCGCTTCGCGTGTCATCACCGTTGGAGGGCCGCTCTCTCGTCGCGCCTTTGAAGGTGGAATCGGTGCGATATCTTGCAACGGCTTGGCTTTTCAATGGCATTCCGGCTTCGTCTTGCCGGGAGCCCCTTTTTCATTGAACGAAGCGGATTACCCCCCAAGATCGATAACGCACATGATGCCGTAGACTGCATGCGGGCCGCAGGCGACGCCCACAGATCCGAACTGCGGGTTTAACAGGTTCTTCCGGTGACCGCGATCCTTTTCGCCGTCATCAACCAGAAAATGCCGAACGACATCCTTGCCGGTCTTGCGCCCGTAACTGAGAATCTCGCCAACCAGCTTGGGCTCCAGATAGTAACGCTGAACTCGGGCTAGCGGATCGCTGCCGTCAGGGGCGGTGTGACCCACCGTCCCGGCCGGTCCCTGAGACCGCAGAAGATCGTCGGCCGACTTGCACAGAGCTTGCGACAGGTGCAGCGGCGAGCGGGCCCGAGTGGACCGCAACGTTCTGACGGCTTCGTCAAGGGCGGGCAGTCCTTCTTCGGTGACCTCCACCTCTTCAACTCCATCGCGAAGCACAATAATACGGCGGCCCTGATAAAGCGGTCTCCAGGCCTCGAGAAGCAAGGCGTAGGCGTTAGGATTAGTCCGGGCCGAATTGATTTCGGTGAACACGTCATGCTCGAGTGAAGTTAGCGGGCGTCGGCGGGCGCCGAGCGGCGTGGCGCCCGAGGGCCCGATGCAGGTCAGAAGAACCAGTGCCGGCGCAAGCCGCCGCAAGCGCGTCGGGTTTGTACTGTGATTGTAAAGTCTGTTCACCATTTCAAGGAACCCGAGCGGCCTTCTCTCTGAAGGGCGAGATGGAATCGGCTCTGGGCGTTCTTCGAATCAACCACGTACTCGCGCTCGGGCGTTTTCTGGTCCCCTGCTCTAACCTTTGGGCCGACCGGATCACCGCCCAACGCGACTTTGTACGTTTTCAGACTCCGGCCACCCTTCATCAGGGTGAGAGTCCGCGCGCTCTTCACGACAACGATACGGTCGGCCTTTTGGGAGGGCGCTGCGTCCTCGTCACCAGCCAATCCGAGCGCGCCCATTCCGAGCATCAGAGCCAGCCCGCAACCGGATAGAGCAGTGCGATTCATCATGGCCGTGCTACTTGTCCCCGACGCATGGAACTCCTTGCGCCGCCCATGGGCGAGCTCGTCGCTAGATCCGCTGGGTCACGAGCGCGATGCCACCGGATGGTCGACGATCTCTTCCTTTTCCGCGTCCCAATAGAGCTTTTTGCCGCTCCAGTAGGATTGCGCCGCCATGATGCAAGCCAGAGAGTGTGAAAATCCATGATCGACGGTGGCGTTCGGCAGCTTGCGATCGCGCATGGCCTCGAGCCAATTCAGCATGTGGCCGAGATCGTCGTCGTTCGGTCCGCGCGAGTTGGGCGGAGGCGCGCCCTCCACGTGGACCACCTCTTCGCGATCGCTCGTCGGGCCGGTCACCGGGACCTGCGTATAGAAAGGCGGAGTCTCTTCCGGGTCCAGTTCTTGCCGATTCCCCTCATCCGTCACCACGAAGAGCGACGCGCCTTCGCCGCCATAGTTCACGATCGTGCCATCGCGGCCCTGAATGCGGGAGAAGCTGCGATAGCTGTTTCCGAAGGTGGTCTTATAGGTGTACAGGAATCCCTTGGGATAGGTGAGGGCGGCCACGCAGGTGTCGGGGTTCTCCCGGCGGTCTTTCCAGACGAAGATGCCCCCGTTCGCCACCGCGCTCGCGGGATAAGACTCGTCGGTCCACAGGTGCACGAGGTCGGAGCCGTGGCTCAGCCATTGATCGAAGATCCCTGAGGAAAAATCCCGGTAAAGCCGGAACTCCAGGTAAACGTGAGGGTCGAAGGGGCGATAGGGCTTGCCGAGCAGCCACCGGTTCCAGTCCGTGTCTTCCTCGCGCAGCTTCGACGGCCGATCGAGCCACTCGCCCCATTGCTTTTGCGCGTCGATCAGCATCTCGCGGGAACTCCCCGCGTCCCAGTCCAACCAGCGCCATCGCTCTTCGTTGACGTTCCACTCCTGCTCGATGTGCACAATCTCGCCGATGCGCCCCGAGCGGATGATGTCGCGCACCGCCAGCGGATACGGCTGGCTGCGGTGCTGCGTGCCCACCTGGACGATCTGCCTCGACGCCTTGGTCACGTCGCGAGCTTCCTTGGCTTCCGCAAGCACGTTGGCGAAGGGCTTTTCAACGTAACAGTCCTTGCCCGCGCGCACCACGTCGACCAGGAGCTTCGCATGCTGGAAGTCCCCGGTCGCGATCATCACCCCGTCGATATCATTGCGCCCGAGCATCTCCTCGGAGTACTTGTACACTTGCGGATCGAGGTTAAACGCTCTCTTGACCTCGGCGGCGCGGCGCTCGCGCGCGAGGCTCCAGAGGTCGCAGACGGCGACGGTTTCCACGGGCATGCGATTGGCGGCCATGCGCGCCATGTGGACGTGCCCCTCGCTGCGTCCACCGCACCCGAGCTGGCCGAGGCGGATGCGATCATTGGCCCCGAGGATGCGCGCGTAGGAGCGCGCCGTCATGCCGGCCGTCGATGCCGCCAGAAGCGCGCCGCCGGCTTGCTTGATGAAGTCCCGGCGGTCGATTTCATCGTTCTTTTCGCTTTCCTTTTCGCTCTCCAATGCTTGCCTCCCGGGCGCGCGTGTCGCCGGCGCCGGTCGCCCGTCTCAATCAAGCTCGGCAGCGGATTCCTGATCGAGAAACATCGTGACGTCCGAATGAGTGCGCAGAATCGTGGCAGGACACGCCGTCGTAATCGGCTCTTCAAGCGCGCGCCTCACGATCCGTGCCTTGCGGCTGCCCGGAACCGATGCAATCAACCTGGGGACGCACATGAGCGCCGGAATGGTCAGAGTGAGGGCCTTTTCCGGGACGGCGGCGACGCTTGGAAACCACCCCTCCGCCACCTGCTGCTCTCGGCACTCGGTGTCAAGCTTGACGATCTTCATGTCGCGCGGGTCCGTGAAATCCGCCTCGGCGGGATCGTTGAAAGCCAGATGGCCGTTTTCGCCGATTCCGAGCAGGCACAGTTGCGGATCGTGCTGGCGCAGCCTGACGACGTACTCATCGCACAGGGATTCGAGGTCCGCGACGGTGCCGTCGATCTCATGGAAGTGGTTAAGCGCGGCGCGCGCCGTCAGGTTCTCCCGGAGATAGCGGCGGAACGACGCAGGATGCTCCGGCGGGATACCGACGTACTCGTCCATATGGAAGCCGACCACCTGCTTCCACGGCAGGTCCGGCGTGGCGGTGAGCGCGTGCAGGGTGGCAAGCTGCGAAGCGCCGGTCGCGAAGATCACGCCGAAAGTAGGGGCTCGGCCGGCGAACTCGAGCAGGCTGCGGGCAGCGGCGCGGGCGGCCGCTTCGCCGGCGGCCTGGCGGCTGGGGTGAATCTCGATGCGCATCGTCCCGACTTGCAGATGTCTGACATCTTGTTCCGTTGACATATCTCCTCGATCCGGTTAGCGATCCCCGGGGCCAGCTATCGAATATATCCAAGCGAGCGTCCGTGTCAAGGAAGTGCGCCGATTCCTGCGGGCGGCGATCTGAGCTACACTTCGGTTGGTATGACGGGCGGTGGCTCGGCCTCGTGTCAGTTGCCACTTACGGCCACTTACCACTTGCCACTGCCGTTAGTGTAGGCTACAATAAGGGCCTCGATCAGACGCTTGACAGAGGATGCCGAGACAGCTAAACTCTGAGTCTTGCCCGATGATCTGAAGGCATTTCCATGTCCCTCCGCCGTTATTCATTGCCAATCCGAGAACGGCTCGCACTTCGTCGAAAGCCTCGTGGGACGCGCCACGGCCCTGCTGGTGAAACTTAGCATACGAACCAAGCTGGAATGTGCGTTAAAGTCAGCGAGATATGCAGATTCGCGAAAACCGCCCCATAGAGCTCGAGAAAGACAGCAAACGCCCCTGCGGCCATGGCGCCGCGAGATGGCTTGCCGTGGCGATGGCGTCGATGATGCTGTGCGGTTCGCGGCTCGGCGCCCAGGGCGACGAACCCATCAGGGAATTCGAGAGCAGCAAGTATCGTTTCAAGGTGCAGTACCCGGCCGCCTGGTTTCCCCTCGCCGGAACCTCGGACATTCTCGACATCACCAACTTCCAGCGCACACCTCAGGTGCCCGGCATCGCCCTCAAGGTGGGTGGAGCGGAGATCACGGTCACCGGGGCGCCCCAGGGCGTGCGTACGCCGGAGCAATGGGTCCTGCGCGACCTTCCGGACGCCGCCGAGGTCCCCAAGGACTTCGCCGCCGAGCAGGTTGAGATGCCGATTTCGGACCCCGCCGCGGATGGCTGCCGGAAGATCAAGCGCGTATCCTGGCGGGACGAGGTTGCCCCTGAAGCCTACTTCGCCGAGACGAACTTCTATTGCTCGACCGGGAGCAGCCTCTATAAGATCGCTTTGAGTAATTGGGACGGGGACCGGGCGCAGAGCAAACTGCGTGTGATTGCGCTGCAGGTCGCGCTCAGCCTGCGAACGCGATAGCAGGCTTGTGCTCTTAGGGGCGCGATCCGGCCCAATGGCCGCCCGAATACTCACCCCACGAGGGAGGATCAGCAACTTGGTTTCAGCCATCATGAAGGTACCCCAACTCGATCTGAAGCGGCAGAATGCCGCCGTCCGCGAGGAAATTCTGGATGCGCTCGCGCGCCTGTCCGGGGAATCGGCATTCATTCTGGGCGAAGCCGTCGAGCGCTTCGAGCAGGAGTTCGCTTCTTACGTGGGAGCGCGGCATTGCGTGGCCGTGAATTCCGGGACCAGCGCCCTGCATTTGGCGCTGCTCGCCGCCGGAGCGGGCCCGGGCGATGAGGTGATCACTCCGGCCAACACGTTCATCGCCACCGCCGAGGCGATCTCCTACACCGGCGCCACGCCGGTCTTCGTTGAAATCGATCCTGCTACGGCTAACGTGGACCCCGGCGCGGTCGAGCGCGCGCTAAGCCCGCGAACCCGCGCAGTCATTCCCGTTCACTTGTACGGCCGGCCGGCTGACCTCGATCCGCTTCTGGACCTGGCCGGTCGCCACGGCGTGGCCCTCATCGAGGATGCCTGCCAGGCCCACGGGGCGCGGTATCGCGGCCGGATGGTGGGCGCCCTGGGGCTCGCGGGCGCGTTCAGTTTCTATCCGACCAAGAATCTGGCGGCGTGGGGTGAAGCGGGGGCGCTCGTGACGAACGATGATCGAGTGGCGGCGCTCACCCGCAGCCTGCGCTCGCACGGCGAAAGGCGGCGCTACTTTCACGATCGCGTGGGCTACAACTATCGCATGGAGGGAATTCAGGGCGCCGTTCTACGCGTGAAGCTCAGCCGCCTGCCTCAATGGACGGAGCGCCGGCAGGAGATCGCCAGGCTTTACCGGCAGCCGTTCGACGCCGCTGGCATCCAGATGCTTGGCGATGATCCCAGGGATGAGTGCGTGTACCACCAGTTCGCCGTCTACCTGGATGACCGCGACCGGGTCCGCGCCCAATTGGAAGCCCAAGGGGTATCGACCGCCATCTATTATCCTTGGGCGCTTCATCGTCAAGCAGCTTACGCCGGGCTTGGGTATGGCCCGGAAAGTCTGCCTGAGACCGACCGCGCCTGCGAGCGAGTGCTTTGTCTGCCCCTGTTCCCCGAACTCAGCGACGCTGAGGTCGAATACGTGGCGCGGACGTTGACCTCGGTCGTGGCCGCACGGCCGGCGCGATCCTAGGCTGAGCGCCTACACGGGGGGCCGGCGCGTGCGCAGTGGCGCCGTATGGCTCCGTGAGGGTTGTCGGCGCAAGCGGGTCTTGGAGGCAAAGGTTGCACCGGTATATACTCGATTGGAGCGCAATGGTTTAGCCGTAAGATGCCCAGTCGGCCGACAATTTCAGCGAATCGATGCGAGGGTAGCCGGGGCTTGTTGCGGAGGCCTGGGGGTGGTGTGGGGGACCATGTTGCGAGCCCGATGAGGCTCGATGGAGGCGCGATGCCGGGCACGTTGAGGACCAAGCTGGCAGTTACGCTGGTGGTCTGGGTGGTAAGCACGGCGGGATTGAGAGCGCAGCAGAACGATCAACAGGCACAGACGCCGGGGACCACAACGCAAGCCCCGGCCTCGCCTGCTCAGGCGCCAGCGAGTTCAGCGCAGACGCCGCAGAGCCCGATCGGCGGCGACCAGGCGGCCCCCCCAGCAGGGGAACAGCCGCCCGCAACTCCGGTCGACACACGTCCCCTGGCTGGCGCCCAGGAAATTACCCCGACGCTGCCGCTTTCGGGGCGCAGTTATCTTCTTTCCAGTTTTTCAGTCTGGCAGGGCGCTGACAGCAACGCGCCGTTGATGGACGGCTATTCGAAGCTGGAAGTGGCTGCCATCCCCGCCGCCTCGCTGAACTTACACTACGTCGGTCAACACAACAGCCTTGACGTGGGATATGAGGGCGGTGGCATCCTCTACGAGACGGACTCGACTTACAGCGCCCCCTTCGAGGATGTCGCGATCACCGATCAGTATACGGCCCGGCGCTGGAACTTCTTCTTTGCCGATCGGTTCACCTACCTGCCCCAGGCGTCGACAGGATTCGGCGGCATCGGCTTCGCGGGAATCTTCAACAATGCGCAAGCTCTGGGCCTGGGTACCGGCGGCACGGAGTTGAACCCGGCCTACATTCCCGAGCAGAGCATTTTGACCGGAACCTTCGGGATCACCTCGGAGACGGGGATCGCCCAGCTCCAGTACTTCGTTACGCCCCGAACGTCGGTGTCGGCGATGGGTTCCTTCGGGTACCAGTATTACAGTGAGACCGGACTTCTAAGCGGCACGGACCGCTACGGCGTGCTGTCGATCGACCATCAGCTTTCGGCCACGCAAAGCGTAAGTTTTGCCTATTCCATCACGAAGTTCAACTACAGCGGAGGCTCGCTCGCTGTCAGCGACAACCTTTGGAGAGTGGGATACGGATATCGGGTGAGCAATCATTTTTCTCTGAGCCTGCTCCTCGGTCCTGAGCTCACCTATTCGGCCATCCGTGGCGTCTACGGCGTGATGCAAAGGGTTAGTTGGGCCGGGCAGGGCGAATTGGGTTACCATGGTCAGCGGGGTGGTTTCACTCTCTCTTATCTGCACTACCTGACTCCCGGGTCCGGCGTGTTTCAGGGTGCTCAATCAAGCGTCGCCAGGGTGGGCGTTGATCGTGAGCTGACACGCCGTTGGTCCGGCGATCTGTCGATCGGATGGGTAAACGACGCGGCGCTCTCGACATATTCGGTGGATCCCTTTTTCATAAACCCCGGGACCATCAACATGGAATACGGGAGCGCGCGTCTGAGCCACGACGTCGGACGTTACACGCGGGTGTTTGGGGTATACGAGTTGGAGCGCGAAGAATCCGGCGCCCCGCTTGTGCGCGGGACGACCAACGGATTGTTGCTTCGGCACATATTCGGAGTCGGCCTGGAATGGCATCCCCGCCCTCTCGGGTTATAGGGGCGCGGCGGGCGCCCGGGGTTTAGAGGAACATGTACAAGAAGTTTTTCGGACTGCGCGAGAATCCGTTCAACGTCAACCCCGATCCGCGCTATCTGTTTCTCACGCCCCATACTGAAGAAGCGTTGGCCTCCCTCACCTACGGCATTCGCAACCGGCGCGGCTTCATCATGCTCACCGGGGAGGTTGGCACCGGCAAGACCACGCTCGTCAACAAGCTGCTCGATTGGCTGCATCGCCAGCATCTTCCGACCGCGTTTATCTTCAACCCGCGCCTCAGCGTCCAGGAATTCTTCGAGTTGATGATGGCGGACTTCGGCATTCCTTGCGATCCGCGCCAAAAAAGCCAGGTGCTGCTGCGGCTGAATCACTGGCTGCTGGACCGCTACAAGAGCGGCGAGACGGCGGTGCTCATCATCGACGAAGCCCAAGACCTTTCCGCGCGTCTGTTGGAGGAGATCCGCCTGCTCACCAACCTCGAGACCGCCACGGAGAAACTGCTGCAGATCGTGCTCTCGGGCCAGCCGGAACTGGAGGAGAAGCTCCGGCAGCCTGAGCTTCGCCAGCTTCGCCAGCGGATTACCCTGCGCTGCAAGACGCACCCCCTGACGCTCGAGGAGGCGGGCGGCTACATCCTCCGGCGCCTGAGTGTTGCCGGAGCCGACGGGCCTGTTTTCCGGCCGGACACCGTTGAGGCCATTCACCGCTACTCGAGGGGCATCCCGCGGGTGATCAATCTGCTCTGCGAACACGCGCTGATTAACGCCTTTGTGGATCAGGTACGGCCCGTGCCGCCGGAAATCGTCGATGCGGTTGCGCATGAGTTCGAGCTGCACGAAATTGAGCCCGTACCTCCCAGCCAGCTTTATCGCGGCGACGATCAGCAGCTGCGGCAGGCGCTGCAGGGTATGGCGACATTGATGGACCGGCTGCGCCGCCCCCAGTAGGACAGGAAGAAGGTATTGGAATGAGCAGAATTCACGAGGCCTTGAAGAAGGCGGAACTCGAGCGGGGCGAGAGCCTCAGCGCACTGGGTCAGGAGCCTCTGGCGCCGGCGGCCGAAGTCGCCCCCGCGACGGCTCTTCCCGTGGAGGAGCCTCAGCTCGCTGTCCATGAAGAGCGGGTATTCGAGCCAGTCACCCTGGACCTGCTCCGGCAGCGCTGCCCCATCGGCGACTGGCACCCGGATTCCAAGGCGGTCCTGTTTGCGGACGCCACTGCGAAGACCCACCCCTCCGGCGCCGAAGAGTTTCGCACCTTGCGGTCACGGCTTTATCATCTTCGTGAAAAGGCGCCCTTACAGACTGTCCTGATCACGAGCGCCCTGCCGAGCGAGGGCAAGACTTTCGTCAGCCTGAATCTGGCGCGATCCATCGCCCAGCAGGCGCATCGCAGCGTGCTTGTGATCGATGCCGATCTCAGGATTTCGCGCATTCACGAGGGCGTCGGCGCAGCGCAATCTCCCGGCCTTTCCGACTACCTGAAGGGCGAAGTTGACGCTCTGGACGTGATTCAGAGGGGTCCGCAGGACAACCTCTTCGTTGTCGCCGGAGGGTCGTCCAATTCCAACCCCGTCGAACTGCTGAGCACGGGACGGCTGCGGACGCTGATTCATCGCTTTTCAACCGCCTTCGACTGGATCCTTTTGGATTCCCCTCCCGCCGTGTACCTCTCGGACTCAAGCCTGCTGGCCAAGGTGTCGGATGGCGTCGTCCTGGTGGTACAGTCGGGACTGACCCCCTACGATAGCGCCCAGAAGGCTTGCAAGGAATTCACGCCTGAACAGTTGGTGGGCGTTGTTCTGAATCGGGTTCCGCCCGGGCGGGGATACTACTACGACTATTATTATGGCCACGGCTACGGCCGTGGGCAGAAGCGTCCGGAACAGAACAACGGTAAGGCAACGGTTGTGCCTAGCCAGCCTTGATCCGACCTTTGCGGGTTCGCTTGTCCGGCGGACCATCTCCCGGCGCCGGCTGGAGCTTCGCCGGCACATCGTACTGGAACAGGCTGCGGTGCTTCTCGGCATGGCGTTCGAGAGCGAGTGAGACCAGGCGGTCGATGAGCTGGGGGTAGGGAAGCCCGCTCGCTTGCCAAAGCTTCGGGTACATACTGATGGGCGTGAAACCGGGAATGGTGTTGATCTCGTTCACGTAGAGCCGGCCGCTCGGGCGGTCGAGCAGGAAGTCCACCCGCGCCATGCCCGCACCGTCGATGGCCCGGAAGGCTCGCACGGCAAACTGCTGCACCTCGCGCGTCTGGCGCTTGCTGAGTTTGGCGGGAATGATGAGCTCTGAGCCTTCCTTCAGGTATTTGGCCTCGTAATCGTAAAACTCATTCACCGGAACAATCTCGCCGGGCAACGAAGCGACCGGCTGGTCATTGCCGAGCACGGAGCACTCGATCTCCCGCGCGTCGAGTCCCTTTTCAACAATGATCTTGCGATCGTAGCGCGCCGCGAGGTCGAGGGCCCGAGGCAGGTCCCGCGCGCTCGTAACCTTGCTGATGCCCACCGAGGAGCCGAGATTCGCGGGCTTGACGAAGAGCGGAGTGCCAAGGCGGCGCACGATGCGGCGGACCCATGCCCGTGGGTTCAGCTCCCAGTCGGCGCGCAGCAACAGCATCCACTCCACTACCGGCAGCCCGGCATCGCGAAAGAGCCGCTTCATGGCGTCTTTGTCCATGCCGGCGGCTGACGCCAGGACGCCGGCGCCCACATAGGGAATGCCGGCGAGTTCGAGCAGACCTTGCACGGTGCCGTCTTCGCCGAAGGTTCCATGAAGCACCGGAAAGATCACGTCCAGGCGGGCTCCGGGCGCGCTTCGGGATCCCGGTTCCACGGGCACGAGACGCGGCCCGGTGGGGTCCGCCGATGCCCTCACGGACCGGCCCTGACCGAGGACGGCGGCGAGCAGCCGCTCGGGCTCGGCCGCGAGTTGCCGCGGCGTAGCGCCCACGCGCCACTGGCCCTCGCGGGTGATGCCGATGGGGATCACTTCGTATTTTTCCGGGTCGAGCGCCCGCAAAAGGGAGGCGGCTGAGATCAACGAGACCTCGTGCTCGCCCGAGCGTCCACCGAACAGGATGCCGATGCGGAGGCGCCGGTTCAATCCGGTTTCAGGGCCGGGAGGCGGCTCGGGACTGAGTGTGGGGCGGCGCATAGGATGCCCGAGGGAACTCGCCTAAATGATCTTCTTGCCGAGCGCAGAGCTCGCCAGGCCCACGGCCAGCGCCGCGGTCCGGTTCAGCGTGTCGAGGATCGGGTTCACTTCCACGATTTCGAGCGACAGCATCTTCTTGCTGTCGGCAATGATCTCCATCGCCAGGTGCGCTTCGCGGAACGTGATTCCGCCGGGAACGGCCGTGCCCACGCCTGGGGCTTCATCCGGATCGACCACGTCCATGTCGAACGAAACCGCGAATCCGGCAGTGTCGCGAGTGGCGAGATCGAGAGCCCGCTGCACCACGAGGCGCATGCCCAGCTCATCGATGTCGCGCATCGTGAAGACGTTCACTCCCGCGCTGTGAATCTGCCGGCGCTCGCGCGCGTCGAGGTCGCGGGCGCCGATCAGAACACAGTCTTTCGCGAGCACTTTCGGCGCGAACTTGTAGATGTGGGTCAAAGGCTCGGGGCCGATGCCCATCAGCGCGGCAAAGGGCATGCCATGGACGTTTCCGCTCGGGCTCGACTCGGGGGTATTCATGTCGCCGTGAGCGTCAATCCAGAGCACGCCGACGGTCTGCTCGCGCTCGCGGTAAAACTTCGAGATGCCGGAGATTGTTCCCACCGCCACGGAATGGTCGCCGCCGAGCGAGAGCGGGAATAGGCCGTCCTCGAGGGTTTGATGGATCCGATTGGCCACGTCCTGGCAGGTCTCCGCGATCTCGCTCAGATACTTCGCCCGGCGATCTCCAAACGGCTGTTCCTCCGCCAGCTTGACCGCCACGTTTCCGCTGTCTTCCACCTGATGATTCAGGCTCTTGAGGACGGCATTCAAGCCCGCCGCCCGGATAGCAGACGGCCCCATATCGACACCGCGGCGCTCCTGGCCAAGATCGAGCGGTACTCCCAGAATGCGAATCTTCATGCTTCACCCACGGCGGTTGCTAAGGACTGATCATGGGACCAGTCATATGTTAAACTCCCTGTGTGAAAGCTTGCGAGAAAACGCTCAGCGCAACCGAATTCAAAGCGAAGTGCCTCCAGATTTTGGACCACCTTGACCCCGGAGGCGTGGTCATCACCAAGCGGGGCCGCCCCGTTGCTCGCGTTACGCCCGTTGGGCAGTCGACAATTCCAAGCTCTATGGCAACATGAAGGGCAAAATAGAGATTCTGGGTGACATCTTTTCGACCGGCGAGAAGTGGGATGCTGAATCTTGACACTCACATCCTCCTGATGTTTGTTGCCGGCACGGCGTCTGCGGCTGAGTTTCGCTGTGCCACGAGTCAGTCGCTCGCGATATCGGATATTGTGCTTTGGGAAATCGCGAAGCTGATTCAGAAAGGGCGCCCGCATCTCGATGTTGGCGACCCTGACGATCAGAGCCGGTTGCACTCGCTCACCGTTCTTCCCATCACTCCGGAAATAGCGTGGCGGAGCACGCATCTGGACTTCACGTCTGACCCCGCCGACGAGATTATTGCTGCTACCAGCATCGTCGAGAAAGCCCCACTGCTGACTCGCGACGCCCGAATTCGTCGATCCCGACTTGTGCCCCTGGCCTTGTGAACGTCTAAAACCTCGCTTCGAAGGGACCCTGAAAAGCGCTCAGAGCCTAGGCTGCGGTACGGCACTTCGGAGCGACCTCCCTCGAACTCCCCTGATCCCGCCTACGGTTTCAGCCGGTACAGCATGCGCGGGAAGGGAATCGTCTCGCGCACGTGATCGAGGCCGCAGATCCATGCCACCGCCCGCTCGATGCCCATTCCAAACCCGGCATGCGGCACGTTGCCGTAGCGGCGCAGGTCAAGATACCACTCGAAGCTCTCCTGCGGCAGATTCTCATGGTGGATCCGGCGCAGCAATTCCTCGTAATCCGCCAGACGCTCCCCGCCGCCTACGATCTCGCCGTAGCCTTCAGGCGCCAGCATATCCACGCAAAGCGCGAGCTCGGGGCGCTCGGGATCGGTGGCCATATAAAAAGCCTTGACCTGCGCCGGATAGTGGGTCACGAGCACCGGACGGTCGAATTGCCCGCTCAGAATGGTTTCGTCGGTGCCCCCGAAGTCGCTGCCCCATTTGATCTCGCTGCCTTTCTCCTGCAGGATCTTCACCGCGTCGTCGTAGCGAAGGCGGGGAAAGGGCAGTTGGACGGCTTCAAGCTTGGTCGTGTCGCGCTCCAGGACCTTCAGCTCGGCGCGGCGTCTTTCGAGAACCGAGGCCACGATGGCGGCCACCAGGCCCTCGGCCAGCTTGCAGGCGTCCTCGAGGTGCGCGAAAGCCACTTCGGGCTCTACCATCCAGAACTCCGTCAGATGGCGCCGCGTCTTGGACTTTTCGGCGCGAAAAGTGGGACCGAAGCAGTAGGTCTTGCCCACCGCCATGGCCGCCGCCTCGTTGTAAAGCTGACCGGATTGCGTCAGGTAAGCCTTCTCATCGAAGTAGTCCACTTCGAACAGCGTCGTGGTGCCCTCGCAGGCGGCGGGCGTGAAGATGGGCGTGTCCACCAGCGTGAACCCGCGATTGTCGAAGAAGTCGCGCGTGGCTTTGATGATCTCGTGGCGCACGCCGAGAATAGCCCGTTGGCGGGCAGAGCGCAGCCATAGATGGCGATGGTCCATCAGGAAATCGACGCCGTGTTCCTTAGGAGTGATCGGATAAGGGTGCTCCGGAGGCACGCGCTGGATCACTTCGACCCCGGACACGTCCAGTTCGAACCCGCCCGGCGCGCGTTGGTCGGAGCGGGGCTTGCCGGTGACGCGTACGGACGATTCCTGAGTCAGGCCCTTCACGCTCTCGAACACTTCGGGCGGCACGGCGCCCTTGACCACCACGCCTTGAATCACGCCGCTGCCGTCGCGAAATAGGGGAAACAGGAGCTTGCCGCTTTCACGCAGGTTATAGAGCCAGCCCTGAATGATTACTTCCTGGCCGGCATGATTTGCGACGTTTCGAATTTCTACAACCGGTGGTTCCATGTAATTCCTCTCAGAAGCAGTGACCAAGCGACGGGCGACGGAGTAAGCAGCTGGGAGTAGGGAGTCGGGCGCATTTGTGTTGCTTCCGCATCTGCTCCCGACTCCCTATTCCCTATTCGCGACTCCCGACTCCAGTGCACCCAACTTGTCCGCCACCTCGCGCACTTGTTTCAACTGCGGCGACTCCGGCCCGCGGTCCTGCGGCTCAAGAAAGGCGCAGAAATCGGCTGCCTCTGCGGGCGCCAGGTCGGGCATCAGTTCCGCCCACGCAAGGGCCCCTTCCAGGGGCAACAGGTGCTCGTCCTTCTCGCCGTGGTTGTCGTGCAGATGCGCGGTGACCATGCGATCCTTCACCTGCCCGAGCGCTTCCAGCGCGCCGCCGCCGAGGTGCGCATGGCCGGCGTCAAAGCAGATGCCGACATCGTCGAGACGCGTGTAGTTCAAGAATTGGATCAAGTGCGCCGGGTTGCCGAGCTCGCTCGCCGTATTTTCGAGCAACAATCGCACGCCGCGCTCTTTGGCGAAAATGCGCAGATGCTCGATCGAGGTAAAGGCGGCGTCGAACTTCTCGAGGCTGAATTCCTCGCCTTCCAGGCCCAGATGCAGCACGAGATACCGGAAAGGCGCGCGCTCCGCGACTTCGAGGGCGCGCTTGATCTCGTCCATGGAGTCGATCCTCAGCCGGCGTTCGCGGTAAGCCACCGAGATCAGGAAGCCGCCGCGCCGTCCGAAGCCGGGCTCGGACCACAGAGGGGCGTGCAGCGAGTGGAGTTTGACGTCGAAGTCGTTGAACCACTGGCCCATGTCGCGCGCGTGATGAGGATCGCGATAGTCGAGGTGCTCAGGCGCCGCGAAGACCTCGATCTGCGGGAAGCCGGCCTCCAGGATGCGATTGAGCAAACGGGAGCTCAGCCGTTCGCTCGCGAAGAGGCGGGTTGAGATCCCATACGTCATCAGTAGCCGGCCGCCTTCCCGTCGCCGCGCGGGTCTGCGGCGCCAAAGCGCCAGCCGGTTGCGGGATTCACCTCGATGGCCTCGCAATCGCCGAGTCCGCCCACCCGCTGCACCTTGTAGCCGGCCTCGCGCAGGCGGTCTGCCGTATCCTCTGAAATGCCAGGCTCGAGCAGCAGACGGTCCGGCATCCATTGGTCGTGGAAGCGCGGCGTGTTCACCGCCTGCTGGATGTTCTTGTGAAACACCACCACGTTCAGCAGCACTTCGAGCACGGTGTTGATGATCGTGCCGCCGCCCGGCGATCCGAGCACCAACCTGAGCTGCGGACCGGGCGTGGGCGCGCTTCCGGCCGGTGCCGGGGGGCTGTCTTCAAGCACGATGGTGGGAGTCATGGAAGAGAGCGGACGCTTGCGCGGCGCGATGGCGTTGGCCTCGCCCTGGATCAGGCCGAACAGATTCGGCGCGCCCGGCTTGGCCGCGAAATCGTCCATTTCGTCATTCAGAAGAAAGCCCGCACCCTCCACCGTCAGGCCTGAGCCATAGCCTGCGTTGAGCGTGTAGGTGTTCGAGACGGCGTCGCCATCGGCGTCCACCACCGAGTAATGGGTCGTGGTGCTGCTTTCGCCGGGCGCAGGCTGCCCGGCGCTCACCGGAGCGTCAGGCTTCGCCGCCAGCATCTCCTGGCGCAGGCGCCCGGCGTAGTCTTTGCTGGTGAGGCCGGCCACCGGCACCGGCACGAAATCACTATCGCCCAGGAATTGGGCGCGATCGGCGTAGGCTCGCCGCTGCGCCTCGACGATCAGATGCATGGAAGCGTAGGCATCGGGCGGGCCGAGGTCGAGCGGCTCCAAAATGTTGAGCATCTCGAGCAATCCGACGCCGCCCGAGCTCGGCGGCGGCGCGCTCAGGATGGTGAAGCCGCGGAAGTGTCCGACCAGCGGCGCCCGCACCTTGGCCTGGTAAGCGGCGAGATCGTCCAGGCTGATGAGGCCGTGATTCTTCTCCATGCTGGCGGCGATCTCGTGCGCGATCGGACCTCGATAGAAGGCGTCCGGCCCGCTTTCGGCAATCTCCTGCAGCGTCCGCGCCAGCTCCGGCTGCCGGAAGACTTCGCCCGCCTCGTAGTACTTCCCGTCCCGCAGGAAGATGCGCCGCGATTCGTCAAACGTGCCGAGCTTTCCGCTCTCGCCGCGAAGATCACCCGCGAGCGCATAGCTCACTTCAAAGCCGTCCGCGGCCAGGCGGATGGCGGGCGCCATCACCCGCGCCAGACCCAATTTGCCGTACTTCTGCTCGGCCAGAGCCAGGCCGGCCACCGTGCCGGGCACGCCCGAGGCGAGCGCTCCGACCAGGCTCGCGTCTTTGATGAGATTCCCCTGGGCGTCCAGGTACATGTTGTGCGAGGCGCGGCCGGGCGCTGCTTCCCGATAGTCGATGAAGGCGGCCTCACCGGAAGCGAGGCGCACCAGCATAAAGCCGCCGCCCCCGATGTTGCCGGCGAAGGGATGGGTCACGGCCAGTGCGAACCCTACCGCGACCGCCGCGTCCACCGCGTTCCCGCCCGCCCGCAGAATCTCGAGACCGGCATCGGTGGCATGGGCTTCGCTCGAAGCCACCATGCCGTGCCGTCCCGCTACGGCGGCGTAGCCGGGGGCGCAGTGCAGCATCATTGAGAGGGTTGAGAGGGCCACGATGGCCAGGCGGGCGGCCGTCGCGCAGCGGGCAAAGCGCAAGTTGGAGGTACTTCGTAGCATGTGTGACTCCGGCGGTGCGTGGACCGGCACTGCCGCTTTGGGCCTGGCGGCGTCCCTCAAAATCACGTTACAGGGCAGGGAAGATGGCCGAAGACTAAATCTAGGTGAAAACCCGAAGCCGGTCAAGGCGGGTCTGTCCGTGGACCACGGCGCCGGAACCGGGTCGACGGGCACGGCAAGCAGCGCCCCTACCGCGCGCCAGAATTAGCGGTGCAACGGTGGAATTAACTCGATTGGTAACGCTCCCGTAACCTCGATTTCACCCGGATGCGCGTATCATAGTCTGAGCTCGGACGAGCATCAGCGGTCTAGGCTCGGCGGCGCTCGGCCAGTGTTTTTGTCGATTCAGGTTCCGGCCGTTACCAATGGATTGTTTTCACTAGCCGACGCTCTTGGCCGGGCAGTAGTGTAAGCACGGAGAATGCAATGGAAAGCCTTTTGGAAGGATCTTGGGAGCGCCTCTGGGGATGGCTGAGGCAGCACCCGTGGACGGCGGCTACGGCGGCGGTGGTGCTGGTTGCCGCGTTGGCGTCCCCCACGGTCCGGAATACGCAGCCGCCGGGCGCGCAGCCGCCGGTGGATCTCGGCTCCGATGAGCCGCCTTTGTTCATCTAATCGCCCCTGAGCGGGCCGGACGCGCCGCTCGGCGCGATCCAAGGGCTCTCTTTTCCTTCAACATCCTCCGACGCCTGCGGGAATCCGGCCCGGTCGCTTCTCTCCTCCCCGACGGACAACTTGCCCACTCGACTGCGCGGCTTTTGTGGCATACTAGCCCCGGCTTGGCGGCGGCCGGTCCAGACTTGGGCCAGACTTGGGCCAGACTTGTGAAAGACCGGAGGCTAGATATGGCTTTCTGTGCGAAGTGCGGGGCTTCCCTGAACGCGGGCGCTGCCTTCTGCCCATCCTGCGGCGCAGTCGTGGGCGCGACGCCGGGCCCGACACCACCGGCCCCAATCGGACCGCCGGTGACGGCGGCTCCCATGAGTTCCAATGTGGCCGCGGCGCTCTCCTACCTGCTCGGGTTCATCACCGGAATCATTTTTCTCGTGATCGAGCCGTACAGGCGCGACTCATTCGTGCGCTTCCACGCCTTTCAGTCGATCTTTCTGAGCGCAGGATATGTGATCCTTTCGATCGTTTGGGGCGCCGTCTTCGGGGTAATGGTTGTCGCGAGCTTTGGGTTCCTGTGGACTGTGCTGGCAGGGGTCTGGGTCCTGGTGCGGATTGCGTTCTTCGTGCTGTGGCTCTTTATGATGTACAAGGCTTACAACAACGAACGCTATCAACTGCCGTTCATCGGTCCCATTGCGGCCAAGCAGGCGGGCGCGTAAGGGATCCCTCGTAGGACCCCTACGGGGCGACTGTGGCCGGTTCGAGGGCGCCGGAGCACACTTCCTCAGTGGTCACCAAACGCACGCCCGCGGCGGTCATTTCCTCGATGGCCCGCCGCCCGCCTTCGGGGTCGATCTCCCGGATGGCATCCACCACCAGGTCCACCGGCACCTGCAGCCGGCGCAACGCCAGCGCTGATTCCTTCACGCAATAGTCCGTGGCTACGCCGAACACCACGAAGCGGCTCGGGCCGAGCGCCGCGAGGAGCACGTCGAAGTTGGCGTTGGTGGCGACGGAGTACTCCTGTTTTTCGACTTCGAGCGCGAGGTGGCGGGTCCAGTCGAACGGCGGATGAAAGGCGCCCGGCCGATTGGGAATGACGGCGGCCCCGGCGAACGTGGTCTCAGGCACGCGTCGCTGGCCCGGCGTGCCCACGACGCAGTGCGGCGTCCACTCGCCGAATGAGGGATCTTCGAGCGCGTGGGCATCGGCCGAGGAGATCCAGGGGATGTTGTGCTGACGGGCGTATTCCGCCAGCCTCGCGAGCTGCGGCCTTATGCGCTCGGCGCCGGGAACGTAGAGCGCCCCGCCCGGCGACATGAAATCCATCTGGGTATCGACGTCTAGAAAGACCGGACTGTACTCAGCCTCGGCGCCGTGGGACGAGCGATCGTTGTCCGGCGTCTCGGGAGAGGACACGTAATGGCGGCGGACCTCGTCGAGCAGGCGCTCGAGCGCCGCGCTGTGGCCGACCGGATAGCGCGGACCGCCGTGCAGCGACTTGTAGCGCGCGGGCAGGCGTTCCAGGCCCGCAAGCGTCCGGGTGCGCGCCTCGCCGATGGGCGCCGCCGGGCCAAGACGCCGGCCGTCGCGCATCACGAGCTCGAGCAGCGGCGTTCCTTCAGGGTAATCCTCGTCCCAACGCGTCACCAGGTCGTGATGGAACATCTCGCGGCCGTCCGCCTCGCGGCGGGAAAAGCGGAACACCTGCTTGCGTCCGGGCCAATGCGCTTTGTGCTCGCTGAACTTGGTCTTGTACTCGATTTGGCCGTTTTCCTCTTCAACCTCGACCAGCTTGTAGACCACGCCGAGCGCGGGCACGTCGCGTGAGGTGGCGAGGTCCGTGCCCACGCCGAAGGCGTCGATGGGCAGGCCGGCGGCCACCATTTCCTGAATCTTGTATTCGTTCAGATCGCCGCTCACGAAAATCCGCGTGTCGGTGAGGCCGTGCCGGTCGAGGATGGCGCGTACGCCGCGGCTTTTTTCCTGGATGTTGCCGCTGTCGATGCGCACGCCCGCGAGCTTCCGCCCCAGGCTCGCAGCCGTCTCGGCGGCCGCCAGGGTGTCATAGGTGTCGATCAGCAGCGTGGAATCGGGAAAGGTGTCGAGCAGGGCCTCGAAGCTCTCCCGTTCGCTCGGGTAGGCCTGGGTGAACGAATGTGCCGCCGTGCCCGCGATGGGAACGCCGTAAAGGTAGCCCGCGAGCACGTTGGAAGTGCCGGCGCAGCCCCCGACGTAAGCCGCGCGCGCCGCGCGAACGCCGGCCTGGGGTCCGTGGGCGCGGCGGGTACCAAACTCCCACACCGGACGTCCGGCGGCCACGCTGACCACGCGCGCCGCCTTCGAGGCGATGAGCGTCTCGAAATTGGCGACCGAAAGCAGGTAGGTTTCGACGATTTGCGCTTCGAGAATCGGCCCTGTTACCGAAAGGATCGGCTCGCCGCCGAAAATCAAGCTGCCTTCCGGGACGGCGCGGACCTCGCCGCTGAACCGGAAGCGCCGGAGGTAATCGAAGAATGCGTCGGAGACGCGTTGGAAGGCGGGCAGGCGGCGCAAAAACGCCGTGTCGTCCTCGGTGAAACGCAGGTTTTCGAGATATCCGAGGGCAGAGTCAAGGCCCGCCGCCACCAAGTAAGAACGCTCCGGAGGCACCTGGCGCACGAAGAGCTCGAAGGTGGCTCGCAGGTCGACGCGGCGCTCGAAATAGGCAGCCGCCATGGTGAGTTCGTACAGATCGGTGAGCAGCGCGCGATTGTTGTAAGCCTCAATCATGGAGCTCGGGCTATCGGTCATGGCGGTATGTCCAATAGATGCCGGACGACTGTCGCATGGTCCCAATCAGTATGGTTTTGGCGCCGAATCGAAGTCAAGCAAGAGCCGCAGATGAATCAGCGATTTCCGAGCTTACAGGGTAAGCAAAATGAGGGGGAAAGCAGCTTGACTCTGCGCGGTCCGGGTGTACTTTATAGAGGCGACCGAGCGCCTGTTATTGAGTATGGTTCACAGATTTGAAAGCGTGCAGCGGCACCCGCATTTAATGCCAATGCCGGAGCTCGGAAGGGCACTCGGCGGACGATGAATCGTGAAAAATCAAAAATGTTACGAACGAAGCCATGAGGCTGTTGAAAACAAATGACTTCCATTTTCCATATTTGTTGAAAGCCATTAGGTTATTGAAAACAAGAAAGTTATCACGTTAAAGCCAAGAGGTTATTGAAAAGGAAAGCCTTAGCTCGAAAAAACGACCTGATTTTCGGGCTTGATTGTGCAAAATACGCGCGATTTAGGTCATTTTGGGGCTATCTGCGGGGTTGATCCCACCATTTTCTGAAGCTACTACGTGGCGGCGCGAAGCCGCTACCAGGCGATCACAAAGCCAAGTTAGCCCGTGCAAGGGCGGAGGGTTTATGACGAACGAACGCGTTACTCGTGGTTGGGCTGCGCTTCTGATTGCAGCGATCCTGATGATCTTGACGGCGGTTGCCCTGCCGGCGCAGGCCTTCACCACGCTACTCAACCTCGACTGGACGAACGGCGCTGACCCCGAGGGGCCGCTGCTCCAGGGTACGGATGGGAACTTCTACGGCACAATGTACGAAGGCGGCGCCTACGGCTATGGCACGGCCTTCAAAATCACACCCGATGGCGTCCTGACGACGCTTTACAGCTTTTGCGCCCAGGCCAATTGTGCTGATGGCGCCTACCCCTTTGGCGGGCTGATTCAGGCCACAGACGGGAACTTCTACGGCACAGCGTTCGACGGCGGGTCCAGTGAGTTCTGCTGCGGCACGGTCTTTAAAATCACCCCAGGGGGCACATTCACGAGGCTGTACAGTTTTTGCGCCCAAACGAACTGCACGGACGGAGCCTATCCTCAGGGCGGCCTAGTCCAGGCCACCGACGGCAACTTTTACGGAACAACTTACGGATACGGCGTTTATGGCTACGGCACCGTCTTCAAAATCACCCCGGGGGGGGCGCCAACGACGCTGTACAGCTTTTGCGCCCAAACCAATTGCGCGGACGGCTCCAACCCAAACGGTGGGCTGATTCAAGCTAGCGACGGCAACTTCTATGGGACAACCGCTAATGGCGGAGCTCAATATCGTGCCTTGGCTAACCTCGGTACGGTCTTCAGAATCACCCCAATCGGCACGCTGACCACACGGCACAGCTTCCACTTCGCGGACGGATCGCACCCTTTTGCAGGCTTGGTTCAGGCTGCGGACGGCACCTTCTATGGGACGACTTACGAGGGAGGGTACGGAGGCAACGTAAACTGCCTCCGCTTCGGTTGCGGGACGGTCTTCAACATCACCTCAGGCGGCACGCTTACCACCCTGCATACCTTCGACTCGAGGCACGGTGGCTTTCCGCTGGCAGCGCTGATTCAAATGCCAGACGGGAACTTCTATGGAACAACGCAAAATGGATCCAACGACGCTTGCTTTGGCGGCTGCGGCACGATCTTTAAAATCACTCCAACTGGGAGGCTGACCACGTTGCACAGCTTCGACGGGAGTGACGGAAACTACCCGGACTTCCCGCTCGCGCAGGGCACAGACGGGATCATCTACGGGACAACTCAAGAAGGCGCCAATGACATCTGCTCGGGTGGCTGCGGGACGCTATTCAGCCTCAGGGGGAAGTTTGCCCCGCTCGTGGAAACCAAGCCTGCCTTCGGCAACGTGGGGAAAGCCATCGGGATCCTAGGAAACAACCTGACGGGCACGACCAGCGTCACGTTCAACGGCACGGCGGCTGAGTTCACGGTAGTGTCGGACTTTGAGATCACCACCACCGTGCCGGCCGGCGCCTCGAGAGGCAGCGTGGAGGTAGCGAGTCCAGGCGGCACGTTGATGAGCAATGAGCCGTTCCAGGTGGTCCCGTGATTTCGAGGCTCAGTCTGCAGAGGGGAGAGAGTATGAGGGGAGCCAGGGAGACAGGTATGACTCGAAAACCCAGTGTATTTCTGTTCACGATTTTCGCCATGGTGGCGGGAGGGAGCGTCGTTTCCCAGGCCGCCCAGCCACAGTCCCCGTTAACGCGTCATGTGCGTAGCGTGATCCTCGATGGGCAGGCGCATTCTGTCGGCCGGCTCCCCGCACAACAGTCCCTGCAACTCGACGTTGTCCTTCCGATACGCGATCAAGCAGGGTTGGACAGCCTGTTGCAAGAACTCTACGATCCTTCAAGCCCGTTCTACCGGAACTTCATTACGGTGCCGGAATTCACGGCCAGGTACGCTCCCACCCAGGAAGATTATGACGCCGTGGTCCGTTTCGCGAAAGCGAATGGCTTCACGGTGGTTGGCGGCTCCCGCGATTCGCTGGACGTGCAGATGAAGGGATCGGTGGCGGCCATCGAGTCAGCCTTCCACGTCACCATGGGCGTGTACCAGCACCCCACGGAGAACCGCACGTTCTATTCTCCCGACCGGGAACCCACGGTGAACCTGCCTTTCCAACTGTGGCACATCTCCGGCTTGGACAACTACTCGATCCCGCGGCCGGCGCTCGTCCGTCGATCCGACGGTGCGCACTCCCTGGCAACGAGCGGCTCCTGTCCTGAGCAGTCCTTCTGCGGCAGCGACATGCGCGCGGCTTACTACGAGGGAACGGCTCTGACGGGCGCCGGACAGAACATTGGATTGTTGGAGTACGCCGGCTTCGACATCGCCGACGTGAACACCTACTACGAGAATGCCGGGCAGACCAGAACGGCCGCGGTGACGGGCGTCTCCACCGATGGAACCTCCGTCAACTGCGTCTACAAGGGCGGCTGCGACGACACGGAACAGACCACGAACATCACGCAGTCGCTCGGCATGGCGCCCGGCGTAACGACGGTGTACGTGTACGTGGGTTCCACGGACACCGCATTGCTCGGCGCCATGTCTTCGGATACGCCATTGCCCTTGAATTTGAGCTCTTCGTGGTCCTGGAGCCCAGCCGATCCGGATACCGACGATCCCTACTTCGAGAAGATGGCGGCGCAGGGCCAGAGTTTCTTCGAAGCCGCCGGCGCGAGCGGCGACAGATCTCCCTGGCCGGCGGATGCTGCGTACGTCACGAGCGTGGGCGGCACGGGCTTGACCACTCAGGGCGCGGGCGGCCCCTGGGCTTTGGAAACCGGGGGATACGGTGGCGGCGGCTATTATGCTGCGGACGACATTCCGATTCCGCCCTGGCAGCAACTCCCGGGCGTGATCAACACCGCCAACGAGGGGTCCACGGTCTATCGGAATTACCCGGACGTCTCCGCAAACGCGAGCTTCACCTTTTACGTCTGCGCCGACCAGCAAGCCTGCACGGCAAACGTCTATGGCGGGGCTGGTTTTGCGGCGCCCATGTGGGCCGGCTACCTGGCCCTGGCCAATCAACAGGCGGCTGCCAACGGAGACGCGCCGCCGGGCTTCATAAATCCAGCGATTTATCTGCTGGGTGTGGGATTAAGCTATGACGCCGATTTCCACGACATCACCACCGGCAATAACGGCTTTCCGGCGGTTGTCGGCTATGATCTGGCGACCGGATGGGGCACTCCGAACGGTTCCGGCCTGATCAATGCGCTGTTCGAAGCGCCGTCGCCTTTCTTCGCCATTGGCGCGTCCCCCAACCTGATTACGGTGGACGATGGCGGCACTTTCACCGTCACGATTACCACGGCGGCGGAGAACGGCTTCAACGCGCCGGTAGCGCTGTCAACGAGCTACAAAGGGGCGAAGTTCAGCCCGAATCCCATACCGGCGCCCGGTTCAGGGACTTCCACCCTGACGGGCGAGGTCCCCAAGGGCGCCAAAGCCGGAGTCTACACGCTCAAGGTAACGGGCAAAGGCGGAGGCATAACGCAAACGACCAGCATCACTCTGACCGTTGAGAAATAGTGACTGTGTTTGGAGTGCGGTAGCTTGCAGCCGCTTTTGTCAGGCCAGCTTGCTGGCCGGGACGATGCTAAGATTCACTGCACGTCTGCCGGGACCTTGCGACGCCGCGAGCAAGCTCGCGGGAGGAAAGCGCCAGCAAGCTACCGCACGCCAAACTCGTGCGCAGGCCGAGGACAGCGAGGAGGAAACATGCGAAAAATTGGGTGGAAAACGGCGTGGGCCGTCTCTGTCATGTGCGCAATCACGGCGATTGTCTCACCGGCGCAGACGTTCACCACCCTGCACAGCTTCGAGGGAAGGGACGGCCAATACCCCTACGCGGGGCTGGTCCAGGCCACCGTTGGAAGCCTGGACGGGATAACGGCCGATGGCGGTGGCGACGGAGGAGGGACGGTCTTCAAAATCAGCCCCAACGGCGCGATGACGACCCTTTACCGTTTTTGCGCCCAACCTGGGACGGCAAATACCCACTGGCCACGCCAATTCAGGCTCCCGATGGCAGCCTCTATCGAACAACAAATCTGGGCGGCGCCAATGACGATGGCACGGTCTTCGAGATCGCCCGCGATGGAATGCTCACGACCCTTTACGTTCTACGGGACAACTGTCTATGGCGGGGCTAGCGGCGACGGCACAGTCTTCAGCCTATCCGTGGGTCTTGGTGCGTTCGTGGCAACACTGCCAACCTCTACCACGGTAGGAGCAGGCGTCAGGATTCTGGGCACCAATCTGACTGGAGCGACCAGCGTCACATTTAACGGCACGATTGCCACGTTCAAGGTGACCTCCAGTTCCTTAATCACGACCACGGTTCCGGCGGGCGCCACGACCGGGAAGGTTCAGGTGGTAACACCAAGCGGCACGCTGACCAGCAATGTGCCGTTCCGGGTGCTGCCGTGATTTCCAGCGTCAGTTCAGACCGGAAGGCTGAATCGGAAGAGAGGATGCCATGCGACAAATCAAGGAATCAAAACGAAATCGCGGACGGGCGGCAGGGCTGGTTGCCGCAATCTTAGTTACGCTGGCGGGGGCGGCGGTGGCGCCCGCGCAGAGCTTCAGGGTACTGGTAAACTTCGACGGGTCCGACGGCTTCGGCCCTGTGGCCGGTGTGGTGCAGGGCCTCGACGGCAGCCTCTTCGGGGCAACCTCCGTGGGCGGGAGTAATGGCAGCGAATGCCTTGGCCTGGGCTGCGGCATCATCTTCAAAGTCACCCTTGGCGGCACGCTGACCACGGTGTATAACTTCTGCAGCCAAACACACTGCACGGACGGCAATGCTCCTGTGGCCGGTGTAACCTTGGGCACCGATGGAAACTTCTACGGCATCACCGAGAGCGGCGGGACCAACAATAACGCAGAGCTCTGCCCGTACACCTACCTGGACGGCTGCGGCACAGTCTTCAAGGTCACGCCCACAGGCGCGTTGACCACGCTTTACAACTTCTGCTCTCAAACCGGCTGCGCGGACGGCGCCGCACCCTATGCCAGCCTGGTCCAGGCCACCGACGGGAACTTCTACGGAACAACCAACATTGGCGGTTCCGGCTTCGACTATGTTTCTTGCGGCGCGATTGGCTGCGGCACAGCCTTCAAAATTACCCCGAGCGGCACGCTGACCACGCTGCATAGCTTCTGCTCCGAGGGCGGTTCATTGTGCACCGACGGCGCCGACCCCCAGTCCGGCCTGGTCGAGGGCCGCGACGGGAACTTATACGGGACAATGGCACACGGCGGGGCTAACGACGGGGGCACAGTTTTCAAAATCACGCCCACGGGCACGCTGACCACGCTGTACAGCTTTTGCGCCGAGGAAAAGTGCACGGACGGTGAAATACCTGCGGCCAGCCTGATCCAAGCCCCCGACGGGAACTTCTATGGGACAACGTTTTTCGGCGGGGACGGTGATTGGGGTACGATCTTCAAAATCACCCCCACGGGCACGCTCACCACGGTTTATCGCTTCCACTGCGTCAACTACTCCACCTGTCCTGAAGGTGCGAACCCCGGTGCTGGCTTGATCCGCGCCACCGACGGGAACTTCTACGGGACAACCGAAATCGGAGGCGCTGACCGCTCAGGCACGGTCTTCGAAATCACTCCCACAGGCACTCTGACCACGCTCCACAGCTTCGATTTGGTTGACGGCTACAGGCCTACGGCCGCCTTGGTGCAAGCTACGAGCGGAGTCCTCTACGGGACAACCAACCAAGGCGGAGCCAACCAGTGTTCCTCTGACTACCCGGGCTGTGGGACGATCTTCGTCCAGAAGGTGGGCCTCGGACCGTTCGTGGAAACGCTGCCCGCGTCGGGCGAGGCCGGGAGGGAGGTCAACATTCTGGGAACGAATCTGACCGGCGCCACCAGCGTCACGTTCAACGGCACTCCTGCCGTGTTCAAGGCAGGTTCGAGTTCGTTCATCACGACCACCGTACCGGCGGGCGCCGCCACCGGCAAGGTCCAGGTCGTAACGCCCGGCGGCACGCTGACGAGCAACGTGCCGTTCCGGGTGTTGCCGTGATGGGCTCAACGAGGGGTCGATCCGCGCCGGTTCACGAAGTGCGCCCCGCTCGGAGAGTCAAAACATAGGCTACATGTCTATGCTTCGTTGACGATGCCGAAAAGCCTTGCCGTTACATCTTCATGTGCGTGTGGTCGCCGCTCGCGGCGCCCGAGGAAAAGAAGAGGAAGAAATTCGACGGGGCCTGTAGGGCGGTGCCGGCCTGCTCCGCCGCCTGTATGGCCTCGAACGAGGTAATTCCGCTGCTGCCATCCCTTGACGGCCAGTCGCTCTCATCAAGGACCAGCACCGGGATGACTTGCCACCAGATCGGGGGCAAGTTGGTGTCCATGGAAAGGACCACATGACTATGGTTCGGAGTGGGCACGAAAGTATTGGCGGGCGGCGGTGGCAAAAAGCCCAACTGAACCAGAACGGGTCCGAGATCGAGCCGTGAGGCGTGCATGGTGCAGGTGCCGGGCGCCGTGCCGGGTTCCGGACACTGGGTGTAGACGAGGGGCTTGGCTTTAAAGGCCTCCGGCAAGGCGCCAAAGAGGCTGATCAAGGTGCTTCCGAGCGTCGGACCGCAAATCGTGCCTTGCACGACCCCCGTGCAGGAGATGGCGTCGTTCGGATTCTGATCGTCATCGACTGAGAACATGGGAACCAGCACAAACAGGGGCTCAGTGGTCAGGAATGGATTTCCGGCTTGTCCGGGCGGATTGATCGAGGGGTTGGTGCCGACCTGGCATATGGGAGTCTGCATCTCTCCGGGGTCCTGGGCAGCGATCTTCCCGTTGAAGTTCAAATCGTCGTAGGGTTGGTCGATGCAGTCGAAGTTCTGCTTGTACGTGAAAAAGAGTACTTTGCCCTGGCCAAACCCTAACGTCTGGTTGGCGTTCAGGTTCTGACCGAAGGCGGCGCCCGCCATCAATCCACAGCCGAGCAGCAGGAGCAGCCGCAGAATGGTGTTCTTCATGTTTCCTCCCGATACGCGAGTTTAGTTTCACTTCCCAGCCATGAGTACGGCTGGCGCCGCAATTTGGATTTTTCTGGACCATGACCAACCCCATCCGGGTTGGTATAATACCCTCCACTGCCAGTGAGCCCGTAAGGGCGAGCTTCCAACCCGCCCCTACCGCTGCCGCGTCAGGCGGAATGTCATCGGGCGCACGATTGAGCGAGGATTCGATGTCTGAGATTTCAGCCGCTCCGGCAAGCGTACCTCAAGGCTCGGGCCCGATCACCGAGATCGACATTCTCTGGATCACGGCCGGCCTCGGCTGCGATGGCGAGAGCATCGCCATGACCGCGGCCACGCAGCCGAGCATCGAGGATCTGCTGGCCGGCGGGATTCCCTGGGTGCCCAAGGTGCGGCTTCACAATCCCGTCCTCGCTTACGAAGTCGGGGATGACTTCCTCAGGCCGTTTCACCTTGCCGTCGAGGGGCGGCTCGCCTCATACATCCTGGTGGTGGAAGGCTCGATTCCCAACGAAAAGAACAAGACCCAGGGTTACTGGGCCTCGCTCGGGACCGATGAAAAGACCGGCCAGCCGATCACGACCTGCGAATGGATTGACGGGCTCGCGCCCAGGGCCTGGGCGGTGCTGGCGGCCGGAACCTGCGCCACCTACGGCGGCATCCACGCCATGCAGGGAAACCCGACGGGCTGCATGGGCCTGGCGGACTATCTGGGCTGGGACTGGAAATCGAAGGCCGATATTCCCATCGTGTGCGTGCCGGGATGTCCCGTGCAGCCGGACAATTTCATGGAGACGCTGCTTTATCTGCTCCGGATGGCGGCGGGCCGCGCCCCCATGATCCCGCTCGACGACTGCCTGCGGCCGACGTGGCTCTTTGGACAGACGGTCCACGAAGGGTGCGACCGCGGCGGCTACTATGAGCAGGCGGAGTTCGCGGAGTCGCACGGCTTGCCGCAGTGCATCGTGAAGCTGGGATGCTGGGGTCCGGTTGTCCAGTGCAATGTAGGAAAGCGCGGCTGGATGGGCGGCATCGGGGGCTGCCCGAACGTCGGTGGAATCTGCATCGGCTGCACCATGCCCGGCTTTCCCGACAAGTTCATGCCGTTCATGGACCAGCCGCCGGGCTCGCTGCTGTCTTCCCAGGCGGTGAGTACGTACGGCAGGGCAATCCACACGCTCCGGCGGTTCACGCAGGCCTCTCTGAACAAGGAGCCCGCGTGGAGGCGCCGCGGGTCGTCCTAGTTGCAGGCGGGCCGGGGTGCGAGGTCGGTAGGAAAAGCGAAATGAGTTCACTTTCGAGTTCACCAGTCCGGGACAGCGGGCCGTCCGCCGCCAAATCCGAGGCCGCGGGCGTCGACCAGGCCGTGGCGATTCTCGGTGCACTGGCGGGCGTATTCCTGCAGAGCGAAGGCGCTGTCGCAACGCCACCCATGTCCATGGAAGTGTCCTATGCGCTCCCTCTCAAGGGGAAAATCCAAAGTGCTGCCGGCGAAGAAGCGCAGCCTACCCTCGAAGCCCGCTATCGCGCCCTGGTGGAGCAGATTCCGGCTGTCGTTTTCATGGCCTATCTCGACCGCGGGATCGGTGAGGCTTACGTAAGCCCGCAGATTGAGGCTGCGCTCGGGTTCACGCAGCAGGAATGGCTCGAAGACCCGGTTCGCTGGTATCGCCAGATTCACCCCGCCGACAAGCAGCGTTGGAGCGCCGAAGCCGCCACCATGTTTCTGACCGGCAATCCCCTGCGATCTGCCTATCGCGTGATGGCCCGGGACGGCCGCGTGATCTGGTTCCACTGCGAAGCCAAGATGATCCGGCGCGAGGACGGCCGTCCGTGGTTTATCCACGGAGCCGCCTTCGACATTACGGACCTCAAGGAGGCGGAAGAGTGCCTGAAGGAAGAGCGGAATGTGGCTTCCGCCATTCTCGACACGGTGGGCGCGCTGGTCGTGGTTCTTGACCCGTCCGGCCGCATCGTGCGCTTCAACCGCGCCTGCGAGCAGACTACCGGATCCCGTTTCAACGAGGTCGAGGGAAAGCACCTGTGGGACCTGTTCATGGCTGCGGAGGACCCGGAGCGCCTTCCGGTGATTTTGGATCGTCTGCGGCACAGCGAGCTGCCCGATGATTATGAGAGCTACTGCGTGAACCGCGAGGGTGTTTGGCGATTGATCGCGTGGTCCAGCACCCTGCTGCGCGCCGACGACGGCGCAGTGACCCACATTATCGCTACGGGCATCGATGTAACGGAGCGCAAGCGCCTGTCGGACGCCATTCTGGAGGTGAGCGCCCGGGAGCAGCGGCGCATCGGGCAGGATCTTCACGACGGACTCGGCCAGCACCTGACAGGAATCGCTTTCATGAGCAAGGCGCTCGAGCAGAAGCTCGAGGAACATTCGCTCCCGGCGTCGGCTGACGCCGCCAAAATCGTCAAACTCGTGAATCAAGCGATCAACATCACGCGGAAGCTCGCGCAAGGACTGCTTCCGGTGGTTTCCGAGGCCGACGGTTTGATGTCCGCCTTGCAGCAGTGGGCCAACGAGGTGGAGGACCTGTTCGGGATTTCCTGCCGGTTTCAGTGCAATGAGCCGGTGCTGATCCACGACGCCGGCGACGCCACCCACCTCTACCACATCGCGCAGGAAGCCGTGAACAACGCCATCAAACACGGCGAGGCGCGGCATATCGTGATCCGCCTCGGCATCATCAACGGTTCCGGCTCACTCACGATCCAGGATGACGGCAAGGGATTTCCCGAGGAACCCGGCGCGCCGCCTGGGAGGGGCTTGCAGATCATGAGCTATCGGGCCAAGATGGTCGGGGGCAGCATGGAAGTCCAACCGGGCCCCGGCAGGGGTACTGTGGTAACGTGCCTCTTTCCCATGCGCGGTACCGAGGAGGATGAAAGACAGCGTGATTCCTGACCGCGAGACATCTCCGGTGACCCGCAAGCGCAAAGTTTTTGTGGTGGATGACCACCCGATTGTGCGCCAGGGACTCGCGCAGCTCATCAACCGCGAGCCTGACCTGGTGGTGTGCGGTGAGGCAGGAGACTCTCATTCCGCCCGGCAGGCGATTACAACCGTCAAGCCCGATATCCTGGTGCTCGATATCTCGCTAAGCGGACCGGACGGGATCGAGCTGCTCAAAACCATCCGGCAGCGCGAGCCCGGCCTGCCCGTCCTCGTGCTTTCCATGCATGACGAGTCGATTTACGCCGAGCGCGCCCTGCGGGCGGGCGCGAACGGCTACATCATGAAGCAGGAGGCCGCAGAAAAGGTCCTAATGGCTGTCCGACGCATCCTCGATCGCGAGGTCTACGTCAGCGAGCGGGTGGCCAACAAGATGCTGCACCAGCACATCGGCCGTTCGACGACCGTGACCCAATCACCGCTCGACGACCTGACCGATCGGGAACTCGAAGTGTTCCGCTTGATCGGCCACGGATACGGAACCCGGCAGATCGCCGAAGAGCTGTACCTGAGCGTGAAGACGGTGGAGTCGTATCAGGCGCATATCAAGGAGAAGATGGCCTTCCACAGCGCTCGCGAGCTGGTGCAGCACGCGATCCAGTGGGTGATCAGCGAAAAGCAGGCGAGCGACCGGGCGACCGGGCGCTGATCGAGGCCTGCCGTCGCACTCCCGGTCAAAACATTCCGGTCAACACCTGCTCGTTCGCCGCGCCCTTCCAATTTTGACTGCTAGTAATCAACTGATTAATCGGGAAGCTCCCGATTCCCTCCGTAGTAGTAACCACGAATAAAAAAACAGGGCTCAGCCCGCTTGAGGCCGCGCGCCGGCTCCTGTATTTCATTGGAGTGCGGGCCTAGGAATTTCGATAGCGTCGATTTCACCCCGCATAGCACAGGGGCAATCACCGCGCGTCATCCGGTTGGCGAAGGGAAAGGAGACCAGATCATGGCAGCAGAAGCAGTTCCTTACGGACGGGTGACCCAGAAAAAGCCCCCTGTCTCCGACGTCCACATCGTCTGGATGACTGCGGGCCTCGGTTGTGACGGCGATTCGGTTTCCATCACCGCGGCCACTCAGCCGAGCATTGAGGACGTGCTATTGGGGGCCATTCCGGGCCTCCCGAAGGTCCACTTGCACAATCCGGTACTCGCCTACGAATGCGGCGACGACTTCATGAAGTACTGGTACCAGGCGGAAGAAGGGAAGCTTGATCCCTTCGTGCTGGTGGTGGAAGGATCGATTCCCAACGAGAAGATCAAGACGGAAGGGTACTGGGCGGCCATGGGGACCGACTCCAAAACCGGCCAGCCCATTACGACCAATGAGTGGATTGACAGGCTTGCTCCCAAGGCGCTGGCCGTGATCGGCTGCGGCACCTGCGCGACCTACGGCGGCATCCATGCGATGGCGGGAAATCCGACGGGCTGCATGGGTCTCGCGGACTACCTGGGCTGGAGCTGGCGGTCCAAGGCAGGGATTCCGATAGTGAACGTCCCGGGCTGCCCCGTGCAGCCCGACAATTTCATGGAGACCGTACTGTACCTGCTCTATCAGGCTTCGGGCCTGGCCCCGATGATCCCGCTGGACGACCAGTTGCGCCCGCGCTGGCTGTTCGGCAGCACCGTCCACGAGGGATGCGACCGGGCGGGTTACTACGAGCAGGGCGACTTTGCAGAGGAGTATGGGTCGCCTAAGTGCATCGTGAAGCTCGGGTGCTGGGGCCCTGTCGTGAACTGCAACGTTCCCAAGCGTGGCTGGATGGCCGGCATCGGCGGATGCCCAAACGTGGGCGGCATATGCATCGGCTGCACCATGCCCGGCTTCCCGGACAAGTTCATGCCCTTCATGGACGAGCCTCCGGGCGCCCGAGTCTCAACCGGGCTCGCGAACGCTTACGGTCGCGCGGTTTCAGCGCTGCGTTCGTTCACGAACGACACGGTTAACAAAGAGCCGAAGTGGCGGCACCGCGGTGCGGAGCTGACCACCGGCTATCATCCGAGGACCTACTGAAAAGAGTCCTCGTCATCCTGGAAAAGGAGTGATCCACTATGGGCACGATCACGGCTCCGGCCACAGAGACTCCCACCAAGTCGCGAAAGCTGGTCGAGATGAATTGGGACCCGATCACCCGCATTGTGGGTAGCCTCGGGATCTTCACAAAGATCGATTTTGATAATCGGACCGTTGCGGAGTGCCACAGCACCTCGTCCATCTTCCGGGGCTACAGCATCTTTATGAAGGGCAAAGACCCGCGCGATGCCCATTTCATCACCAGCCGCATCTGCGGCATCTGCGGCGACAACCACGCCACCTGCGCCACGTACGCACAGAACATGGCTTTCGGCGTGCGACCGCCCGCTCTCGGCGAGTGGATCATCAATCTCGGCGAGGCCGCGGAGTACATGTTCGATCACAACATCTTCCAGGACAATCTGGTGGGCGTCGACTTCTGCGAGCAGATGGTCAAGGAGACGAACCCGAGCGTGCTGGCAAAGGCCGAGAAGACTCAATCGCCGCACTCCAATCTGCACGGCTTCCGCACCATCGCCGACATCATGCGGGCGCTCAACCCCTTCACGGGCGCCTTTTATCGCGAAGCCCTGCAGATGAGCCGCATGACCCGGGAAATGTTCTGCCTGATGGAAGGCCGCCACGTTCATCCTTCCACACTCTACCCCGGAGGCGTGGGCACGGTCCCGACCATCCAACTCTTCACGGATTACCTGGTGCGGCTGATGAAGTACGTGGAATTCATGAAGAAGGTGGTCCCGCTGCACGACGACCTGTTCGACTTTTTCTACGAGGCCTTGCCCGGCTATGAGGAAGTGGGCCGGAGGCGCGTTTTGCTCGGCTGCTGGGGATCGTTCAATAACCCCGACGTCTGCGATTACACCTACAAGAACATGACCAACTGGGGCCGCGGCATGTTCGTAACTCCGGGCGTGGTGGTGGACGGCGAGCTTGTTACCACGGATCTGGTGGACATCAATCTGAACATCCGCATCCTTCTCGGCAGCTCCTATTACGACGACTGGGATGGCGGCGAGACTTTTGTGAAGAAGGATCCGTTGGGCAATCCGGTGGACCAGCGTCACCCATGGAACCAGACCACCACTCCGCGTCCGCAGAAGCGCGACTTTGCGGGCAAGTACACGTGGGTCATGTCGCCGCGCTGGTTCGACAAGCGCACCGGAGACCATCTGGCGCTCGACACCGGCGGCGGCCCCATCGCCCGCTTCTGGGCCACGGCGCTGGCGGGCATGGTGGACATCGGCTACCTCAAGGCGACCGGCAAGAGCGTGAAGATTTACCTGCCGAAAACCACGTCGTTGCCCGAAGTCGAGTTTGAATGGAAAATCCCCAAGTGGTCGAACGCCATCGAACGCGACCGGGCCCGGACTTATTTTCAAGCTTACTCAGCAGCCGCGGCGCTCCACTTCATCGAAAAGGCGATCGCCGAACTGCACGCGGGGCGAACCAGGACCTGGACGGACTTCAAGGTGCCCGACGAGGCGATCGGTTGCGGGTTCCATGAGGCTGTCCGCGGCGTGCTCTCGCATCACGTCGTCATTCGGGGCGGTAAGATTGCAAACTACCACCCGTATCCGCCGACGCCCTGGAACGCCAATCCTCGAGACGTCTACGGCACGCCCGGGCCTTACGAGGACGCGGTGCAGAACACGCCCATCTTCGAAGAGAACGGACCCGACAAGTTCAAAGGGATTGACATCATGCGCGCCGTGCGCAGTTTCGACCCTTGCCTGCCGTGCGGAGTTCACATGTATCTCGGCAACGGCAAGGTGATCGAGACGCGGCACTCGCCGATGTTTGGCCTTGTGCCTTAGAGTTTCCCGTTGGGGCCGGAGCCTGCCGCCACTTGGCACTCCGGGACGGCGAAGAGCAGCAACCTGGGCTGTGCCGCCGCAGGCGCCGCGACGGTGGCTAGGCTCGGGGCTCAGGTTGCTGCCGGGGGTTTCGGTCGAGTTCTGCGAAAGGAGTTATGCGCGACGAGCGGGAATTCCAGCAGCGAATTGAACAAATCGGGGAGTTGACCGAGCGGCTCGACAAGAGCGCCGATCCCGATCTCCGCGAGGCGTCGCAGGAGCTCGTGCAGCGGATCATGGAGTTGCACGGCGCCGGCCTCGATCAGATGATGGCCATCATCCGCCAAGCCGGAGAAGCCGGCGAGCGCATTGTGGAGCGCTTCAGCCGCGATGACCTCGTCCGTAGCCTGCTTTTGTTGTACGGACTGCATCCGCAGGACGTCCTGACGCGAGTCCGGCAGGCGTTGGACAAGCTTGAGCCTTCCTTGCGCTCGCATGGGGTTACGGCCGAGCTGGTTGGCGTCGTAGAAGGCGTAGCTCAGGTAAAGATTGATGGGATCTTGAAAGGTTGCGGGGCTGCCGCCCTTCGAATCTCGGTCGAGGGGGCTATATGCGAGGCGGCCCCGGACCTTTCGGGATTGGTGATCGAGGGTATCGCTGAGCCGGTCTCCTCAGCGTTCGTGCCGGTGGGCGCACTGCTCAATGGGAACCGGGGGAACCGATCCGCCGGGCGGACCTCGAGTCAGCCATGAGTTCCACAGGTTTGCCGCGGCCAAACCGGGCTTTCGCTTCGTTGAGCAAGCTTGCGCGCGGGTCCGCGCCGGTTGAGCGATGCGAACTGTGCAGTTCCGCGCTGGCGCCGTCCCATCAGCATCTCATCGAGCTCGCCCGGCGACGCCTGGTGTGCGCCTGCGACGCTTGCGCGGTGCTGTTCAGTAGCCAAGACTCCCCGAAGTACAAGCGGGTGCCGCGCCGGGTGCGATATCTTAACGACTTTCAGATGACCGACGGGCAGTGGGACAGCCTGATGATCCCCATCGGCATGGCCTTCTTCCTCTACAGTTCCGTTGACTGCAAAATGGTCGCTCTTTACCCGAGCCCCGCCGGTCCAACCGAGTCCCTCCTCTCACTTGAAGCCTGGCAAGAGATTGTCGATGAGAATCCCCCCCTCGCCGCCATGGAGCCTGACGTCGAAGCGCTGCTCGTGAATCGGGTCACGCGCCTTGGCGGGCCGTCCACTCCGGAGTACTACCTCGTCCCAGTCGACGAGTGCTATCGCCTGGTGGGTCTGATTCGGGGGAACTGGCGAGGATTTTCCGGCGGAACCGAGGTGTGGAAGAAGATCGGGGACTTCTTTGCGGACTTGAAGGGCAGGGCAGGCTGGCCCGCGGAGATTCGCCATGCCTGACTTGAGCTTCGCGGTGGAAGGAGCGGAAGCGGTTCCCTTTGCCGCCGCCCCGTTGCTTGCCCTAAAACTGCGGCTGAACAATTCTCCCGCCGACGAAGGCATTCACAGCGTGGTGTTGCGCTGCCAGATCCAGATTGAAGTCACGCGGCGGCGTTACGACCCTTCGGAACAGGTCCGGCTCCACGATTTGTTCGGTGAACCCAAGCGCTGGGGCGAGACGATGCGGAGCATGCTGTGGACCCAGACTGCGGTCGTGGTGCCTCCGTTTGCCGGCAGCACGTCGGTGGATCTTCAAGTGCCCTGCAGCTTCGATTTGAACGTTGCAGCCACCAAATACTTTTATGGGCTAGGCGACGGCGAAGTGCCGCTCTGCCTGATGTTCAGCGGGTCCGTCTTCTATGCCGGCGATAACGGCGTACTCCAGGTTGCGCCTGTTTCATGGGACAAGGAAGTGCGGTTCCGCCTGCCGTTGCGCGTGTGGAAGGAAATGATGGAGCTTTACTATCCCAATAGCAATTGGCTTTGCCTGCGCCGCGACGTCTTCGATCGGCTCTACGGCTACAAGGTGCGGCACGGAATCCCAACCTGGGAAGAGACTCTCGATCGCTTGTTCGAAGCGCTTGAAGAAACGGTCCCGTCATGAGCGCCTGCGGAATCGAACAGGTCGCGAACGCAGTGCTCTATGAAGGGTACATTCTCTACCCTTATCGGCCGTCGGCCGTCAAGAATCGCAAGCGATTCAATTTCGGGGTCCTGTATCCGAGCGGGTTCAGCGAGGCCCAGGGCGGCATCGACGCCTGCAGGGTGCAGACCGAATGCCTGATCGCCGCCGGCGCCGATGCCCGCCTCGACGTGAAGGTGCGGTTCTTGCAACTCATCTCGAGGCTGGTAGGCGAGTTCGACGCGCCGCTCGCGGAAATGCCCGAGGAGCCCAGTGCCGGATTCAGGCTGGTCGAAAGCCTCGAGATCGACGGCGCCGTGTTCGCAGCCTGGCAGGAGGCTGTCGAGCGCGAGATCGTGGTGACGGACTGTGGCGTTGCGGCGCTCGCGACCAAGCCGCTGAGACGCGAATTCACGCTTACTTCGCGTGAGCATTACGCGGCCCTGCCGAACGCTCGAGGAAGGGTGGCAGGCGCTTTCCTTCGCCGCCAGCATTTCATCCTGGGGGCCGTGGAGATTTCGGCAGAGCCGGCGGGCGAGGGCCATTTCAAGATCAGGGTGCGTGCACTCAATCTCACACCTTTTGAGCGGAGCGGCACCCGGGAAGCTGCCACGGAGCGCGCGCTCGTTTCGGCCCACACAATCCTGGCGGTCCGCGGGGGCGAGTTCGTCTCGCTGCTGGATCCGCCGGAAGCTGCGAAGGACGCGGCTGCCGGATGCACGAATGTCGGAACCTTTCCCGTGCTGGCCGGTGAGCCTGGAAGCCGCGATGCGATGCTCTCCTCGCCCATCATCCTTTACGATTACCCGCAGATCGCGCCGGAGAGCGCGGGGAACTTCTTCGACGGTACCGAGATCGACGAAATGCTGGCCCTGCGCGTGATGACCATGACCGAAGACGAGAAGCGCGAGATGCGGCAAGTTGACCGGCATGCCCGCGAGCTCCTGGAGCGGACGGAATCGCTGCCACCCGAGCACTTGATGAAGCTGCACGGCGCGCTGCGCGGGCTGCGTCCCGCGCGGGAGGACACGGTATGAACGAATGGGAATGGCAGCTTCTCGAGGAGAGGATGCCGGTAAAATCGGTACAAGTCCGGGGTGTCGATATCCGTAAAGGCGACCGCGTATGGCTGCGGCCGCGGCAGGGCGGAGACATTTTCGACATGGCCTTAAAGGGTAAGTTCGCGACCATCGAGTCCATCGAGCAGGATTACGAGGGGCAAATCCAGTTGGCTGTGGTGGTCGACGACGACCCGGGAAGGGACCTGGGGATGCTTCGGCAGCCCGGACACCGCTTCTTCTTTTCCCCCTCGGAGGTCGAGCCGATTCTCCAGTGAGGGCGGGCAACGAATGTTTGTGCGTCGCTGGGAATTGACAGGCAAGGGTTTTCTTATGCCGAACACCAGCATCCTCGTTGCGGGTATCGGAAACATCTTCCTGGGCGACGATGGCTTTGGAGTTGAGGTGGCGCGGCGTCTGGGCGAGCGCCGGTTGCCCGAGGGAGTCAAAGTGGTGGACTTCGGTATCCGAGGTTTCGATCTTGCGTATGCGCTGATGGACGCGCGCGAGGACGTCACGATCCTGGTCGACGCCGCTCCGCGGGGCGGAGCTCCGGGCGATTTGTACGTGATTGAGCCGGACCTCGGCGCGGGCGATGGGCTCGAACCGCAGCCAGCCGTGACTGAGACACATGGCATGAACCCCATGAGCGTGCTGCGCATGGTGAAGTCGATGGGCGGCCGGTTGAACAGGATTCTAGTGGTCGGTTGCGAACCCCTCACGCTCGGCCCCGAGGAAGGCGCTATGGGATTGAGCGAGCCTGTTGAGGCGGCCGTAAACGAGGCTGTAACCTTGATTGAATCCTTGGCTGCCCGGATTCTCGTCGAGGCGCAGCCGGCGACGACGCTAGGCAGTCTACATTCCGAGGGGAGGAGTATCTGACATGGAACAACACGACGGAAGGCATGAAAAGTCCGCTGACACCACCGAACTGCGGGACTTGCTGATTGCCCTTGGAGGCGCAGCCATGGTTCTGGTGGGCGCCGGCTTGATGTTGTCGCACCCGATGGTAAAGCGCTACGTGGGCAGCCTGGGCTTGAATGATCTGGCCGCGGGAGCGGTGCCGGATATCGAGCGCTACCTGAAGCTGAGGGCGATGTAGGCGGCAGGGCCGCCGGAGCCGCCGGAACCGGGCAGTGGATTCCTTCGTGTCGCGCGTAGGGTCTCTGCGGCTGGCCACGAGCGAAGCCGCAGGATCACTGCAGGGACTCGCGTCCGTTATCCTCCGGCGGGCTGCAAGGAGACCATGGAAACCGAAAGCTCTAACGCTGTCACAGCGGCCAGGGTGGCGTATGTGATCGATCCCGCGCTGAGCCGGTTCAGCGTGCAGGGCTTCGC
>Ga0210398_10000113_pt1 | contig 99263 bp, 87 predicted proteins | sample IncBWC4OmetaG_FD_161047 | JGI IMG/M metagenome (GOLD analysis project Ga0210398, IMG submission 161047) | Forest soil microbial communities from Barre Woods Harvard Forest LTER site, Petersham, Massachusetts, United States - Inc-BW-C-4-O | ecosystem: Environmental > Terrestrial > Soil >... | reverse complement strand
GATTTGCGAGCCGCCGCCACAGAGGGAGTCGATTTCCTGCACGGCGCGGTTCATGGCGTCGGCATTGTTCGAATAGATGAAGACCTTGCCGGAGTCGTCCTCGGCGATGTCGATCTGCGCGCCGGTGGTCTCGGTGATGCGGCGGATGGTCTTGCCGCCGGGGCCGATGAGCAGGCCGATCTTCTCGGGGTCGATCTGGATGGTCTGGATGCGCGGCGCGTAGGTGCTGAGCTGGGCGCGCGGCGCGGGAATGGAGGCGAGCATCGCCTTCAGGATCTGGACGCGGGCCTCGCGGGCCTGGAAGACCGCCTGCTTGGCGATATCGAAGCGGAGGCCGCGGATCTTGAGGTCGAGCTGGAAGCCGGTGATGCCGGTGGTGGTGCCGGCGATCTTGAAGTCCATGTCGCCGAAGTGGTCTTCCTCGCCGAGAATGTCGGTGATGGTGACGAACTTGGTGATTTCACCGGCGTCGTTGGTCTCGGAGATGAGGCCGCAGCTGATGCCGGCCACGGGAGCGACGATGGGTACACCGGCGTCCATGAGCGAGAGGCAGCCGCCGCAGATCGAGGCCATCGAGGTCGAACCGTTCGAGGCCATGATTTCGGAGGTGAGGCGGACCGAGTAGGGGAACACGTCCTCGGCGGGCACGACGGGCAGGAGCGACCGCTCGGCGAGCGCGCCATGGCCGATTTCGCGGCGGCCCGGGCCGATGAAGCGGCCGGTTTCGCCAACCGAGAACGGCGGGAAGTTGTAATGGAGGATGAAGCTCTTGGACTTGGCGCCGCCGGTGAGGGCGTCGAGGTCCTGGGACTCCTTGGTCGGCCCGAGCGTCGTGATGACGAGGCCCTGGGTGTCGCCGCGCTGGAAGAGCGCGGAACCGTGCACGCGGGGGAGGACGCCGACTTCGCACGAGATCGGGCGAAGGGAGGTGGCGTCACGGCCGTCGGCGCGCACCCCGCGTTCGAGGACGGCGGAGCGATAGGCGTGTTCCTGCAGTTCCTCGAAGACAATGGAAACGTCGGCGTCGGAGAATTTGCCTTCGCCGAGTTCGGCGAGGAGGGCGGCCTTGGCTTCCTCCTTGAGCGCCTTGATATTGGCGGTGCGGACGGGCTTTTCCTTGCCGAAAATGGCGTCAACGATCTTCGGGCCGGCGACGCGCTTGATGATGGCCTCGGCCTCGGGCTTGGCGGTGACGAGGGCGAACTTGGCCTTCGGTTTGCCGGCGAGGGTGACGAGCTGCTTGATCGCGGTGATGATGGGCTGGATGGCCTTGTGCGCGAATTCGAGCGCTTCGATGAAGCGGTCCTCGGGCAGCTGGTCGGCCGAGCCTTCGATCATGAGCATTTCCTTTTCCGTGCCGACGTAGATGAGGTCGAGGTTGCTGGAAAACATCTGCTCGATGGTGGGATTGACGACGAACTGGCCGTCCACCTGGCCGATGCGCACGGCGGCGATGGGGCCGTCCCACGGAATCTCGGAGATGGCGAGGGCGGCGCTGGCGCCGTTGACCATCGAGATGTCGGACTCATGGGTCTGGTCGGCGCTGAGGAGCAGGCCGATGACCTGGACTTCATTGAGGAAGCCCTTGGGGAAAAGCGGACGGCAAGGACGGTCGCAAAGGCGCGACGTGAGGATTTCTTTTTCGGAAGGACGGCCTTCGCGCTTGAAGTAGCCACCGGGGAAACGGCCGGCGGCGGCGTATTTTTCGCGGTAATCGACGGTGAGCGGGAAGAAGTCCTGGCCGGGCCTCATGTTGGAGGCGACGGAAGCGGCGACGAAGACGATGGTTTCGCCGACGGTGACGGTGACAGCGCCGCTCGCGAGATTCGCGATGGAGCCGGTGCCGATGGTGAGTCCGTATTCGGGAACGGAGACGGTATGTTTCTGATTCATTGCTGATTTTTACTTTCGGATTTTATTTTTCGGATGCCCGCACGGGAAACGCAGCGGGGCTGCGATGGCGGGTGATGGAGCGTTGGCTCCGGTTTCGGACTGGCAGCGACAGCGCGCAGGCTATCGGCTTTGGCGCCTTGTCTCAGAGGCGAGAGATTTCTGTTTGGTGCTTTGTTGATGTAGGTCGGGGTTTATCCCCGATTTGTCGGGCGTGAAGCCCGACCTACAAAGAAACAAACAGAAATGTCCCGGTCCGGGATAAGGTTCGTAAACGACGGCGGGCAACCCTCGGATGAGTTGCCCACCGGCAAAGCGTTATTTGCGCAGATTGAGTTTCTGCAACAGTTCGTTGTACTTGGGCAGGTCGTGCCGCTTCAGGTAATCGAGAAGCTTGCGGCGACGGCTGGCCATTTGCAGGAGACCACGGCGCGAGTGAAAGTCCTTGCGGTGGAGGCGCAGATGCTCGGTCAAATGGTTGATCCGGGCGGTGAGGAGCGCGACCTGGACTTCGGACGAGCCGGTGTCTTTGTCGTGGGTTTTATACTGGGTGATGACTTCGGATTTGGCGATGATGGACATGTTGTTGGGTTGGTTAAGCATGTCTGCTGCGGAACCTTGCAGTTCCCGTGCCACCCGCCGTCGTCGCGGGATAAACCGCGGCGCCAGCCGGCGTCACCGTTCGAATCCGGCGGAGCCGGACCAGACATGGTGGAAGCCCGCAACCGGCGGGTTCCCACTGACGCAAGGGGACAGAATCCGGGACGGCAGCCCGGGGCGCAAGCGAAAATTTAGGGCCTACCGCCGAGTAGGGCGGTGTAGTTGGTAATTGGTATTTCGTATTTGGTGTGTGTGCACACCGATGATGTTGCTAAACTGTGGCATTTACCAACTACCAACTACTAAATACCAATTACTAACTACCAACTCCAAACCACCAATCAGCCGAAGCGCACGAAAATCTCGCGGACGTGGCCGCAGCCGGGCACGGCTTGCACGCGCTCAAGGATGGTCTCGCGGTGCATGAAAAGCTCCTGGCGCACGACGGCGTGCGAAGTGAGCACGAGGAGACGCCCGCGCGGGTCGATCTCGGCCACGTGCGAGTAGGAGGCGTTGGCCGGGCCGACCAGCTCGGGCCAATGCTCGCGCAGCGCGTCCTCGGGCGAGGCGCGGCCGACGCGGTGCTTGACGAGCAGTTCCTCGATGAGCGGGGCGAACGGCTGGGTCGCGCGCTTGCGCATTCTTTTTGGCACCTTGAGCGGCACGCCGCGCAAATCGGCGATCAGCTCCTCGGCCAGCCGGCTGAAAGGGAATGGCTCCTTGGACATCGCAAGAAAAATTAAATACCGATGCGGATTAAACGCGAGCCTCGCTTTGAATAAAACCTGATTTTCTCCTTAATTTTTGTCATTCCGAGCCGTGCGAGGAATCTCGGTCGACCGAAAATTGAAGGGGTGGGATTCCTCGCACGGCTCGGAATGACAACTTGTTTTATCCGGGTTTTATCGGTGTAATCCGTGGTTAAGATTTTAGTTTGGCCTTTGTCCCGTTTCGCGCGGGAGAAAGGCGAAATTGTTGCAGTAGGAATCGGGCGCCTGCGGGTTCTGATGTTGCGCGGGGTTAAACTCGGCGATCGGGCGGAGCGCGGAGCCCACGAAAAAGAACCCGCAATAGCCCAGGCTGCCGAGATAGTTGAAGACCTCGGCGATATCGCGATGGCCATGGTGGCGCTGCTCGCATTCGAAAAGCAGCGCCGGGCGTTCGTTGCGAAGCGTGCGCTCGGCGCCCTTGAAGACGCTCAGCTCATGGCCTTCGACGTCGCACTTGATGAAACTCACGCGCGGATGCGGCTGCACAAGGCGGACGTCGAGCGTGGAAACCTCGACCTTGATTTTCCGGGTCGCATCGGCGGTGACCTCGGTGGTTTCAAACGATGCGCCGGGCGACGGACCTGCGCCGGGCACATTCAAGGTCAGTTGTCCGCATTGGTTGGAAAGCCCCATGTTTTCAATGGTGACATGGCTTCGATGTTGAAAGCTGCAACGCAGCCGGGCGGCGAGTTCGGGTTGCGGCTCGAACGCGATGACCCGGCCTTGCGGGCCGACGGCCCGGGCCATCCAGTAGGCGTAGCCGCCTTTGTGGGCACCGATGTCGATGGCGGTGGTGGCCGGCCTGGCGTGGGCGCGCACAAATTCGATCTCGGCCGGGTCGAGTTTCCACCGGTAGCGGTGGGCGCGATAAAAGAGACGGGTCCGGCAAAAAAAACTATTCACGGGCGGGGCGTACGGGGTGTAGAACTCATTTCGAAACTCAAAACGATGCTCATTTTGAGTTTCGAAATGAGTTCTTAGCCGCGCTGGCTTCGTGCAGACAAGTGTAGCGCAGGAAAGTATAGTGGGCGGTGAGGATCGCGGCGACCAGGCCGGGAAAGCCGTCGAGGAAGCCGCCTTTGAAAATATACGCACGCACAAACCGCCAGGACGACCGGGCGATGATGCCGGGGGGCGAAGCGGTGGCGCCGGCCTCCGCGCGCTGTTGGGCGAAAAGCTCGGCATAGGCGGTGATTTTGCGCTGCTGCACGGCCAGGTTGTCGTAGGGATAATGGTGCAAGTCGCCGCGGAGCGTCGCGACCGGCCCGTCGCACTCGATTTTTTCGTGGACGAAGGCGTCGCCGCCCCAGCGCGCCTGGTCGCGGCGGAAGAGCCGCAGGCTATAATCAGGATACCAGTCTCCGTGCATGATCCAGCGGCCCATGAACCAAACTTTGCGCGGGAAACGCGCCCCGGGAAAACGTTCCTGGTCGCCGCCGGCGAAGAAAGTGGCGATGGCGGCCTGCAAGGCGGGCGAGACTTCCTCGTCGGCGTCCAGCGCAAGCACCCACGGCTGCGTGGCGAGCGCGAGCGCGGCATTCTTGGTATCGCGGTAGCCTTGCCAGGGAAGCGTGTGCACACGCGCGCCGAATTTTTTTGCGAAGGCCTCGCTCCCGTCAGTGGTGTCGTTGAGCGCGACGATGGTTTCGGCGACCCAGCCTTGCACGCTGGCGAGGCAGCGCGGGAGATTGCGTGCTTCGTTTTTGGCGACGATGACGACGGAAATGGGCAATGGTTCGGCCACGATGGAAAGCGAAACAGTAATTTTTACGGCGAGCGGGTGGTCGGAGTCAAAGGCATCGCGTGAAGGTTAGCGGTACATTTTGTTGAAATGAAATTGATTTTACACCAAGGTCGCAAAGCGCCGCGAAGAGTTGCTGGGATTTCCCTATCAAAGGACAGGGAGAGACTGCTTAGAAGTTTGATACAAGATGATGTTAGTCTCTTCGCGCACCTCTGCGATCTTCGTGTAAAATAAATCCGCGCTCCGGCTTTCGGGCTTTTGGCCGGTGTGGGGATTGGGTTTGCCAAAATGGTGCGGGCAGGGTGGTCGTATAGCGGAATAATGGACGTCGCCATCGTCATCCCTGTTTACAACCAAATCGCCTACACACAAGGTTGCCTTCGCAGCCTGGCGCCGGACATCGCCGCGGGCGTGGCGGTCGTGGTCGTGGACAATGGCTCCACGGACGGCACGCGCGAGTGGCTGGACCAGCAGGCGGGAATCAAGGTCATCCACAATGCCGAAAACCGCGGATGCGCGGCCGCGTGGAACCAGGGTTGGGCCGAGGTGCCGGCGGCGTGGACGATCGTGCTGAACAACGACGTGCTGCTGCCCGCGGGTTGGCGGAACGCCCTGCTCGGCGCGGCGGACCGGGCGCGCCTGGATATCGTGAGCCCGGCGATGCGCGAGGGGGAGTTGAATTACGATTTTGAGGAGTACGCGCGCCAATTCACGAATCGCATGGCGGCGGTGATCCGGCACGGCCACGCGCACGGGGTTTGCTTCGCCGTGCGGCGCGAGGTTTTCATGCGGATCGGCGGCTTCGATGAAGCCTTTCGCATCGGACAATTTGAGGATGCGGATTTCTTTCGCCGCGCGCGCCAGGCGGGGTTTGCGCTGGGCACCACGGGCGCGAGTTTCTTTCATCATTTCGGCTCGGCCACGCAAAATGCGCTGCGCAGCGGCCCGGCGGCCAAGCCGTACGAGGCGGAAAACCGGGCGCATTTTCGAAAAAAGTGGCGGCTGAACTGGGCGCGGCGGCGTGGGGAGCGCAGCCTGATGGCGCTGCGTTTTTGGATTTGGCGCACGCGTGAGCGTCGCGCGCACGGCCACACGCTGCTGGAGAAATGGCAAAATGGGCGGCTCAGATATTATTGAAAAATCACGAACGCCAAAGAAACCCCAAAGGTTCACCGTAGGTCGGGCTTTACGCCCGACACGTCGGGGATAAACCCCGACCTACATCGGACGTGACGAACTGGCCGTCCGCAGTTGCTCATGCACCGCCGCCAGCACGTCCGGCACGGTGATGTTGCGCACGCAGTAATTGAAGTAGGAATCGTCCGGCTGGCAGATGCCGGGGCAAACACAGTTCACGCACGGGAGCGGCGGCTGGAGCACGGTATGGTGGGCGCCGAGCGGGCGCCAGTTGGACAGGTTTTGCGAACCGTAGAGCGCCACCACGCGCGTGCCCACGGCGGCGGCAAGATGCATGGGCCCGCTGTCGTGACAGAGAAGCAAATCAACGCTGGCGAAAAGCGCGGCGAGTTGCGGCACCTCGAGCGGATGTTGCAGGCAAACCACCGGTGTTCGCATGTGCTGGCGGATCGCGTTCAAGATGGCTTGCTCGGCCGGACCGGCCACGAATATGACGCTGGCGGCGCCTTCGGCTTGCAGGCGGTCGCAAACTTCCGCGAAGGACTCGGCGGGCCACACCCGGTAGGGGCTGCGACTGCCGGGATGCACCAGCAGCCGGGGCCGGCCCGGCGGCAGGCTGGCGAGTTCCGGCAGCCGGCGGACAAACTCCAAGTCAGCGGCCCGCGGGGTCAGCGAAAGCGGCTCTGAGAGCAGCGGCACGTCAACCGCCCGCAGCATGCGATGATAAAAGTCGGTGATGTGCCGGTTCACCAAAAAGTCATCCTCAGCAATTTCATGCTGGGTATAGAAACGCGGCCGGCAGACTTTCGACCCGTGATGCAGGGCCACGCGGCCGGCGGCCCCGGAAAGACGGGTGACCCAGGCGGTCTTGCGGCGGTTGTCGAAATCGAGCACGAGGGTAAATTTCTCCTGGCGCAACCTGCGGACGAGCCGCCACCATTCGATTAATCCGTGGGGCATTTCAAGGATGTCATCCACGTCGGGATTCATGGCTGGAACGCCGGCGTAGGCGCGCTCAACGAGAACGGCCAGGTGCGCCTGCGGCCAATGCCGGCGCAGGCTGCGGAAGACCGAGCCGAGGAGGACGATGTCGCCGAGATAGCGGCGGCGGATGACGAGGATGCGGGGCCTGGCCTGCGTCGGATTGAGCGTGCGCAAGAAGGCCAGCTGTTCGGTTGCGGCCTGCGCGGTTTTCTGGACGCAGCGCAGCCGCAGGGCGCGGCCCAGGTTTTCGAATGGCTGGGTCACCCGGTGCAGCAACCAGCAAACAACCCACCAACGGCGCGGGAGTTGGGCCTGCAGCAGCTCGGGTATGGTTTTAATTTCGGGATGCGAAGGCGCGCTTTTGCGCAGGTAATACAGGCCACGGAATATAACCTGCCGGTAAGCCAGCAAGCTCAGGCCCGTGCGCGTGCGGAAGGTCGGATCGGCCAGCAACTCCGTCAATAATTCGATCATTTCCAGGTCGCCCACGCGGGACTCCCGGTTGGCCGCGGTTTGCTGGCCGCGGTGGCGGCGAAAAACGCACAAGGGCTCGGGCGTATAAATAAGATCACCCTGCAGGAGGAGGTGAAACCACATCTCCAGGTCGACGATCTGTCGCATGGTGGGATCGAAAGCACGGCGGTTGGCAACCCGCCGAAACATGACCGCGGAAGGTTCCCCGATGAGATTGCGATTGGCGCGCAAACAACGCGCGACCGTCTGCGGCCCGTTGTGCAGCCCGGGCCGGTGCAGTTCATCCCAAAGCTCGGTCACTTCCGAGTCCTCATTGAGGATCAGCCGGGCCGAGGCGGCCAGGGTCGCCCGGGGATGCGCGTCCAGCATGGCGGCCATGCGCCCGAGTGCGAAACGGGAGGCGAGGCAGTCGTCGCCGAAAAGATATTTCACATGGTCGCCGCGGGCCTGTTGCAGGCACCAGTTCCAGTTCGCCACCATGCCAATATTGGCCGGATGGAACTCGCAGCGGATGCGCGGATCCCTGGCCGCGTACTGACGGATGACGTCGGCGGAACCATCGGTCGAGGCATCGTCACTGATGATGATTTCAAAATCAGCAAAATCCTGCGCGAGCACCGACTCGATCGCCATCGGCAAAAAGCGCGCGTAGTTGAAACTGGGGATAAGAACGCTGATCTTGGGCGTGGTCGGCATGCCAAAAAGCAAGAGGAGAGAGTCGGGAGTGAATGACAATGCCCATTCCGGCCGGTGCCATCATTTTTTAAAGCGCAAAAAAGGCGGGCACAATTGACCACCGATAGGGTTGGCCACAAGAGAGCCTCTGGTGCGACCACAAAGGCGGACTTAACCACTAATGGGCACTCATTCACACTAATCTCTTTTTAACCACGGATGAACACTTATCGGCACTTATTAATCCCGAACACGGATTCGATCCGTTTTTAACCGCGAATGGACGCTAATGAATGCTAATCGGATACCGCGGACTGACCCGGATCTGAATTGGCTGCGGAAAACGACTGTAGGCCGTCGTTGCGATCAGAAAACGCTGCCGCAGGCAGGTCGAAGTGACAGGTATCAAGTGACAAGTAACAAGAGGGCTCTGGGCGCGTATTCCTGATACTTGAAACCTGATACTTGATACTTTTCCGATGTCCAAGTAGCGGCACAGTTTTCCAGCAGCCTATTCGCGTTAATTCGCGTCCATTCGCGGTTAAAAATATCCGTGGTCCGACGGTATGGATTCCTCTGCGCCTGCCCTTCGTAGCCTGTTCGACAAGCTCAGGGCGAAGTAGGGTCCTTCGCGACCTTCATGTTCAAAATCTGAATCCGCGATCATCCGCGAAATCCGCGGGGTTCAACTGCGTTTAAGCCTCCCTACAGGGCGATGCGGCCGTGATACTTGCCGGTGACGCCGCGCCGGCCATCCCGCAGGGCAAGCCCAATGGAAATGAGGTTCTTGCAAGCCCCTCCTTCATACTTCAACGCCCGGAAGGTTTCGCGTTTGATCGACCGGCGGAGAAAGTCGATGACTTCTGGGAATTCATTTTCATATTCGCGGGCCAGCGCGGCAAAGTTGCGAATCTGGTAATAGCGGCGCAAAGGGGAATAATAGCTCGACATTTTTTTCTGGCCGAAAGCCAGCAAGGCGCGCCGTTTGTGCTGCAGGCCGAGCCGGTGAACCAGCAGGGGAAGGGCGGTGCGCGCGACGACCAAGCCCCGGCGCATGGCCCTCAATTGATATTCATGGTCGACGTGGTCGATGAACAAATCCTCGCGAAAAGGGCCAAGGGCTTGGAAGTTTTGCCAATGGATGAGGGTGCCGGAGGTGAGAATGAGCTTTCCCGTCGACCATCGCTTGCCCTGGCAAAAGGGCACGGTGCCGTCAAATATCTCGTCCTGTTTCATCAGGTGCAGGTGATAATTGGCGCCGAGGAAGCCGAGCTTCGGGCCCAGCTCCGAGCCGCAGTCGGCATAGGCATCAATGAGCGCGGGGATGGTGGCGGGAAAAATTTTTGTATCCTGGTCGAACAGCAGGAACCACTGGTATCCCTTTTCGGCGGCGGCTTGGATGCCGAGATTGAGGCCCCCGGCGATGCCGGTGTTCTCGGCATTTTCCACGAGGGTGACCTTGGTGCATTTTAACGGCCGGAGCTTCTGCAAAGACGACTCGCCCGAGTGGTTGTCGAGGATGACGATATGGGCCGCTTCTTCGACAATGCTGCGGATCGTCTGCAGGGAAAAGTCATCGGGGTTGTAGGTAACGATGACGGCGCAGATGGCTGCGGGTGTTAGTTCAGGAAGCGGTGAGGGCACGGGATGGTGGCGGTGGGGCCAAAGCAGCGGGGTCATCCGACCGGCAGGCTGGGCTGGGTGGACTGGCCATCATACAATAATTTATAAAGGGTGCTGCTGTGATAGAGCTCGGGGTGGTTTCCCTGGCCGACGATCCGGCCCTGGTTGAAGACCAGGATCATCGAGGCATCGCGGATGGTGCTGAAGCGGTGCGCGATGATCAGCACGGTCTTGTTTGCCATGAGTTTTTTCAGCGCTTTTTGGATGGCGGCCTCGCTCTCGCTGTCGAGGGCGCTGGTCGCTTCATCGAGGATGAGGATGGGGGCGTTGCGCAGGAAGGCGCGCGCGATGGCGATGCGCTGTTTTTGCCCGCCGGAAAGCATCGAACCTCGTTCGCCCACGATGGTGTCGTAGCCCTGGGGCAGCGTGTGGGTGATAAAGTCATGGGCAAAGGCATCGCGGGTGGCCGTCAGCACCTCGTCGCGCGTGGCATCAGCCCGGCCGATGAGGAGATTGCTGTAAATGGTGTCGTTGAAGAGGACGGGATCCTGGGAGACGATGGCGATGTTGCGGCGCAGGTCGGCCATGCGCATGGCGCGCACATCGATCTGGTCGATGGTGATGTTGCCCGCCACCACATCGTAGAAGCGCGGAACGAGGTTGGCAAAAGTGGTTTTGCCCGCACCGCTGGGACCGACGAGCGCGCAGACGGTGCCAGCCGGGATATGGGCGGAGACATGGCTTAACACCGGGGTGCCTTCCTTGTAGGCGAAAGTGACATCGGTGAAGGCGATATCGCCCTGCAGTCGTGCCACCGGCACGGGATTGGGTGGATCGGCAATGGTGACCGTCTCGTTCAAGATTTCTTCAAGGCGGGAAAGGGAGGCCGCGCCCCGCTTCAGCTCGTTGTTGATGCCGCCGAGGCGTTTGATCGGGTCGTAGCTCAGGAAAAGAGCTGCCAGGATCCCGAGAAAACTGCCGCTGTGAACATTGTAGCGGTAGGCAAAAACGAAGGCGATCGAGATTCCCACGGCGGAGAGGATCTCGATGCTGGGAGAAAGCGCCTGGGCGTATTTGACCACCTTCATCTGCGCCCGCACGATCGCGGAGCCGATTTTTGCAAACCGGTCGATTTCGTAGTGCTCCAAGCCGAAGGCGCGCACTTCCTTCACGGCGGCGAGGTTTTCCGTGAACCGATCGGTGATGGTTCCGGCCTGGGCCTGAAGGTTAAAAGCCCGCGAGACCATCTTCTTGCCGACGTAGCGAATGGGGATGACCGCGAGGGGAACCGTCAGCAGGCAGACCATGACGAGAATAAGGCCATGCTCATGGTAAGCGAGGATCACGACTGCGGCCAGGGTGCTGACCAGGGTCGCGGGCTGCTTGATCAGGTCGTTGGAAATGACCGTGAGGGTCGTCTGCAGCTGATTGGTGTCGCCGAGCCCGCGGGAAATGAGTTCGCCCGTCGACATCCGGTGAAAAAATGCGAGCGGGAGGTTCTGCAGCTTGCGAAAGTAATCGAGCCGGATGTCCTCAAGGATCCGCACGCCGGCGTGCTGGATCAGGTAGGTGTTCAAGTAGCCGGCCACGCCCCGGATCGCAAAAATGAGCGGCAGCCAGAGGGCAATCGAGAAGATCTGCAAGGTGGTCAATTGCGGACGCGGGGTGCTCGCCGGAGCCGGCGGCGGGGCGGGGGCCGGCGTTGCCGTGGAAGATGGCGTCGCTGGAGGCTTGTTCACGCCAAACATGCGGTCAAAGAAGCCATCGAGATCGAACCAAGCCTTGGGCGAGGCCGTCACCATGCCCGGCGTGGGCGCGGGATCGGCGACCAGTACGCGGGGAATGACATACTTGATCATCAGCGGCATGCCCAGGCCGCCGACGGCGCCGTAAAGTATGCCGCATAAAACACCGGCGATCAGGGCGGCGCGCACTCTCCGCAGGTATTTGAAGTAGGGGAAAAAACGGCGCATGGAACAATCTAATATGGCGTCGCAGCGTGCCCGGTAGTCAATCCTTCGATGAGCGCACGTCGAGCGCGTCGCGCAGGCCGTCCCCGAGGAAGTTGAGCGAGAAAAGCGTCAGCGAAAAAATCCCGCCGGGGAAAATGAGCAGCCACGGGAATTCCTCCATCTTTTCCGCACCGTCCTTGATCAGCGTGCCCCACGAGCTCATGGGCGCATCTACGCCGAGGCCGAGAAAGCTGAGAAACGATTCGAGCAGCATGACGGCGGGAATGGTGAGCGTGGTATAAACGATGATGGGGCCGAGGATGTTGGGCACCATGTGCCGGAAGATGATGCGGCGCGGGCTGTAGCCCAGCGCGCGAGCGGCTTCGATGAACTCCATTTTTTTGACCGAAAGAATCTGGCCACGGACGATGCGCGCCATCGTGAGCCACTCGACCGCGCCGATGGCGGCAAACAGCAGCAGGATTTTGCCCACGCCCTGGGCGTTGTCGACGATCGGGTACTGTGCAAGCCACCCATCGAATTTCTCCATCGGATCCTTGAGGAACACCATCAGCATGATGACGAAGATCGTGAATGGCAGGGCATAGATGATATCGACGATGCGCATCATCACCGTGTCGATCTTGCCGCCGAGGTAGCCCGCCACCGCACCGTAGGTCACGCCGATGATCAGAGCGACGGCCGAGGCCACGAGGCCGACCATGAGGGAAATGCGCCCGCCAAAAAGAATGCGTGCGAAGAGGTCGCGGCCGAGCGTGTCGGTGCCGAGCCAGTGCTGGGCGCTGGGCGGCGTGGCGCCAAGGTCGAGGTTTTGGTCCTCGTAGGATTGCGAGAAAAACGGGCCGATGAAGCAAAGCAGCGCGAGGGCGATGAGGAGGCAGCCGCCAAAGACCGCGAGCTTGTTTTTGCGCAGGCGGTGCCAGGCATCGCTCCACGGCGACTGGCCACGCTCGAGCTGGCCGGTGGTGAGATCGGCGGCGGGAAGATCTTTGGGCGAAAGGGAGAGCATAAAACTTAACCACGGATTACACGGATGGGCGCAGGTACACCGAATCGTTCTCATTCTCGTACTCTCGTGGGCCTTGAGAACGAGAACGATTAAGAGAACGAGAACGATGCTTATCCGTGGCTATCCGTGTAATCTGTGGTGGTATAATCATTCAAATCTCAGCTTTGGGTTGAGCCAGACCTGCAGCACGTCCACGGCGAGGTTCATGATGATGACAAACACGGCGTAAAGCAGCACGGTGCCGAGCACGAGGTTGTAGTCGCGATTGAGGGCGCTGGTGATGAACTCGCGGCCGAGGCCGGGGATTTGGAAAATCATCTCGATCACGAATGAGCCGGTGAGAATGCCGGCCACGGCCGGCCCGAGAAAGGAGACAACGGGCAGCAGGCCGCCGCGCAGCGCATGCCGGAAGATGATGCGCAGCTCGGAGGCGCCCTTGGCCCGGGCGGTGCGGATGTAATCCTGGTTTAAAACCTCGAGCATTCCGCCCCGGGTGAGTCGCGCGATGTAGGCGGCATAAACGAAGCCGAGCGTAAGCGAGGGCAGCACGCTGTCGATTGGGCTATACCAGCCGGAGGCGTTGAACCAGCCGAGCTTGATGGCCAAAAAGAGCACGAGCAGCGGCCCCATGACAAACGTGGGCACACAGATGCCGGTCATGGCCAGCGCGGAAGCGGTGTAATCGATCCAGGTGTTGCGTTTCACCGCGGCGATCACCCCGGCCGCGAGGCCGAGGCCGAGCGCGACGCCAAGCGAGAGCAGGCCAAGTTCAAGCGAGACCGGCAGTTTTTCCGCGATGATCTCGTTGACCGTGCGGTTCGCGTAGCGGAACGAGGGGCGCAGATCGATGCCGAAGGCGGCCTTGAGATCGGGCCCTTGGGCCAGTGCCAGCGGATGAAATTTTTTCGGGCAAAGGTCCCAGAGATAGTCGACGTACTGTTTCCAGAGCGGGTCGTTGAGATGGTAATAGGCATCCAGGTTTCGCTGCACCTCGGGCGGGACGGCCTTTTCCGCCGTGAACGGCCCGCCCGGGACCAAGCGAATCATGAAGAAGGCGCCGGTGACGATGATGAAGAGGACGGGAACCGTCTCAAGGATGCGGCGGGCGATGAAGCGTAGCATCGGAAATCAGGAGACACCGGCTCGAGCGCGAAGGCAAGCCGCGGGGTTGAGATGGATCCACCTAGTTGAACCGCGAATAAACACGAATGGACGCGAATGACTACAGGATTGGAGAAACTTCAGCCGGTCTTCTCTTTTATTGGCGTTCATTCGCGTCCATTCGCGGTTTCCCAACGTATGAGCCTGGATTAGCGGTCGATGTCCACACCCTTCCATGGATGGAGGTCGAGCAAGGTGGGATAGAAACCTTTAACCTTGGGGGTCACGAGGCGAACGCGGGTGTAGTAAAAGATCGGGATGATCGGCAATTCATCCACGAGGATGGTGTCCATTTTTTGGTAGATCGCATAGCGCTCCGTGTCGGTTTTGGCGGTGCGTGAGGCGGCAAGCAGGCGGTCGTACTCAGGGCTGCCCCAATTGGTTTCGTTGTTGCCATTGCCGGTTTCCCACAAGTCGAGCAAAGAGTTGGGGTCAGTGTAGTCGGAGGTCCAACCCGCGCGGGCCATTTGGTAATCCCCTGTGGTTTGAGCGTCGAGATACACTTTCCACTCCTCGTTCTTGAGCGTGACGTCGATATTGAGGTTTTTCTTCCACATTTGCTGGATGGCTTCGGCAATGGAGCGGTGGGATTCCAAAGTGTTGTAAATAAGTTCAAGCGGCGGAAAGCCGCGGCCATCGGGATAACCGGCCTCGGCGAGGAGGCGGCGCGCGTCGTCGAGCGTGCCGGTGAGGCGGGCTTGCGGATAATAACCGGCGACGCCGGGATAGCTGATGGCATAGGCGGGCTGCTCACCGGCTTTGGTGACGTCCTTAACCAAGCGCTCTCGATCAATGGCGAGCGCGAGCGCGCGACGGACCTTGATGTTGTCGAGCGGGGGCTGCTTGACGTTGCAGCGGTAAAAATAGAGGGCGAGTAGGGGCGCGATGCTAAGCTGTTCGGGATGGTCGCGCTGATAGAAGGGAACTTTTTGCCGGGGTAATTCGTAGGTGATATCCATCTGGCCGGTGCGAAACATGTGTTCCTCGGTGTCGGAGCTCTCCACCGGATAGAAATCGATCTCGTCGAGTTTGACATTCTCGCGATCCCAGTACGTGGGTGAACGCTCGACGATGATTTTTTGATGGGGCAGCCACGCCTTGAGACGGAAGGGACCGTTGCCCACAAAATTTCCCGGGCGCGTCCAATCTGTGCCTTTTCGGTCGAGGCCGCCGAATTTTGCAATGGTGGCGACCGGGACCGGAGACCACGAGCAGTGGCACATGATGTTTAGCATGTAGGGCGTCGGGTTGAGCAGCGTGATCTGCAGTGTATGGTCATCGGGCGCTTTGATGCCGACCTTTGAAAAATCATCCAGCTTCCCGTCATAATACTCCTTTGCGCCGGCGACGTAATTGAAAATCATGTAGGCGTATGGCGCGGCGAGGGCGGGCGTGAGCATGCGTTGATACGATTGCACAAAGTCCTGCGCCGTGACCGGCACGCCGTTGGACCATTTCGCCTCCTCGCGCAGATGGAAGGTATAAACGAGACTGTCGGGCGAAATATTCCACGACTTGGCAACGCCCGGCACAGGATGGAGATCGTGCGGATCGTAGGAGACGAGACCTTCAAAAAGAGCCAGCGTGATGTTTTCTTCGCCATCGCCGGTGATAATCTGAGGATCGATGTCTTGCGGCTCCGAGTTGTTGCCGAGATTCAGGATTTTTTTCGGCACAGCGCTGCCAGCGGTGGACGCGGAAGGGTGTTGGCCGCAGCCGGCGAGGAGCAGCGCTACAATGGCGAGGAGGCAGAACGCGATTGGCTTGAGGGATGTCTTCAAATTCACGGCATCTTCCTTCTGTCATTCTGAGCGAAGCGAAGAATCCAGTGCGACTATGTCGGCAATATCAAACTGGATTCTTCGCTTCGCTCAGAATGACAAGCTAAACGGCCTTAGTTTCCCTCGAGGTAAACATACTTGTAGGGATGATGATCGAGCAGGGTCGGATGCCAGCCCTTCACCGATGGCTGCAGCAGGAAAACGTGCGTATTATAATAGAGCGGGATGATCGGCGCCGCGTTGAGCAGAAGGGCTTCCGCTTTCTGGAAAAGTCCGGCGCGCGCGGCGGGATCGGTCGTGCGCTCGGCCTGGTCGAGGAGCTGGTCGTAGTCGGCGCTCGACCAGCCGGTATGGTTGTTGTCGCTGTCGCCGCGCCACACATCAAGAAACGTGCTGGCATCAAGGTAGTCGGCGGCCCAGTCGAAGAGCAGGATTTGGTATTCGCCGGCGCGCCGGTCGGTGAGCACGACCTTCAGCTCCTCGTTGACGAGCCGGACGTTCACCCCGAGCTCGCGGCGCCACATCTCCTGCACCGCCTCGCAAACGAGCCGGTGATTTTCCGAGCTGTTATAAAGCAACTCGAGCGGGGGTAATCCCTTGCCACCGGGGAAACCAGCCTCGGCCAGCAGGCGCCGCGCTTCGGCAAAATCGGTCGTCATGCCCACCGGCGGCGTGTAATCCGCCAGGCCCGGCGGCGTGAAGGCCGTGGCCGGCTGCTGGCCACCGCGCAGGATTTTCTCCACGAGGGCCTGGCGGTCGATCGCCAGGGCGAGCGCGCGTCGCACGCGCTCGTCGCCGAAGGGCGGACGGCGGACGTTGAGTCGGAAGAAATACGTGTCGAGGTAGGGATCGGTGCGCAGGAATTGCGGCGAGTCGTGCCGGTAGGCGTCGACCTTGCCGACGGGCAGCGTCTCGGTCAGGTGCAATTGTCCCGTGCGAAACGCGCGCTCGGCGGCGTCCATGCTGTCAAACGGGTAGAAATGGATCGCGTTCAGCCGCACGCGCGCGGCATCCCAGTAGGTCGGTGATTTTTCGACGACGATTTCCTGCCCGGGCTGCCATGATTTCAAGGTGAACGGCCCGTTGCCGACGAGGCGGCCGGGCTGCGTCCACGGATTGCCCCGCTCGTAGGGTGACCCATTTGCCTCGAGGCAGGGCAGGTACACGGGAAACCACACCTGGTGGGTGAGCAGGGCGAGAAACTGCGGCGTCGGGCGCGTGAGCGTCACATGCAAGGTGTGGGCATCGGATGCGGTGAGGCCGACCCCGGCAAAATCCTTGGTCAGGCCTTTGTGAAAGGCCTCGGCGCCCTGGATGACGTAGAGCATGTTGGCGTAGTCGGCGGCGAGCGAGGGCGTGAGCACGCGATGCCACGAGTCGACGAAATCCTGCGCCGTCACCGGTTCGCCATTGGACCACTTCGCATCGGCGCGCAGATGAAACACGTAAACGGTTCCATCGGGTGAAATCTCCCAGGACTCGGCGACGCCGGGCACGGGATGCAGGTCGACCGGATCCTCGGCGACGAGTCCCTCGAAAAGGGCGGAGACGACACTGTATTCGCTCAGGCCGGTAACCAGGTGCGGGTCGAGGTCGCTGACTTCGTAGCCGAGGCCGCGATGGAGAATTTGGTCGCGGTTGCCGCGCTGCACGGCGGTCTCGCGTTTCGCGCAGCCGGAAAAGACGGCTGGGAAAAATATAAGAAGGCACAAAAGGCAGACCAAGAGAATCGGACTTCTTGCTGGCCGATCCGGAGGTAGGGCGCGACCGCCGGGCGCGCCGAGGTCTTCCGGATCCATTTGCGATCTTGGTGTAAAAATCATTTCGAGAATCGCGGCGCGCCCGGCGGTCACGCCCTACCTTGAGACAATTTTGTTATGAGTGCTAAACTTTTTGGATCAACGCGACGGCGTGGGCGGCGATGGCGAGGCCGCGGCCGAGTTCGTCCACGTCCTCGTTCGTCGTGGCTTTGACGCCGATGGCGTCGGCGGGCAGCCCGGTGGAAGCGGCGAGGGCGGTTTTCATCGCGGCAATCTGAGGGGCGATCTTGGGGCGCGCGGCGATGATCGTGGCGTCAATGTTGACGGGCGCGTAACCGGATTTTTTCAATTCCGCCACCACATGCTGGAGCAGAAGCTGCGAATTGATGTTTTTATAGGCGGGATCGGTGTTGGGAAAAAGATGGCCGATATCCAGCAGGCCGGCGGCGCCGAGCAGCGCGTCGCAGATGGCGTGCGTGAGGCAGTCGGCGTCGCTGTGGCCGTCGAGGCCGAAGTCGGCGGCGAAATGCACGCCGCCGAGCACCAGCGGGCGTCCGCGAACGATGCGGTGGATGTCGTAGCCGTGGCCGATGCGGAGGTTCATGTGAGGTCAGTTACCACGAGAGATGAGAAAAACACAAATCCTGTGTCATCCAGTTTGTGGGCGGGGTGCCCTCACCCCGCGAAAGAATGGCGTATTTGCGGGGTGAGGCACCCCGCCCACAAGAGCTCAGAATAAAAAAGGCAGAGCATGAGATCATTTCGAGAGCAGGAATTCGAGATAGGCGAAGTCGGCCGGCGTGGTGAGCTTCGGGTTTGGGTGTGGATTTTCGAGGAGCGCGATGGGCTGGCCCAGGAGTTCGACCGCCTGCACATCGTCGGTGATGGGGAGTTTCTTGGCGGCGATGCGGGCATAGGCGCGAGTGATGAGTTCGCGCGAAAAAACCTGCGGGGTTTCCATGGCCCAGAGTCGCGATCGATCGATCGTGCGCAGCCGCGAGGCGATGTGGCCTTTCGATGGAATCTGGGCCAGGCGTTCCTTGATCGTGTCGGTGACGCGGTGGGCGAGGACGACGGCATTTTCGCGGCGGACGATTTTGTGCAGGGCCACAAGTTGCTCGGCGCGCACCAGCGGCCGGGCGCAGTCGTGGATGAAAACGTAATCGATATCGTCGGGCAGCGCATCGAGCGCATGAGCCACCGAATCCTGGCGCTCCTGGCCACCATGGACGAAGATCGCGGGCGTCGGCGCGTAGGCCATGAGTGCGCGGAGCTGCGGCGTGTCGCGATAGACGATGGCATAAAAATCGGCCACGCCGCTGGCCTGGAAGGCGGCGGCGGAGTAGGCGAAGACGGGCCGGCCCGCGAGGGACGCGAGAATTTTGTCGGAGACCGTGTCTTGCATGCGCGCGCCCCGGCCGGCGGCGAGAAGGATGGCGGCAACGCGGCTCATCGGCGGGCGGTGCCCGCCGATGCAGGCGATGGGCTGGAGGCGAGAGGCGAGTGGATGGCGAGCATGGGTTTGTTCAGCCTTTCAGTTTTTCGCGCGATCCGAGCTCTTCGAGGATCATGCGCGCGGCGGCAGCGGGATCCCTGGCTTTCAAGATCGGCCGGCCGACCACGATATAATTCGCGCCGACCCGGGCGGCCTCGGTGGGTGTCAGGGTGCGTTTCTGGTCATCAGTGACGCCAGGGCTGGCGCACCTGTCGCCGACTTCGCCGGCGGGTCGGATACCGGGGGTGATGAGTTGCATGTCCGCCGGGAGCTGCGTGCGCAGCAGGGATACTTCGAGCGGCGAGCACACGAGTCCGCGCAGGCCGGCCTCGGTGGCGAGGCGCGCGAGCCGCGCGACTTGGGCGTCGGGCGCGGTGGGCACGCCGATTTCAGCGAGCGCGGCGGCGTCCATCGAGGTGAGCACGGTCACGCCGAGGAGCAGAAGGTCGGGTTTCGTCTGTTGCTGCGCCGCGCGGGCGGCCGCCATCATCTCACGTCCGCCGGAAGTGTGGAGCGTGAGCATGCCGATGGGCAGTGGGGCGAGCGATTCGACGGCCTTGGCCACGGTGTGGGGAATGTCGTGGAGTTTGAGGTCGAGGAAAACCTGGAAGCCGTGGCCGGCGACCTCGCGCACGCAGTCGGGGCCGCAGGCCGTGAACATCTGCAGGCCGATTTTCACCCAGCGGAGCGAGCCGCGCAGCGAGCGGAGAATGGGCGCGGCATCGGCGCGCGTGGGCACATCAAGGGCGAGAATGAGGTCGCAGGGCATGTGGTTGAACCGCTAATTCACGCTAATTGACGCTAATGGGAAGGGGAAAGTTTGGAGAGGAATCAAATTGAAGCGGCATTTGTGGCTTTGAAAGCAGGAAGCCATGAACCCCGGATTTTTTTAACCACGGATGAACGCGAATGAACGCGGATATGACTCAAAACAGAAAAATCCTTTCGTAAGTTGCTGCTTTTTTGCCTGTATCGGCGCTCATCTGTGTTCATCCGCGGTTAAAAACTCTTACTGAGCATTTTCTGCTTTCGATTAGCGTGAATTAGCGTGAATTAGCGGTTTCATCAAAATGAGTTCGTCTGTTGTTTTTTCCCCGGCAAAATTAAACCTGTTCCTCGCGGTCACCGGCCGGCGGGCGGACGGCTTTCACGACCTGGTGTCGGTGGTGACGCCGGTCGAGTTCGGCGACACGCTGAGGATCGAGGCGGGCGCCGCTGGCGAATTTGTGCTTGAGTGCGATGACGCGGCGGTGCCGACCGGCGAGGACAACCTCGTGCTGCGGGCGGCGCGGCTTTTTGCGGAGAAGACGGGTTGGGGCGGCGGGGCGAAGTTTTTCCTGGAGAAGCGCATCCCGATGGGGGCGGGCCTGGGCGGTGGCAGCAGCAATGCCGTCGCGGCCTTGCGCGGGCTGAATACCCTCGCGGGCGGGCTGCTCGGCGGTGCGGAGCTGGCGGCCGTGGCGGCCCGCCTGGGTTCGGACTGTGCATTGTTTTTGCCGGGTGGCCCGGTCGTGATGCGCGGGCGCGGCGAGCGCGTGGAGCCGCTGTCGGCGGAAACGGCGGCGCGGCTGCGCGGGCAGCGGGTGCTGATTTTTAAACCCGGCTTCAGCATCAGCACGCCATGGGCGTATGCGCAACTCGCGGCCGATGGCGGAAAAAATTACCTGCCGGCGGCGGAGGCGGAAGCGCGGCTGGCGGCGTGGCTCGGTGATGCCAAGGCACCGGCGGAGTCGTTGCTGTTTAATTCGTTTGAACGGCCCGCATTTTGGAAGTTTCCCGCGTTGCCGGTGCTGCTCGATGCGTTGGGCGCGGAATTTGGGCTCGGGGCTCGCTTGAGCGGGAGCGGGAGCGCATGTTTTGCGCTATCGTCGGCCGGCTCGGCGGTGGAAGCGGTGAAGTCGCGCATCCACGAGGCGTGGGGCGCGGCGGCATGGGTGGTGGAGACGCGAATTGCGTGAATTTTACAAATGCTATTGACCACCCTCACAGCGTTGGGGTTATCCTGTGGCGCTGCCTGCTTGCCCCCGCAGACGAGGTTTGTCGCTCATGGAAACCAGCGCTAAAGAAGAACTTGTCGTGCAAGGCATCTCTGCCTCGCAGGGCATCGCCTATGGGCAAATTTTTCTCTACGAGAAGAGCGACGTCGAGGTGCCATTCTATCAGGTCGATCCCAACAAACGCGTGGCGGAGATCGCGCGCTTCGAGCAGGCGTTGCTGACGACGCGGCAGCAGATCGCAAAAATCCAGGATGAGGTGGAAAAAAATCTCGGCGTGGACGAGGCGCGCATTTTCGATGCGCATTTGATGGTGCTCGAGGATCAGGCGCTCATCGGCGAGACGATCCGCGAGTTCGAAAAAACCGGGCGCAATATTGAGACCTGCTTCAACCAGGTCGCCTCGCGTTACATCAAGGCCTTTGACGAGATCGACGACGAATACCTGCGCGAGCGCGCGGGCGACCTCCGAGACGTGGCGCAACGCGTGCTGCAGAATCTTCTCGGCCAGGCCATCAACAATCTCAGCCGCCTCGCGGACAAGCGCGTTGTCGTGGCCAACGACATCTCGCCCTCCGATTCGGCCAGCATCGACCGCAGCCAGGCGCTGGGCATCGTGACCGACACGGGCAGCAAAACCAGCCACGCCGTCATCGTCGCCCGCTCGATGCGAATCCCCGCCGTCGTCGGGGTGCGCGACCTCACGAAAAAAGCCAACAACGGCGACTGGGCCATTGTGGACGGCTACGAAGGCATTGTCGTGCTCAACCCGTCGGAACAGACGCTTTTCCGTTATGGCAAGATCCAGATCCAGAAAAAATCCTTCGAGCAGCGGCTGCTCGAGGCCAGCCGCCAGCCCGCGGTCACGCTCGACGGCGTGCCCGTCACGCTCATGGCCAACATCGAGAAGGTCGATGAGACCACGCAGGCGAAGGAATATGCCGCGGAAGGCGTGGGGTTGTTCCGCACCGAGTATCTCTACCTCAACTCTGCGCGCATCCCGACCGAGCAGGAGCAGTTCCTTTCCTACAAGGCCGTGGCCGAGGCGCTCGCGCCGCACCCGGTCGTCATCCGCACGCTCGATCTCGGCGGCGACAAGCCCATGGCGAGCGCGCCCGAACTTTTTCCCAAGGAAGACAATCCCTTCATGGGTTTTCGCGCCATCCGCTTCTGCCTCGAGCACGTCCATCTCTTCAAGGACCAGCTGCGCGCCATCCTCCTCGCCAGCGCCTATGGCAAGGTTCGAATCATGTACCCGATGATCAGCGGGGTGGAGGAGTTGGCTCGGGCGAACGCGGTTCTCGACGAATGCAAGGCCGAGTTGAAGCAGCGCGGCCAACCCTTCGATGAGAAGATTTCTGTCGGCAGCATGATCGAAATCCCCAGCGCCGCGGTCACGTCCGACCTCCTGGCCAGGAAATGCGACTTCTTCAGCGTCGGCACCAACGATCTCATCCAGTACATGCTTGCGATCGACCGGGTGAACGACCGCATTGCGCATCTCTATGAGCCCACGCATCCGGCCATCCTGCGCATGCTCAAACATATCGTCGAACAGGCGCACCTGGCCAACATCAAGGTCGCCGTCTGTGGCGAAATGGCGGGCGACCCCGTTTTTGCGCCCCTGCTTCTCGGCCTCGGCGTGGACGAACTCAGCATGTCGTCCACGTTGCTACCCGCGGTGAAATACCTCGTGCGTGCGATGAAGCTCAGCGATGCGAAAGCCCTCGTCGAGGAAACGCTGACGCTGGACGACCCGAAAAAAATCTACGCCAAGTTCGACGCTTTCTACCGCGCGCGGGTGAAGATGGAGTGACGGACGATCCACCACGACTCCCGCTCTTCAGAGGCTTCCTTAACCGGACAGCAGTGGCGTTATCCCTAACGCGCCGTCAACAGGCGCCTCTGGTGAGGCGTAGTCGCAGCGGCGGGTTAAGGCTTTGGCCGTGAGCTTAGCCGAATGGATAAGCCGCCCTGCCTTAATTCGAACCGTAGTTGGCGTGTTGATCGTTCAATTCTTTGTTTTTCTTCCAACAAAAGCCTGGGGCATACGCCCTATTACCAGCCGTTATTGTTACGATCAGGTTGCGACAGATATAACTTAAGTTGTTTATTACCAATATATAAAATTATTGCCATATTTCTTAATTTTTTAACGACGAAGATTGAGCGAAACGCGTGACGCCTCGTCTATCTCCGTGTAGTCAGTGTCTGTTCGAAAGAACAACATAGTTTGTAGTTATACGGTTTGCTTGGTGTTAGGTCATGCTGGCCGCCTCGAGAGGGGCGGCCTTCATGTTTTTAGCCGTGAATAGCCCCGCGGGGCTATTCACGGCTAAAAACATTTGCGGTGATTTTTTGCTGAAGGTGCGTGCAGCGCTGCTTCGATTCGCTGTTGCGCACGGCCATCGCATAGGCGGCGGGTTCGCCGACGAGGATGACTTTCTTTTTGCCGCGGGTGATGGCGGTATAGAGGAGGTTGCGCTGCAACATCACGAAATGCGCCTTGAGCAGCGGGATGATGACGACGGGATATTCGCTGCCCTGCGATTTGTGGATGCTGATGGCGTAGGCAAGCCCGAGGTTGCCCAGCGCGCCGCGGTCAAACTCGTGCCGCGCCCCGTCGAAATTGGCGGTGAGCGTGCCGGCACTGGCGTTCACCGAAAGGACGGTGCCGATATCGCCGTTGAAAAGATTTTTGTCATAGTCGTTGCGCAACTGGATGACCTTGTCGCCGGCGCGGAACTCGCCGGCAGGGCCGCGCAGGCTTGCAGTGAGCGAAGCCTGCCCTGAGTCCCTCGACAGGCTCGGGACCCTGAGTTTATCGAACGGGCTTGCCTGCGGTGAGCCTGTCGAACCCGTCAAATGGGTTGAACCACCTGTGGTGGGCGCAGTCGAACCATTCAGCGCCGCTTGCAGTTGTACGTTGAGGTTGGCCACCCCGGCCACGCCTTTGTGCATGGGCGCGAGCACCTGCACGTCATTGACGGGGTCAAACCACTTCCAGTGCTGCGGCACGAGCCCGGTGCACACCTCGATGACTTTTTGCAGGCAATCCTCGGCCGAATCGGCGGCGACAAACGTGAGGTCGCTCCAGCCCTTGGCGTCGGCCACGTGGTTCACGACGGGCGGGAGCGACGGATCGCCGGAGTTGATCGCGTGCGCGGTCGTGACAATGGTGCTCTGGCCTTGCTGGCGGTAAACGACGGAGAGGCGCGTGACGGGAATTACAGGTTGAAGGTTGAAAGTTGAAGGTTGAAAGTCGGGCGATGCTCCTCCTGACGCTTTCAACTTTGCCGGTGCGTCAGCGACGGCGATCAGGTCCTTGAGTACATTGCCGGCGCCGACGCTGGGAAGCTGGTCGGTGTCGCCCACGAGCAGCAGGTGGGCCCGCGCGGGCACGGCCTGGAGCAGCGCGGCGGCGAGGCGGGCGTCGAGCATCGAGACTTCATCGACCACGAGAAAGTCCGTCGCGAGCGGCGTGTTCTCATTGGCGGTGAAGCCGCCGGTGGCGGCGTCGTATTTGAGCAGGCGGTGGATGGTGGATGCGAAGCCGCCGGTCGTCTCGGCCAGCCGCTGCGCCGCGCGGCCGGTGGGCGCGGCGAGGTGGACGCGGACCTTTTTCGCCTTCAGGATTTGCACCAGCGAGCGCAGGATTGTCGTTTTGCCCGTGCCGGGGCCGCCGGTGAGGACGGAAAACTTGTGGGTGAGCGCGTTCTGTACCGCGGTGCGCTGCAACTCGTGGAAGGCGAAGCCGGCCTTCTGCTGCGCCCACTCGATGGCGGCGCCGGCCTTGATCGGCGGCAGGCTGCTGCCGACGCGGCCGAGGCGCTCGACGACCGCAGCGATCTTTCGCTCGGCGCGGTCGAGGGTCGGAAGCTGAACCAGATGAGAGTTGAGTGTTGAGGGTTGAGAGTCGGACGTTGGTGGGGGTTGAGAGTTGGGCGAGGTGTCTTCCGGAACTTTGAACCTTGAACCTTGAACTTTGAACTCCGCCGGTGCTGCTGCGCCGGCGGTATGCCTCACCAGCTGCTTTGTCTCCACCAATGCGTCGAGGCGGGTGGTGAGGAGCTCGGTGGAGGTTTCCAGCAGGTTGGCGGCGTAGGCGATGAGTTCGTCCTGCGGATAGGCGGTGTGGCCCTCCTCCTGCAGCGTTTCGAGCGCGAAGAGCAGCCCGGCGTCGAGCCGCGGCGGCGCGTCGTTGGCAAAGCCGAGGTTGATGGCGATGCGGTCGGCGGTCTTGAAGCCGATGCCGTCGATCTCGCGCGCCACGCGGTAAGGCTCGCCGAGCAAAATGGGCTTGGCCTGCGCACCGTAGCGCTCCACCAGGCGCACGCATTGCGCGGGCGTCACGCCGTAGGTCTGGAGAAAAATGTAGAGCTCGCGCTGGGCGCGCTGGCCGTCCCACGCGTGCTTGATGGCCGTGGCGCGCTTCGGGCCGATGCCGGGCACCCGTCGCAGCCGCGCAGACTCCTCGCTCAGCACGCGGAACGTGTCGGCGCCGAAGACATCGACGATTTTTTCCGCGTAAACCTTGCCGATGCCGGGCACGAGGCCGCTGCCGAGGTATTTGCGGATGCCGTAAACGCTCGACGGCAGCTCGCTCTTGAAGGCCGCGACGCGAAACTGGTCGCCGTGCTGCGAGTGGCGCGTCCATTCGCCGGTGAGGTGCAGCGTCTCGCCGCACTGCACGCCCGGCAGCGGGCCGACGATGGTGATCTTGTCGACGCGGGCGGCCGCGCCGGATTTTTTTTCCCGCGAGGGCGTCTCGCCCGAAGTGGCCCTGAGCCTGTCGAACGGGGCGGAAGCTGTGTCGGGCCGGAATTCGGCGATGGTGTAGGCGTTTTCCTCGTTGAGGAAAATGATGCGCTCGAGGACGCCGGAGAGCGATGCGGAATTGGAAGGTGAGGCGGCCACAAACCAAACAAATGAGTTCTTACCGCGTCTGCCAATCCTCGACCTTCAGATAAAGCATCACCCTTTCAAGTCACGCGGCAGGTCTGGCGTGGTGTGCGGTTCGTGTAAGGGGAAATCCGGGCAGGAGCCGGCAATCCGAGCCAGTTTGCGTCGCAGTTGGTCGACACCCTCTTCCGCGGGCGTGACGAGCACGCCGCGCTTCGTGCGGCGCAGGCTCACGGTCTTGCCCGGGAAACGAAACTCCTTCGGCAAGCGGATGGCCTGCGAGCCACCGGTGGTGAAAAGTTTTGCGACCATGCTCATGTAGCGAGACAGTGTAGCATGAATATCGTTTGGCAAACCATGCAGATCAGGCTTATATTTCCCCTTTGGTCGAAACAACCCCATGGCCTACCTGCGCACTGTTCTCAGCTACCAATTGCCGTCGGAGGCGGAGCTGGATAAATCGTTCCTGGAGTCGCATGGCCTCACGGTTTACCTGATGAACAACCAGACCACCCGGAACGAGCTGGGGCCGCTTTTCTGGATTCAGCTCCAGGTTCCGGATGAAGAATGGCCGTCGGCCAACCAGATTTTGCGGGAGGCGCGGCCCGAGCGGTTCGGGTCGGTCGAGCGCGTGAACGAAATTGACCGGGAGATCAAACGCGGCGCGCTCGGCGCGCTGATGGGCGGGGTGGTCTTGGGCGTGCTGGCCTATTTTTTGGCGCCGAAGCTATGGCCGGCCGAAGTCTCTGATTGGGCCCTGCTGGAACAATCCATCATGCTGGCGTGCTTTGTCGGGGCCGTGGTCGGCTGGCGGTTGAGTGGAAAACGCAGGTAGGGCGTTTTCGATTTAACTGGTCCCATCGGCATGCCCTTGCGACCCATCCTTTATTTTGTCATTCCGAGCCGTGCGAGGTACCGAGGCCAAAGGCCGACAGTCTGACATCTCCGAAATTGAAACCGACAAGAACAGGTGAGATTCCTCGCACGGCTCGGAATGACAATTTCACCCGTCATGGGGCCAATTAAACTGGAAATTCCCTCGCGTCACCCGACACCAAGCTCGGCGGTCATTTCGTTCAGGCCGGCAAAAACTTTGTCCGCGCGGGCGGCGCGGAGTTCTTCGGCGTTGTGCGTGCCGGTGGTGACGGCCCAGCAGGGCAGGCCGGCGCCATGCGCGGCTTGCACGTCGAAGGGCGAGTCGCCGACGAGGAGCGTGGTGGCCGGTTCGGCGTGGAGTCGTTCAAGCGCATAACGCGTGAATTCCGGCTGGGGTTTGAGCCAGGGTGTGTCGGTCGCGCCGATGATGGCACTCAAGTAGGGCGTGAGCTGGAGATGATCGCAGGTGGCGCGCGAGGACGGGCCGTGCTTGTTGGTGAGGACGGCGCAAACGACGCCCTGGCCGTGCAGTGCGCGCAGGAGTTCGACGGCGCCGGGCAGGGGTTGGACGTCTTCGAGCATGTGCGCGTCCCAGAAGGGACGATAGATGTTCAGCGCCTCGGACAGGCGGGCCTCGGGCACAAATTTGCGCATGGCGTTCTCGAGCCCGCCGCCGACCGCGGCGCGGACTTGAGCGAGCGTGGGCGCGGGCAGGCCGAGCTGCGGCAGGGTGTGCGCATAGCTACGGTGGATGGCGGCAAAGTGGTCGATGAGCGTGCCATCGAGGTCGAAGAGGAAGGTGCGGAAGCGGGTCACGGCAAACTTGTTAGCGGCAAACGAGCCTATGGTGCGACCACAAAGGCGGACTTAACCGCGAATGGACGCGAATAAGCTGCTGAAAAGCTGTGTCGCTACCGCGGCACACGGCCTACGGTTGTTTTCCGCAGCCAATTCATATCCGGTCAGTCCGCGGTATCCGATTAGCGTTCATTCGCGTCCATTCGCGGTTAAAAATATCAGTGGTCCGAATGTATGGATCCCTCTGCGCCTGCCCGTAGCCCTGAGCTCGTCGAATGGGCGAAGTAGGGTCCTTCGCGACCTTCGTGTTCAAAATCCGAATCTGCGATCATCCGTGCAATCCGCGGGGGAAACCTTACCAGCAGATGCTTTGGCCACAAAAGAACAAACAACATGAAAATTTTAGTTTTGATTTGGCGGCGGTTCATTAGAAACAGTCGCAATGTCGGTCAGCGAAGAAATTTCCACGGCCCAAGTGACTGCGCGCACCGAGGACGGCCGGCTCGTGCTTGAGCTGGCGGGGGTGTGGCAAATCACCGCGCCGCGGCCATCGTGGATGCGCGTGCTCGGGACGCAGCGGCCGACGCGCGTGCGGCTGGAGATGAGCGGCGTGTCACGGTGGGACAGCTCGCTGGTGCTGTTTGTGCACGAGGTGCGCCGGTGGTGCACGGAGGCGGGCGCGAACCCCGAGCTCGAGGCCTTGCTGCCGGAGGTGCGCCGGCTGGCCGACCAGCTGGCGGGGGCGTATTTGACGCGGCCACCGTTCCCTCGCTCGAGGAATTTTCTCGCGGACCTGGGCGTGGCGACCGAGGAGGTGGTGGGAAAGACCCGGAGCTTTGCCCGTTTCATCGGCGAATGCACGCTGGCGACGGTGCGGCTGGTCATGCATCCGCAGAAATTCCGCTGGCGCGATTGTTTCACCGAAATGCAGCAGTGCGGCGCGATGGCCCTGCCGATCGTGGGGTTGAACGCCTTTCTCGTCGGCCTCACGCTGGCCTACACCGGGGCGATTATTTTGCGCCAGTTCGGGGCCGACATCTGGGTGGCCGACCTCGTTGGCCTGAGCTCGGTGCGCGAGATGGGTGCGATCATGACGGCAGTCGTGCTGGCCGGCCGCACGGGCGCGGCGTTCGCGGCGGAACTGGGCAACATGAAGACGGGCGAGGAGATCGATGCGCTCGAGACGTTCGGCATCCGCCCGGTGGATTTTCTCGTTATTCCCCGCATGCTCGCGCTGGCGGTGATGATGCCGTTGCTCGCGCTCTATGCGAACTGCCTTGGCATCCTCGGGGGCATGGCGGTGGCGGCGGGCCTGCTTTCGATCCCGCCGAGCGCCTATTGGGTGGAGACGGTGGCCAGCATCGGCCTGACCGACATCAATGCCGGCCTGATCAAAGCCTGTGTGTTCGGCCTCATCGTCGGGATGACAGGCTGTTTGCGCGGCCTGCAGGCGGAACGCAGCGCGGCGGGCGTGGGCCGCGCGGCGACGTCGGCGGTGGTCACGGCCATCCTGCTCATCATCGTGGCCGATGCGGTGTTCGCCGTGGTTTTCAACATCCTGCACATCTGACCCCATGGACGCGGACAAAAATTCCCCTGTGATCGAGGTCGCCGGCCTGGTGTGCGGCTACGGCGAGACGGTGGTGTTGCGCGACATCAAATTTTCCGTGCGGCGGGGCGAGCTGTTTTTTGTCATTGGCGGCAGCGGCTGCGGCAAGACCACGCTGCTGCGGCACTTGATCGGGCTGCAGCGGCCGTTCGCGGGCCAAGTGGATTATTTCGGGAAAAACTTCACCGACGCCGAGCCGGCGGCGCGGCGCGCGCTGCTCAAGACCTTCGGCGTGCTCTACCAGAGTGCCGCGCTGTGGAGCTCGCTCACGGTGCGCGAAAACATCGCGCTGCCGCTCGAGGAGTACACGACGCTCACCCGGCGCGAGATCAACGAGATCATCATGCTGAAGCTCGCGCAGGTCGGGCTGGCGGGTTTCGAAGAGTATTATCCGAACGAGCTGAGCGGCGGCATGAAGAAGCGCGCCGGGCTCGCCCGGGCGCTCGCGCTCGACCCGGCCATCGTGTTTTTCGACGAGCCCTCGGCGGGGCTCGACCCGGTGACGGCCCGGCAGCTCGACCACCTCATCCGTGAAATCCGCGATACGCTTGGCACGACGATGGTCATCGTCTCGCACGAGCTGGCGAGCATCTTTGCCCTGGCCGACCGCGTGATCCTGCTCGACCGCGAGGCGCAGGGCATCATCGCCGAGGGCGCGCCGCTCGCGTTGGCCAACCGAAGTGAAGATCCGCGCGTGCAGGAGTTTCTCACGAGTGGTGGGAAAAGCGCAAAACTTTAACCAGCAGCTGAACCGAATGAATGAAATCACCACAGGGAACCGGTCCCGGCCGGGCGCAGGCCCAACCGGCGGCCAAGCGTTTAATCCTGTCCATTTTGTTCATTCTGATTAAAAAAACACACCTGTGAAAACCAAACTCAGCCCAACCGTGGTCGGCGTCTTCGTGATCGGGGCGATTGCGCTGGGCGTCATGGCCCTGCTGTCGTTTGGGGGCCTGCACTTTTTTTCGCAGCCGCAGCGGTTCGTGGTTTATTTCGACGAATCGGTCCATGGCCTCGACCTCGGCTCGGCGGTGAAATTGCGCGGGGTGCGCATTGGGCACGTGGTTGACCTGAATGTGCGTTACGATGCCAGGAGCAATCGCTCGGAGGTCGGGGTCGTTTGCGAATTGAGCCGCGACATCCTGACCGATGCCCGCGGCGTGCCGATCGACGTGTCCGACCGGTCTGCACTGCAAGTCCTCATCGACCGCGGCCTGCGGGCCAAGCTCGGCGTCGTGGGCCTCGCGACCGGCCTGCTCTATGTCGAGCTGAACTTTGTCGATCCAGCGGAATACCCGGTGTCGAGCACCGGCCATCCCGGGGAGAAATACGCCGTCGTGCCCGCGGTGCCCTCGGCCATCTCCGAATACCAGGCGAGCTTGACGATGATTTTGAGCAACTTGAAGAAAGTTGATTTCGGCGGGCTGTCCGACGACGTGAAAAAGCTGCTGGCCACCGCCCAGAAACAACTTGATGGCGCGGATGTGAAAGGACTGGTCAGCAATTGGAAGGATGCCGGGGTGGCCGTGAAGGACCTGGCCTCCTCGCCCGATGCGAAGCAGGCGTTTGCCAACCTCAATGCCGCCATCACCGACCTGCGCAGCGTGCTGGCCAAGGTCGACACGCAGGTCACGCCCGCCGGCGAAAATCTCAACGCCACGCTCAAGGAGGCGAAAGCCTCGCTCGAACGTTTCAACGCCGCCGCGGCGAGCGCCCAGCATTTCATCGAGGCGCAGAGCTGGGTGGGTGACCAAGGGGTGCAGACCTTGCAGCAACTGGGTGACGCGGCGGAGTCCGTGCGCCGCCTGGCCGACTTCCTCGAACGCGATCCCAATGCGCTCCTGGTCGGCAAAAAACCATCGCCATGAAGTTTAATTTCCACCCGAAGGTCGCGAAGTAACGCCAAGGATGCCAAAAATGAAAATCAAAATTCTGAAAACCACGCTGTTTGGCCTTTTGTGTTTTGCTCTTTGGCTCTTCACCGCGGGTTGCTCGCTGCCCGCGGCCCGGTCGGACACGGCACGGAATTATGTCCTGCGGGTGGCGGCGGAGGATGTGGCGCCGAAATCCTCCGGGCTGCACATCGGTTTGTTCCCGGTGCAATTGCCGGAGTACCTGAAGCAACGCTCCATGGTTGTCCGCGAGGGCGCGAGCGAGGTGCGCTACAACGACGATGAGCGCTGGGCCGAGTCGCTCGACGCGGGTCTCACGCGCGTGCTGCGCGAACGGCTCTCGGCGACGGCGCAGGTGCTGGCCTATCCATTCACGATCGAGCAGGCGCGCGATTACGATGTGCGGGTGCGGGTGCAGGCCTGCGAGGGCACGTCCGACGGCGGAGTGGTGTTTTCCGCGACGTTTGAAATTTACGCTTCGGGCGCGAATGGCGCGCTGGTGGCGCAGGGTTCATTCACGGCCGGCCCGGCGAGGTGGAATGGCCGTGATTATGCCGATCTGGCCGGGCTGATCAGCGCCGATGCGACGAAGCTGGCGGATGCGATTGCGGCGGCGATGCCGGCGTTGCCGGCAAAAGGCTGAAGAGCTTAATAATCAAGGGCGCGACCGCCGGGCGCGCCGAGAAGGGCGGACGGCCCGGCGGTCCGTCCCTACCTGTCAGCCTTCAGTTTTCAGTCTGCAGTCTTTCACTGCAGCGCCGCCGCGATGCGCTGAAGTGCGGCCTCGACGTTTTCGCGGCTGTTGAAGGCGCTGATGCGCACGTGGCCTTCGCCGCACCGGCCGAAGCCGGCTCCCGGCGTGCATACGACGCCGGCCTTCTCCAGCAGGAGGTCGAAGAACTGCCACGAATCGCGTCCGGTGTTGACCCAGATGTAGGGCGCGTTCTCGCCACCGATGCACTTGAGGCCGAGCCTGGCCATGGCGTCGCGGATGAGCTTGGCGTTGCCGAGATAAAAATCGGTCAGCGCGCGCACCTGCTGCCGGCCCGCTTCGGTGTAGATGGCGGCGGCGGCTTTTTGGATCGGGTAGGCGACGCCGTTGAACTTGGTCGTGTGGCGGCGGTTCCAGAGCGCGTGCAAGGGGTGGGCCTGGCCCGCGGCGTCGTAACCCACGACGGTCTTGGGCACGACAGTGTAGGCGCAGCGCGTGCCGGTGAAGCCGGCGGTCTTCGAGGCGCTGCGGAACTCGATGGCGACGTCGCGCGCGCCGTCGATCTCGTAAATGCTGTGGGGGATATGCGGATCGCGGATGTAGGCCTCGTAGGCGGCGTCGAACAGGATGACGGCCTTGTTTTTCCGGGCGAACTCGACCCACGCGGCGAGCTGGGCGCGCGTGGCCACGGCGCCGGTGGGATTATTGGGGAAGCAGAGATAAATCAAATCGACCGGCGCGGTGGGCAACGCGGGCACGTAGTCATTGGCCGCGGTGCAATCGAGGTAGGTGATGCCTTCGTAGCGGCCGTCGCGATTGGCCCCGGTGCGGCCGGCCATGACGTTCGTGTCCACGTAAACCGGATACACGGGGTCGGTGATGGCGATGCGGATGTCGGTGGCGAAGATTTCCTGGATGTTGCCGCAGTCGCACTTCGCGCCGTCGCTGACGAAAATTTCGTCGGGCTCGATCTTCGCGCCGCGCGCCGCGTAGTCGTGCTGGGCAATGGCTTCGCGCAGGAAGGCGTAGCCCTGCTCGGGGCCGTAACCCTTGAAGGTGGCGCGGTTCGCCATCTCGTCGGTGGCGGCATGCAGCGCCGCGATGCAGACCGGCGGGAGCGGTTCGGTGACGTCGCCGATGCCGAGGCGGATGATGGACTTTTCGGGATGCGCCTGTGAGTAGGCGGCGACGCGCTTGGCGATGTCGCTGAAAAGATAGGAAGCCTTGAGCTTGGTGTAGTTTTCGTTGATGCGGATCATGTCGGTAAAGGGAACAGTGAGCAGCGTGTCTGACTTTGACAACACGCTGCTTAACCAAAATGGCTCTGCCATTTTGAACTGACTTGCAGCTGCGGAAATTTTTTCGGGTTTTCGCCCGGGTGCCGATCAAAATCATTGATCTGTCACCCAAATGGCGAAGCCCGACGGGCTTCTGCGAAAAACTTGAATAAGCGCTGGGTATTCCGTTAGTTCAAGCTAGAGTTGTCGTTAGTTACCTCCTCTATGCAAAAAATCGAGACCGTTCGTGAGATGCAGGCGCTGGCCGACAAGCTGCGCGCGAAGGGGCAACGCATCGGCTTTGTGCCGACCATGGGCGCGTTGCATGCCGGGCATTTGAGCCTGGTGAAACTGGCGCGGGCGAAGGCCGACGCCGTGGTGGTGTCGATTTTCGTCAACCCCGCGCAGTTCGGGCCGAGCGAGGACTATTCGAACTATCCGCGCCCGCTGGAGCACGATCTCGAGCTGTGCGCCGAGGCGGGGGTGGATGCGGTTTTCCTGCCGCCGGTCGCGGAGATTTATCCCAAGGGTTGCTCCACCTTCGTGATCGAGGAAGCCGTCAGCAAGCCGCTCGAGGGGGCCTCGCGCCCCACGCATTTCCGCGGGGTGGCCACGGTGGTGGCGAAACTTTTCAACATCGTGCGGCCGCACATCGCGGTGTTCGGGCAGAAGGACGCGCAGCAGGTGGCGGTGCTGAAACGCATGGCCGCGGACCTGCATCTGTCCATTAAGTTTGTCGTCGCGCCGATCATGCGCGAGCCCGACGGCCTGGCGATGAGTTCGCGCAACCGCTATCTCACGGCCGTGCAGCGCGAGGACTCGGTCGTCATCTCGCAGGCGCTGCGCCGCGCGCAGGAAATGGTCGCGGGGGGCGAGCACCGCGACGACCGGCTCATCGCCGAGGTCACGCACCTGCTCAGCCAAAAACGCCGCGTGCGCGTCATCTACGTGGCGATGGTGGACAAGGACACGTTCGAGCCCCTGCGGGTGATCGTGCCGGGAAAAACATTGCTGGCCATCGCCGCCTGGGTGGATGAAGTTCGGCTGATCGACAACGTGGAATTATGAACACCCTGAATAACAAATCCTGGGGCGCGTTCCGGCTGGCCGCCCTGTTTCTCATGACCGCGTCGCTGGCGCAGGCCTCGGTCACCAGTTGGTTTATGCGCAAACACTGTGATTGGAGTTTTGTGCAGAAAGTGGGCGGGATCGAGGTCACCACCGTGCAGCTCGGGAATGGGCAACTGGCGGCAAAAGTGCGGTTTTCGCCCGGGGGCGGGCAGGCGGTTACCTGCAAACCGAGCCTCATGAATTCCGGCCTGATTTTCGACCAAGCCTCGGTCCATGTGAGAGGCACCCAAGTATGGGTGAAAGTTTACACGGCCCGGCCGGCAAAAGGGCGGACTTACCCTGACACGATGATGGTGCCGCTGCCCAAGCGCGCCCATGGCAACTATCGCCTGCGTTACGAGAATCCCGACTACTCGTTTTTTGAGATGGGCGCGTTGATCGTGCCCTAAGCCCCGGATTTTGAAATGAGTTCCCGGCATTTTGACGTCCTGGTGGTCGGCAGCGGCATCGCCGGGCTGAGCTTCGCCCTGAAGGTCGCGCAGCGCGGCCACTCGGTCGCGATCCTCACGAAAAAGAACAAGGCCGACTCCAACACCAACTTTGCGCAGGGCGGCGTCGCGGTCGTCACCGCGCAGACGGATGACTTCGACAAGCACGTGCGCGACACGCTGGTGGCCGGCGACGGGCTGTGCGACGAGCGCGTGGTGCGTGAGATCGTGCGCGACGGCCCGGCGCGCGTGCAGGAGCTGGTCAGGTTGGGGTTGAAATTTTCCCGCGATGCAAAAGGCGGCTACGACCTGGGCCGCGAGGGCGGCCACACCGAACGGCGCATCCTGCATGTGAAGGACATGACGGGCAAGGCGATCGAGGAAGCCCTGCTCAAGGCGCTTACCCGCGAACCGCGCATCGCGTTGTTCGAACATTTTTTTGCGGTCGACGTGGTCACGGAGGACAAACTGGAACGGCGCGGCCGCCGCAAATCCCAAACGCCAAAAGCCAAGTCCCAAAATCGCGTGGCCGGGGTTTATGCGCTCGATGTGCGCGATGGCCGCGTGGTGACGTTCCACGCCCCGGTTGTCGTGCTGAGCACCGGCGGGGCGGGGCAGGTTTACCTTTACACGACCAATCCCGACATCGCCACGGGCGACGGCATTGCCATGGCGTTCCGGGCGGGCGTCGCGGTGAAGAACATGGAGTTCATCCAGTTCCACCCGACGACGCTTTATTCGGCGACGGGCGAGCGCTTTCTCATCAGCGAAGCGGTGCGCGGCGAGGGTGCGATCCTGCGCAACTCCGCCGGCGAGGCGTTCATGGGCGCTTATCACCCGATGGCGGACCTCGCCCCGCGCGACATCGTGGCCCGGGCCATCGACACCGAGATGAAAAAATCCGGTGCGCCGCATGTGTGGCTCGACATCACGCACCGCAACGAGGCGTTTTTGCGCGAGCGGTTCCCGCAGATTTTCCAAGCCTGCAAGAAACTCGGCCTCAACCTCGCGCGCGACCTCATCCCGGTCGTGCCGGCGGCGCATTACACCTGCGGCGGCGTGGCCACCAACCTGGCCGCGGAGACTTCCCTGCCGGGCCTCTATGCGTGCGGCGAGATCGCCTGCACGGGCCTGCACGGCGCGAACCGCCTGGCGAGCAACTCGCTGCTCGAGGCCGTGGTCGTGGCGCACCGCGGCGCGGAGTCGGTGGATCGCTACCTGCGCACGGCCCGGCGTGCCGCCACGGGAATTCCGCCCTGGGTCGACCTCGGCGGCGGTAGCGACGATGAGCGCGTCGTGCTCACGCACAACTGGGACGAGCTGCGCCGCGCGATGTGGGACTACGTCGGCATCATGCGCACGACGAAACGCCTGGAGCGCGCCCGCACGCGCATCGCCGACCTCGTGCGGGAAATCCACGACTACTACTGGAATTTTTCCGTGGACACGCGTTTGCTGGAATTGCGCAACCTCCTGCAAGTGGCTGAGATCATCGTCGCCTGTGCGCTGCAACGGCACGAGAGCCGCGGCCTGCACGCCATCGCCGATTTCCCCAAAAAGCTTCGCACGGCGCGCAATTCAGGCGTGCGAAAAAAGTGAGGAAACTCCTGCGGCCGGCGGCAGGCAAATCCGCCTGTGAATAACCTGTGAGCTATATCTTCGCAATTGGCTTGAACAAAGTTTCTCCCCTCGTGGAACTTTATCGTAGCAGTTGGACGGTAGGCCTATACGGCACTAATCTTTTGCATAAGGCAGGCGATAGATGTTACAAAGGCGCGTCGCCAGCCTGTTAACAGCTTTCGTAGTCTTTTTACGGTTTGGCTGGGTTTATGTCTAATTTTTGGGGGTTAAACCCAAGGCTAACTGATGCGATGAAGCCAGCGCCTCTGCCATTGTAGCCGGGGTCGCTGAGGCCGGCTACATTTCGATCCGCACCATATCATTCTCGTTCTCTTAATCGTTCTCGTTATCGATCCGAGATATTTACGGGAGAACGAGTACGAGTAAGAGAACGAGAACGATTTAAGAACACAGGGTTGACTCATAAATTTCCTCCGCGTCCTCTTTTTCCTTGAGGTGAATCCATCTCCCAAAATCGCGATCGTCGGGTCCGGCGCCATCGGCCTGTATTACGGCGCGAGGCTCGCGCTCGCCGGCGCGGACGTGCGTTTCCTGATGCGCGGCGATCTTGCCGCGGTGCGGGCGCGGGGGTCGCTGTTGCTGCATGAAAAAGGCGGTGCAACCGAACTGAAGCCGGTCGCGGCGTTTGGTTCCACCGGGGAGATCGGCCCGGTCGATCTCGTCATTGTCACGCTCAAGACCACGGCGAACGGCGAATTCACCCGCCTGCTGCCACCGTTGCTTGGCTCGCGCACCACGATTTTCACCTTGCAAAACGGCCTGGGCTCCGACGAGCAGCTCGCGGCGCTCTTTGGCGCGGAGCGCGTGATGGGCGGGCTCGCGTTCATCGCCGCGACGCGCACCGCGCCGGGCGAGGTCACGTGCTATCATCCGGGCTCGATTGCGCTCGGCGAGTTCGGCCGGCCGCCGCAGGACCGCACCCGCGCGCTGGCCGCGCAGTTTGAAGCCGCGCGCGTGAAGACGCGCGTGGTCGACGACTTGAACGAGGCGCGCTGGCGCAAGCTCGTTTGGAATATTCCCTTCAACGGCCTCGCCATCGCGGCCGGGGGGATTACGACCAACCGGCTCTGTGCCATTCCGCGGCTGGCCGAGGAAGTGCGCGCGTTGATGCACGAGGTGCAGTTCGCCGCCAGCCGGCTCGGCTTCGTTATTCCCGAAAAATTTCTCCGGCAGCAATTCGACGTCACGCCGCCGATGGGCGCTTATCGTCCGTCGAGCCTGGTCGATTTTCTCGCCGGGCGCGAAGTGGAGGTGGAGGCGATCTGGGGCGAACCGTTGCGGAGGGCCCAGGCCGCGGGTGCGAAAGTGCCGCGGCTCGAAAGGCTTTATGCATCGCTGAAAAAACTCACCGCGCGGTGAGGTGGTTTTACACCAAGGTCGCAAAGAGCGCGAAGGGAAGGCACTCAGGGTTTTAACCACTGATGCGCCCTTCTTCGCTAAAGCTATGAAGGGCACGGCACTGATTGACACTGATAGAAAAATCCATCCGTGCCTATCCGTGTCATCCGTGGTAAATGACTCTGCCTTCGCGTCCTTTGCGATCTTCGTGTAAGGAATTCCGAATCCGCGTTTATCCGCGCCATCCGCGGAGAAAGCATTCGTATCACACCCGCTCGTTCACGACGGGGTTGGTGAGCGTGCCGATTTTTTCGATCTCCACGCTCACGGTGTCACCGGGTTTCATGAAAACGGGCGGTTTGCGCGCGAAGCCCACGCCGTGCGGCGTGCCGGTGAGGATGACGGTGCCGGGCAGGAGTGTTTTGCCGCCGCTGAGAAACTCGATGAGCCGCGGCACGTCGAAGATCATGTCGTCCGTGTTCCAGTCCTGCATCACCTGGCCGTTGAGGAGGGTTTTGACCTGGAGCGAATTGGGATTCGGAATCTCGTCGCGGGTCACGAGCACGGGGCCGAGCGGACAAAACGTGTCGAAGCCTTTGCCCTGGCACCACTGGCTGCCGCCCCATTGTTGCTGCCAGTCGCGGGCGGAGACGTCGTTGGCGCAGGTGTAGCCGAGCACGAAATCGAGCGCGTTGGCGCGCGTGGCGTTCTTGCAGCGCCGGCCGATGACAACGGCCAGCTCGCACTCGTAATCGACTTTGGTGCTGGCGAGTTTTTGCGGGATTTCCACCGGGTCGCCGGGATTTTGCGTGGCGCTGGTCGGCTTGATGAAGAGCACGGGGAATTCCGGCAGGCTGTGGCCGCTCTCCGCGGCGTGCTTGCGGTAATTCAGGCCGATGCAGAGGATGTTGGCCGGCGTGATCGGCGCGAGGAGCTTGCCGGGCCGCACGACGCGGTCGGTCACGTGGAAGTCGCCGAAAAGGTCGCCGGCGATTTCAAGCGCGGTGCCGTCGGGCTGGAGCGCGGCATGGGCCGGGCCGTTTGGGGTGAGGTGACGGAGAAGTTTCATGTTTTGAATGTCTCACACAAAGATCGCGAAGGGACGCAAAGAAAGGCAAAGGTATCAGACCGATGGATCTTTTCAGTCCTGGCGTGAGGAGCCGGTCAATTTGAATCCAGCGCAGGTGGCTGCTTCGCGTCTTGCTTTGTGCCGCGCCACTGCCCCGACAAAATTAATGAAAAACCCAAGCCCAAGACCAAACCACGACCCATGCCAAGACCCCCAAAAAAAAGTTGGCGACTATACTCGCTGCCGGGCACGAGCCAGCCAAGATGCACTGTCAACCCAACGACGCCGACCAGGAACCCGACGCCAGCAATAATGAAACATAAAGCCTTTGCCCAACAGGCGCGGCATTTCTTCTCAAAAGGAAAATAAATGAAGCAAGCCGTTACAGCCATGCCAGTGCAATCAAGGAATATCTGCATATTCATAACGTCAGTGCGGACTAATGATTCAAACTGAACTGCGTCGCATTAAGGTCAAGATAACTGGCAATAGACTGGGCTTGTCACCCGTAGTCCTGAGTTCGTCGAAGGGGCGAAGGTGGATGTTTTCATGTTTTAAGCTGCTCGCGAAAGACGGCGGCGAGGCCGGCCTTGTCCAGTCGTTTTTCGGCGATGGCGATCATGGCGTCGTAGAACTCAGCGATGGGCCTGTCTGAGCTGACGCCATTTTGCACGAGGAAGTTGAGCGCGGCCAGCAGTGCGGCACGTTTGTTGCCGTCAATGAACGGTTGGTTTTCGGCGATGTGATACGCGTAGGCCGCTGCCATTTGGAACAAATCGGCTTCCTGATAGTAGTATTCGTGCAATGGTTGCGCGAGGGCGGATTCCAGCACGTTTTCGTCGCGGATCCCAAGTGATCCCCCAAACCTCTGAATGGAGGCCGAGTGAATCGCTTCGACGCTCTCACGCGTGAGGAAGACCGGCTCGGTCATTGCGCGAGTTTTTGCAGTACCTTGTGGTGAACCTGCATCAGCTTCTCGTTTGCCTTCTGCACATCTTCATTTCGTGCGTAGCGCATAGCGGGTTGGGTGGCGTCCGGTGCTTTGGGCGCGGTGCCTTTTTCAGCAAGGGCGAGCTTGCGGAGAAGCTCCTCGTGGGTCTTGAAAATCTTATCCGCAGCTTTGAGGATAGTCGCGTCATCTGCATAGCGCACTCCGGATGTAGTGGCTTTTTGTGCAGGCGCAGCCGGCGCCCGTTTTGCGGGCGGTTTTGCAGCGTAGGTGCCGGCGGGTTCTCCGACTTTGCGTGGCTTGGCCATGACGACGTAATTTGTGCGCAAAGGGGTGGAAGTGTCAACCCGGTTTGCATACCGATTGTATGCGATGTTACAAGATGTAGGTCGGGGTTTACCCCGACTGAAATTCTCACGCCAAGGCCGCGGAGGGCGCAAAGTCGGACTAAGCAGGAAACTTTACGGCGATTTGATCACATCGAGACCTTTGAGCCTGAAGTGTGGCGCAGCGGCGAGCAGGTGCCGGTCGTGACTGTAAATTTGCTTGAGCCCGGCGTCGGCCGCACAGGCGAGATGCAGGGCGTCAGCCGCCCGGATGAAAACGGATGGTGGCAGCAGGGAGAGGGTACGGCAGGCTTGCTGGATGAGTGTGGTGGGCAGCGGCAGATATTGGATAAGGCCATCCGATAAATCCTGCTCATGCTTTTCCCAAAGCATTTTCAACTGGCCGCCGGACAAAAACCCTTGGCGCTGGCCGCGCTTAAATGCCGCCATCAATTCAAGCCGGCCATGTTCACCGCATACAAAATCACCCTGGCCGGAAAAAGCACGAAGCATTTCATCCGTCCCGGCTTCGCGAAGGTAAAGTTTGGCCAGGTAGGAGGTATCCAAATAGATCATCGTCCGTCGCGATCCTTGGAAATGAAAAGGGTCGAATCAACCGGGCTGGAAGGCATCCAGGCCAGTCGCCGGGCAGGATCAAGCACCGCCCGCGGCTGGACGGGGTTGTCGTGTGGTTGAAGCCGGGCGATTCTTTCGCCGCGATCAGTCACAATGATGGTCTGCTTTTTGGCGGTGCGCACCCAGCGGCCGGTTTCGGCATGGAGCTGTTTGATGGAAATCGTCTTCATGCGCGAAAAGTGTCACTGGTGACACTTTGTGTCAACCGCGGGCTAAAGTGGCTTCAAAAATACTGTAGCCGTTTTCTGAACCCCATGTCATTCTGAGCCTGACGAAGAATCCAGTGGGATTACGCCGCGAGTGCCAATGCGGTCCAAGGGGATTCTTCACTCCGTTCAGAATGACAAACCAGCCATCCTGCGCCGAGGGCTCGGACAGGAATTGAACATGGGTCATTGGGAATTGGTCATTCCATAGGCCTCCATCCCCGCGCAGGTGCACATGAGGTTCCGGTCGCCGTAAACATTGTCGACGCGGCCGACTGCCGGCCAGAACTTGCTGGCGCGCGTCCACGCATCGGGGAAGGCCGCGGTCTCGCGCGAGTAGGGATGGTTCCATTCGTCGGCGCAGACGGCCAGGGCGGTGTGTGGCGCGTTTTTCAGCGGATTGTTGGCCTTGTCGGATTCGCCGCTCGCGACCGCGGCGAGTTCGCCGTGGATCGCGATGAGCGTGTCGCAGAACCGGTCGAGCTCGGCTTTCGATTCGCTCTCGGTCGGCTCGATCATGAACGTGCCGGGCACGGGAAACGACATGGTGGGCGCGTGGTAGCCGTAATCCATCAGACGCTTGGCGACGTCCTCGACTTCGAGGCCGTGCTTTTTCCATGAGCGGAATTCCAGGATGCACTCGTGCGCGACGAGGCCGCCCGCGCCCTGGTAGAGCACCGGGAAATACTTTTCGAGGCGCCTGGCGATGTAGTTGGCGTTGAGGATGGCGATCCTGGTCGCATCGGTCAGGCCGGCGGCGCCCATCATGCGGATATAGAGCCAACTGATGAGGAGAATGCTCGCGCTGCCGTACGGAGCCGCTGACACGGCTCCGAGGTGTGAGGCGTCAGGCGTCAGGTGGGAGGGCTTCACGACGACATGCCCGGGCAAAAATTTTGCGAGGTGCGCGGCGACGCCGATCGGGCCCACGCCGGGGCCGCCGCCGCCGTGCGGGATGCAAAAAGTTTTATGGAGGTTGAGATGACAGACATCGGCGCCGATGTGGCCGGGCGAGGTGAGGCCGACCTGCGCGTTCATGTTCGCGCCGTCCATGTAAACCTGGCCGCCGTGCTCGTGGATGAGCGCGCAGATGTCCTTGATGGAAGTTTCGAAAACGCCGTGCGTGCTGGGGTAGGTGACCATGAGCGCGGCGAGATCCTGGCGGTGCGCCGCGGCCTTGGCCTTCAGGTCGGCGACGTCGATGTTGCCCTGGGCGTCGCAGGCGACGGGCACGACGTGGAAGCCGCACATCGAGGCGGAGGCGGGATTGGTGCCGTGCGCGCTGGTGGGAATGAGGCAGACGTTGCGCCGGCCTTCGCCGCGCGCCTCGTGGTGGGCGCGGATGACGAGCAGGCCGGCGTATTCGCCCTGCGAGCCGGCGTTGGGCTGGAGCGAGACCGCGGCGAAGCCGGTGATCTCGGCGAGCCAGCCTTCGAGCTGTTCGAATAATTTCTGGTAGCCGCGCGCCTGCTCGACGGGCGCGAAGGGATGCAGTTCGCCGAACTCGGGCCAGGTGACGGGCACCATCTCCGTCGTGGCGTTGAGCTTCATCGTGCACGAGCCGAGCGAAATCATCGAGTGGCAGAGCGAGAGGTCCTTGGCCTCGAGGCGCTTGATGTAGCGCAGCATCTCGTGCTCGGTGTGGTGGTGGTTGAAGACCGCGGCGGTGAGGAAGGCGGAATTTCGCGCAAAGGGAGCGCGGAACTCCGCCATTTCAAATTTGAGATTTGAGATTTGAGATTCGGCGTCCGCCGCCGTGCCGAAGAACGAGAGGAGCAGCTTCACGTCGTCGACCGAGGTCGTTTCGTCGAGCGTGATGCCGACGGTGTGCGCATCGATCGGGCGGAGGTTGATTTTTTTGGCGTGGGTGGCGGCGTGGACACGCGCGGCGGAAACGTTGCCGACGGTGAGGGTGTCGAAGAAAGGCTCGGTGTTCACGGTCGCGCCGATCGAGCGCAGGCCGGCGGCAAGCAACTCGGTGAGGAGCTTGGTGCGGCGCGCGATTTTTTTCAGGCCCTCGGGTCCGTGATAAACGGCGTACATCGAGGCCATCACGGCGAGGAGGACTTGCGCGGTGCAGATATTGGACGTGGCCTTGTCGCGGCGGATGTGTTGCTCGCGCGTGCCGAGCGCGAGGCGGAGCGCGGGATTGCCCTGCGCGTCCTTCGACACGCCGACGAGGCGCCCGGGCATCTGGCGCTTGTAGGCGTCCTTCGTGGCGAAGAACGCGGCGTGCGGCCCGCCGTAGCCCATGGGCACGCCGAAACGCTGGGAGGAGCCAACGGCGACGTCCGCGCCGAATTCGCCGGGGGCGCGCAGCAGGGTGAGCGCGAGCAGGTCGCAGGCGACGACGCAGAGCGCGCCGGCGGCGTGGGCGCGCGCGAAAAAGTCGGCGAAGTCGGACACGTTGCCCCATGTGTCGGGATACTGGACGAGCACGCCGACGGGATTTTTGTCCGCGACCGTTTCGACAGGCTCAAGGCCCCGAGCCGGTCGAGGGGCAAATTGAAACGTGCGGTGGTCGCCCACGATGATCTCGATGTCGAGCGGCTTGGCGCGGGTGCGCACGATGTCGATCGTTTGCGGATGGCAGGCGTCCGAGACGAAGAACGTGGCGGCGGCGTGGCTTTCGCCCTGTTTGACGCGATGGCAGAGCATCATCGCCTCGGCGGCGGCGGTCCCCTCGTCGAGCATGGAGGCGTTGGCGATGTCGAGGCCGGCCAGGTCGCAGATCATCGTCTGGAAATTGAGCAACGCCTCGAGCCGGCCCTGCGAAATTTCCGCCTGGTACGGCGTGTAGGCCGTGTACCAGCCGGGATTTTCCAGGATGTTGCGCTGGATGACGCCGGGCGTGAGCGTGCCGTGGTAGCCCATGCCGATATGGCTGCGGAAAACCTTGTTCTCGGCGGCGAGCTCGCGCAGCTCGGCGAGGGCGGCGCTTTCGCCGGCGGGCGCGGGCAGTTCCAGCGGGCCGCGGCGGATGTGCGCGGGCACCGCGGCGTCGATCAGCGCATCGAGCGACGCGTGGCCGAGGAAGCGGAGCATTTCGGCCTGCTCGGCGGCGTCGGGGCCGAGGTGGCGGCGCGCGAACGTGTCGAGCGGGGCGAGCAGGTCGCGGTTCGTAGTGGCGGCGGGCGCGGAAGACGAAGGCATGGCGTGAACCTACGGCGGCGGGCAGGCGGCGCAACTGAGTTTTTGAAACCGCAAATGGTTCTTTTGGAACCGCGAATGAACGCGAATAGACACGAAGATCGATCCGAGGTGAACCGGAGCCTCTTGACCACGGATTGCACGGATAAACACGGATGGGCTCTTCCATCAGTGACGATCAGTGTGCATCAGTGGTTAAAACAAGTTTTGGGATCGATCTTGGAATCCTTTGTTTCCTTCGCGTGAAACAATCATCCGTGTAATCCGTGGTAAAATCCTCACTTCCGGGCTTCCACATAAAATGCCGCATTGCCAGCGTCGATCAGCGGTTCATTCGGATGCAGGCGATCATTGGCCAACAGGACCAGGAAGAGGATCGGAATCCATGATTCGAGAACGATTGTCTTCATGGGGAGCGGTATCTTCAGTGCCGTAATCGGGCATATCGGCGCAGCCAGCCCAAAGGGCGAGCATTGCGGCCATAAGGGCAAGGAGCAGGATACGTTTCATGATGGGACTAATGATGGGGTGAAAAAGTGATTTATTTCCTTAGGTGGCGCAAGCTGAAGAATTTTTTCCGCGGATAACGCGGAGACCGATCCGAAGAGACCCTGTTTTTAACCACTAATGCACACTTATTGACACTAATTGGGCAGGGCAGGAAATTCCGTTTAATCTCCGACGCGATGGCTTCCTTAATTAGTGTCAATAAGTGTGCATTAGTGGTTAAGCTGCATCTGAAATGGAAACGAATAAATTCCGCACGCGGGCCGAACGCGCCGCCTACATCGACCGGCGGCTGGCCGGGCTTTATCCGGAAACGCCCATACCGCTGCGGCATCACGACGCCTACACGCTGCTGATCGCCGTGTTGCTGTCGGCCCAGTGCACGGACAAGCGGGTGAACGAAGTCACCCCGCGGCTTTTTGCGCTGGCGGACACGCCGGAGAAAATGGCCGTGCTGCCGGTGGGGAAAATCCAGGAAATCATCCGCCCGTGCGGCCTGGCGCCGCGGAAGGCGCAGGCCATTTCGGAATTGTCGCGGATTTTGCTCGAGCAGCACGGCGGGCAGGTGCCGCGGACCTTCCTCGCGCTCGAGGCGCTGCCGGGGGTGGGGCACAAGACGGCCAGCGTGGTCATGGCGCAGGCCTTCGGCGAACCGTCGTTCCCGGTGGACACGCACATCCACCGCCTCGCGCAGCGCTGGAAGCTCACCAGCGGCCGCAACGTCGAACAGACCGAGGAGGATTTGAAAAAGCTTTTCCCGCGCGCGCGCTGGAATCAGTTGCACCTGAGGATTATTTTTTATGGACGCGAATACTGCTCGGCGCGCGGGTGCGACGGCATGAGCTGTGAAATCTGCCGGGAGATGTTCCCGCGGCGGCGCACTGCGGTGAAGACGAAGAAGTGAACATTTTCCCCTGTGGGGAAAATGAAGAATCCGCTTTGCTTTTGGCGGTGGTTTGGTAGGACTGTCCCCTGCGCCGGACGCTTAGCTCAGTTGGTTAGAGCACGTGCTTCACACGCACGGGGTCACAGGTTCGAGTCCTGTAGCGTCCACCATGTTGATATGAAAAGAGTTACGAGATTTCAACCAAAAAGTCTCAGCACCTAGTCTCAGCAGGCGCATTGAAGTTCACTGTGGTAACTATGGTAGCCCCGTTGGGACAAGATGGAGAAGGCCCAGTTCATTGGCGAAGGGTGAAGGTGTTGGCGTTGTGATGAAAAATAGCAATAGCTAGCCCGACAAGCCCGATCAAACCGGAAAGGCCAGAGCCCCAGGCCAGACACTCACAATCGCGGTACCAATCTGGCCGTGCATTTTCACGAGCAATAAATTCAGACCAATCTATTTTCTTCGCCAAAAATTCGGATGCATCGGTTCGAAAGGCCTTAAAATAGCGCGCTTCCAAATAGAAAAAACGGGCACCATAAATGACGATTAGAACAAGGCCCAACAAAAACCCGAACAACGCAACGCCAATGCCGCGCGCTTCGTTTTGTGCAGAGGCGTAAGTCAACGTGCCAGCGAGCCCGCCGCCTTGGACGGCAAATAGCCAATTTACAAGTTGGTTTTGTGCGCCGATCACGCCGTCCCATCTGCCCCGCCAGCGGGATTCGATATAGGCAAGCTGCTCTTTATTGGGGTCTTCCATTATCGTCGTTGGCGTGAGGGCTCATTAACATAGGTTTCTCGCAGGAGGCGCGCAAGCCTCATTGAGCGAGCACCAACTCCGGCGATTCGATCCGTGCGAGTTGATGACTCGCCGGAGACCCGGCCCCGTGGTCTCACTCTGTTTCCCAGATAAGCCGGTCGGCTCGATTCTGTTTGGAGACACGAATGGATCGACCGGTCATCCCGCTCTCGTTGTGTCTCGCCTCAAAGACGAAATACGGCCATTCAAAGTTGATGAAACCTCGATGGGTCGAAGAAATCAAAGATCGAAAATCTCCTGTAATTGCTGGGACGATCATCGCCAAATGGTGGCCCGGCATATATTATCTGGTGAGCACCGTTACGATGAAAGATAATCAAGATTCGCCTGCAGCTCAGGCAGTCCGAAAAATGCGTGAAATTTTCCCGGAAAAAGAGCCAAATGATGAAGATGCGAAAGATTTTGTGACCCAAGTTTTTCGTTGCAACAAGATCGGCTGGGTTCGGGACATGTCCCGCCCACTTCTCGACCTTCGGGCCGACGACGAAGCAGGCGCTCGCCGCAATCACACAATGGCCGTTCTGTCTTTTTCGGTGTAGTGTGGGCTCCCGGCTTGGGTCAGGCTGCTATTATGGGCCTGATTGACAGCGTATTTTTGCCGGGCTAGTCCCTATGCCTCCGGTCTATGAAACCTATTTCCCCCGAGACGCTGAAGTATTTTCAGGAACGGGTCGCCGAGGCCAACAAGGGGATCACCCATGCCGACTTTGTGGCCGGCGTCAGAGCAGGAACTCTGACCTTCATTTTCCCTAGTACTCGGCCTTATCAAATGATTGTCGGGGCCAACCGAAAAAAGAAATTTGCCTGCTGGGTCATCTTCTACCTCGTGGCTCCGCTGGCCGTGGTCCCTCTCTGGGCTTGGCAGCAGGGCAACAACTGGCTTCTGTTCGGAATTCTCGCCTCCTACATTGGAAGCGTGGCGACGGCCAAAACACGAAGCCGGCGGCGGCAATATCAGATTGGAGGTTGGATCGGCTCTGCCTGTCTCTTGGCCTGGATTTTTCTCGGCCGGCACAACTATTATACGGTGTTCCTGACCTGCGCCGAATTCGGCTCGCTTTTCTTCATGATCGCGGACGAGGTGGAGGAACAGCTTGCCCGGGACTCTCTGATCGAGAATGCTGAACACTTTAATGCAGCTCTGGAAAATCAACTTATCCTGATCCACCGCAACCGATGACATAATCGGTAACAGCAATGGCCATAGGTAAACAATGAGACCGAAGGATACCGCTGTGACGGTCTACAAGTTTGGGCCAAAATCGGTCTTCGTCTTTTCTGACCATGCAGTGGCGCTGAAAGCATGGGCTCATATTCGCCAGACAGCGGGTGTACCGCTAATACTTTTCACACTTGACCATCACACCGACACACACGACGCGTTCATTGGCTATGGAGTTAGGATGAACGGAAGTAAATGGAACGACGATTGGCGAAAATTCGCGAAAGAACGCATTGCGAGGGTCGATATTGTCGATCCAGAAGCTATCGACTCCGCTGTTCGAGATTTAGAAAATGATGAGCACATCTGCGCAGCTATCGATCTGAATATCCTTGAGGCTGCATTTGTTGTGGCATTTTCACCATACCCGAATGGAGGCACGTCCTCGGAGGAATCAAAACGAGTTGCTCCTCCGAACCTCATTACCGCGATAATCAATAATTTGAATGGAATCACGATTCCGGAAGAGCCTTTGCCGCCTAGACCTCATACCTACGTGTTGCCAAGTAGGCGGGTATTCTACCTGCCAAACCAATGCTTTGTTGGCTGCAATTCTCAACCCCATACTGAAGAATGTCGGCGTCCACACGCCGATCAGGCGATCGAAACAGTGTTCCTAGATCACAAACTTGAATATTGTGATGAGATGATTGCCTCGCTCGGTTATCGTTCCATTTTTGAGCGCCCATATATTCTGGATATCGATTTGGATTATTTCCAAACGAAAGCTGCGCTGTCCCCGTGTGGTCCAAACGCTTTTTATCGTCTAATTCGGGGCGCGGCAGCAGTTACAATCGCTCTTGAACCTCGCTTTGTGCGGCTAGTGAGAATCGATGAAGATCTCGAATCGGACTTCTGCTTTGATCGAGTGAAGAAACACTGCGAAGCGGCACTCGGAAGTTGTTCTGAAATCTTCAACCTTTGAATATTTCGACAAGTGGCCGGATCATTGTTGAGAATCATTCGATTCGTGCCTCCAATCTACGTCTCCTTTTCGACGCGGCGACGAACCTCAATTTTCTTCACGAATGTCTTGTCGTCAGCGAGCACGCCGTACTCAGGCGGCAGTTCGCGCAGGCATTCCAGCCTCGATTCACAAATGGCGTCAAGCACCGGGATGAGGTTTTTGCCAATGACGGTGATTTCGCATTCGGCGAATACGATCTGCAATTTTTCTCCATCGAAAAAGGTTTCAATATAACGTGGCCATGACAATGACCGCTGCTGGCCGTTGGCGAAATAAATCCTAAGCGAGAAAGCCTGTTCGCCATACTTCTGCTCAAAGCAACGTGGAGGGCGTGCCGACCTGTCGGATTCTGTATGTGCATTAGCGTTCATACTCGCATACCCATGCTCTGGCGGACATCCATTCGTAGCCTTTGTCGATACCGCTGATTTAGTTCGATGATCTCGCGATTTCGCTGTGTCCACCGATACGACATGTTGAGGTCGGGCGTCATCCTTTGGCCCTCGGTCACAAGTTCGCGCTCACCGCTATGCTGGATGCTGGCACGGAGCTTTATCCTGTCGGGTGTGAGCACGACCACATGCCTTCGCCCACGCGAAATGCTGACATACCACTGCTGGGCATTGGTGGCGGCGGGGTTGCCCGCGTCGGCCAAAATCACCGAATCCACCGTCTTGCCCTGCGAGGCATAGGACGTGACGGCATAACCGTGCACGAACAGCCGTTGCGATGGCGCGAGGGTTTTCGACAGGCCATGGTCATCATTGACCACCAAGGCCCCAGTGGGGTCGATACGCGCCACCGTGACCAGTTCGCCGTTGTGCAGGCGTTCGCCTTCGACGCTGCGGCCGTTGGCCTTGAGTTGCAGCCGGTCGCCGGGAGCGATCTCCATTTTCATCGCCTTTACGACCGCAAAATGGTCGGCGTAACGATGGCTCACGGTGGAACGGCGGCCCTCCTTCACGAGGCTGACGCCGTGCTCATCGGCCCCGGCAACCTCGCACAAATCACCCTTGGCGTAACGGCCATAGCCCTTGAGGAAGAACACGGACTGCCCTTCCTCGTAATAGCGGGCATCGTGTTTTTCCGCCTCGGTCCAGCCAACCGGCTGGTAAGCCCACAGCAATTCGCCCTCTTCCAACCGCCCGGCCAGGTGCAAGGCCGAGCGGATGGCATCGTTGGCCGCATGAACTTCGTCCCACGTCTGCGCGACGACCAGCGGGGACTCACCGTGCTCCAGCGCCGTGAGGTATTCGCCAGCGATAGCCTCGTGGCGTGGCCCGTCGGGCAGCTCTCGGATGCAGCCGAGCCGTTCCAGCCGGTCGTAAGACTCAGCGATCTTGCCGTCAGCGGCCTCTTTGACCGCCGCCCGGTAGCCCCGGATGAACTGTCTTTCTTCCACCGAACGGGCCAGTCCGGCATCCTGCCGACGAATCGTCCGCAGCACCGCCGGGCGCAAATGTGCATGCTTTTCGATGGCGCGCAGCGCATCACCGGCAGCCACCGCGCCATGCTGCCGGGTGTCACCTGAAAGAATCAGCCGGCCATCAATTGACCGGACGAGGCGCACCAGCTCGCGCATATCGCGCACGCCGACCTGTCCGGCTTCGTCCAATATCACGGCCGCTTGCTTGGGGAATTGGCGGGCCGTCAGCGCATGGGCCAGGGTCTGCGCAGGCAGGCCGTCATGTTCCAAGTCTTGGACTTGCTGACGCTGCGGCGCGAGGACAACGACCGGCCTTCCGGTCTCGGCAATGGCCCCCTCGACTTCCTTCAGGGTGTGGCTCTTGCCCGTCCCCGCGCCGCCGCGAAATAGGGTGATAAAATCCTGGCTCCTTAGAATCTGCCGCACGGCTCGCCCCTGTTCCGCCGAAAGCCCCGGGTCTGGCTTGTAGTCGTGGCACAATACAACGTGGCGATTGTGACCGTCCCGGGCGGCGAGCACGATTTCCAACTCGCAGCCGAGCAATTCACGCGATGCGAGCTTGTGCGGTTCGTCGTCAAGGCGCGCGTAACCGCGTGTGGCGATGACAGGATCAAGATCAGTCAGATCGAAGTCCTCACCGCGACCACGAGCGAGCGCCGCCGATTTTAGTTCATAATCGTTCACGACTGACCGGCGCTCAAATAAATGCTCATCAGCCCAGGTCACGATGGCCCGCAGGTCCGCGGCCTGCGTCTGGCGCTCGGCAGGCTGGCACAGATTTTCCAACGTGGAACGTTCCTCCACGTTAAGTTGCTGCTTCCAATACGACCGCAATTCATCGGCGGTCGAATTTTTCATTTTCCGGCGACGCCGCTCGTGGGCGATGCGCGTGCGCAGTTCACCCATGTCCCCGTTGTATCCCTCCATTTTCTGACGTTGCGCCTCGGCTTCAATTTGTTGGTGACGTTTTGAAAAACCCGCGATGACGCTCCGCGGAACGTGTTTCAGCTCGAAATCCCGCGCGTTGTTTTCGATTTCATAACCGAGCGCCCGAAGCCCCTTGCCCAGCTCGTGATAATACAGGTTCTCCGCGAATTTCTGGGCGCGATACATGCCCTCCGTTTGCAGGGCCTTCCATCGACCCTCAACCGCGTCGAATGTCGCGTTAAAGACCACGCAGTGCGTGTGCAAATGCGGGTCTAGCTCGCGACTCGTTTCATGCCGGAAGCACGCCGCCACCACGTTTCCGGTGACGCGTGAATCGTTCCGTTTCGCCCGGCGCACGCGTGTCTCCGAAAACTTCTCCAGTTCGACCATCGCCTGACGCACGGCCCGGTCATGCAATTCGACAATCCGCTTGTCCTCGCACAGCGCGACAATCGAAACGCTTTTGGGCGGACTGATGGTGAAATCATGGAAAATCCGGCGGTTTGCCGCCGGCTTCCCATTTTCGTAACGGATGGTATTCCAGCGTTGCGTCAGCCTATGCCCCGTCTGCGGATTCTGGCCTTCGCAGAGAGCGAGAAAATCCTTTTCTTCCACTACGCCCGTAAGCCCAAGTTCCTTCGCCGCGATGCCCAACCATTCACCCGTGACCTTCTGCCCCTCAGAATAGTAGTCGCCGACGCAGAGGTGCTCCCGGAAATACTCCCGCGCGGTCTGTAAACTTAATTGTGCCTTTGGTCTCAGCATGTCGCGGATTCTTTTTTGTACGAAGCGCCGATCAGACACACGGCGCTTACCGAAGTGCATAAATTTCTCTGCCCAAAGTGTGGTAGTTGCGTAAGTGTGCCGCGACCATGCTCCCCAATCCGAAACGCATCCGCGTTTCTTTTTCCCTGCGACGCATTACCCCTTACCTAAACGGTAACGTATCGCTTGCTCGGATACGACATCCATGAACACACAGTTCAATCGCGACGGTGCGCCTCAATTCGCACTTACGAAAGTTTTTTTCGCGCATGCGGTACCCGAAAGCAGACGGACGGGTGTCACTGCCGCCCCGCCGCCGATTGTATTTTAGGCCGTCAAGGTCTTGCTCGGCTTTGCCTGCGCTCCACCTTGACCGCCCAAAATTCTTTGCGGCTATGGGGCGTGCAGGGAACCGGCTATTCTTTCAGGCACGGACTGCAACGTGCGGAGGGACTTAATTTTTGTGTTTCGACATGTGAGCTGCCCGTAAATTAATATTTCGGCCTACCTCAATGAGACGCCCCTTCATGCCTCTGCTTCTGATCTTAATATGCGCCTGCTTGGGCGCCTGCTCGAGTGCGAACCCGGTCATGGATCCCGGCTGCTTTCTGAGTGGGAACGAAAGGAAAGCTTGGGACGCATTTTTTGCTGGTGTCGATTGCCTGCAAGACCAAGGGGATAGAAAGCAAGCCGCCGGCTTCTTCGAACAAGTGGCAAAGGAATACCCAGAAAGTAAATATGCCAAGGATTCCAAGGAACTGGCGGGTCTCCTGCGGCAGATGGTGGAAGAAGACAAGCAATGGACAGAACCTCGCGACGTGGCTGCTCTCCCGATTGAGCGCAAGGTTGCCTATTACATATACCATCTGCGGGATGTGAAATGTTACCAGTTAGGTTCGCCAGGATTCTGTTCGGTTCTCAATGATTTCGACCAAAGACGGGGTGTCCCCAATGCAGCAATGAAATTGAAAGAGATCGGCGAGCCCGCAATTCCCGCGCTCATTCAATTGCTCGACGATCGTCGTCCAACCCGTTCAATCGGATACTGGCGGATATACATGCCATCGCGCACGGTCCTTCGCTATCAGGATGCAGCCATTGAAATCCTTGGCGCGTTACTACCTGCATCGTTTTACAACCGATCCTCTTCCGCAGCGTATTTCTCGACTGAAAGCATAGAGGTGCGGCAGCGAGCAATAGGGTCGATTAAGGATTGGTATCAGAGCAGTCTCGGTAAAACTGAGGTTGAGAAGGAATGGCTCGCGGTGGCGGCGGCTCCTGGAATCTACGAACAGATGGGTTTATTGGAAGATCTAGCGTTGGCGCACGGGCAAAAAGATCAGGTGCTTTCAACGCTGCGCCAGATGTGCGTCCAAAAAGACCCGCTGCAACTGCCTCAGATTTCGTGGGTCATGTGCGAATTTGGGGACTACAGCGAGGTTGGCATAGTGGAACAGGCGTACATTTCTGGGCAGTACGATGTTGGCACGTCCCTGCCCGATGACTCGGCTGCAGGGTCGAATGCAGGGGACTATACTCTCCGGCAGGTGATCTTGTACGGAACGGATTCTCAGCGAGAGGCCATTCTGAGGAATGCGCAGCGCCAGAATGATCCGCTGGATAAGGGAGGATCTCTCTTCGGCATGCTTGTGAACACCGCCGATGAAGAATTTGGCGGACTTCCCAAAACATACGATAGAAGCCGGTTCCCCCTAAAAATGCTCGTTGATGTTCTGACCGATAAACAAAAATGTGGTGGTGGAAGCGATGGTTTACATCATTGGACTATCCGTCGATGCGATCAGGCAGCAAAAGCGATCCAGAAGTTCACAGGGAAACCGTTCGGGTATGATGAGACGACGAGCGATGCCGAAAAAGATGAAGCCATTGGAAAAATTCTAAAATGGTGGAAGGCGCTGCCCACAGGCGAACATATCCACGGCAAAACGTAAAACGGTGCCATCTGGCGGGCCGCTTTAGCAGCAGGTGGAGTGCCACGCCTACCCGAAAAAGGGTATCCGGCATACCCTTTTTTCGGTATGCGCACGCCCTTGTCGGCGTCCGAAGCATGGGCGAACAATGGCGATGAAAGGTAAAATTATGAACTCAAACACACCCATTCCGACACCCGCCGATGCCGCAGCGCATCGCGTCGAATTCTTCCGTCTCCCCACGCCCGGCAAACGCGACCCATTTTTTGGCCTGTCGCGCGGCTGGTATTACAAGGCCGCTGCCAACGGCGAAATCAAAATGATTTCTGTGCGCCAGCGAAACGCGCTGCGCGGCATCCGCCTGGTCGTCTATGACTCGGTGGTCGACTACATCCGAAGGGCAGCCGGGCAAGTCAACGGGACAGGCGATGGGTCACCAGTTGCATGCCACGATTGAAAAGGGCGTCACGCTCAGCATTGCTTAATCCGTTGGTGCGTGTCCGAAGCTCCTGGGCAGCCTGGGCTGCTTTTGGAGACGGGCGAAAATCCTTTGGCGTTTTCTTGGCGGCCATAGTGTTGCTGTTTACTTTGGAGATGCACGGCCAGCTCGTCAACGGGTTCGGCCGGTATAGCTCGAAGAAAGGTTCTTGCGTGCTTCGGTTTCATCCCATGAAAGGAGAGTCATGCCGTCGTTACGATTCCCGGTCCGGATAGCCGAAAAAGTTCGGCAGGCCGAATGCTTTTGGGCAGTCCCACCGGCCTATTCCGAGACGGCCATCCTTAAAACGTGGTCGAATCCGACTGGAAGTCCCACGCAAATGGACGCGGGAGAGCTCGCTGTGCTCGCGGCTCAGAAATGGGCGACGACTTGCAAATTCGGCACTGTTGCGAGGTCGCTGGCAGAGATGGAAACGTTGATTCGCAAAGACCCCGGAGTGGAGGTTACGGCAATGCTTCTCGCCGGCGCTGAATGGTTCGAAGGCGGGCTTCTCGGCGTTTGCCTCTTTCATCGCACATGGGCCAACAACGTGTTTCTCGACTTCTTGGCGGCGAATCCCGCCTCGATGAACCCCAGCGCCCGGATCAGCGGGGTCGGCACGGGCTTGCTCTACCATCTCTGCGGAATCGCCGGACACCTGAAGGCCGCGACGCTTTGGCTTGAGACCACGTCCGGTTCGGCTCCCTACTACCGGCAGATTTTCCGGCTCCCTGAGATGGCCGATGTGGTCGCCGTCTCGCGAGACCACCAGGAGATATTGTGCGCCGGTCTGCGCGAAAAGTGGCGAATCCTTGGGGTAACTTGACAGCGAAGGCACCCCGCGTTTGAATGTGACCATGCCCGAGAAACGGTTTGAAAGCATGACCCTCGACGAGGTTTTCGACCTCGAAGCCCGGTATTCTGCGAACGCCGGGCGCAGCGTCGTTTCCAAGCAAGGAATCGAGCGGAGCCGCCGGAGCTTGGCTCAGGTTGTTGGGCGCTTTCCGAAATCGAAGAAGCGTCACGCCGCCAAGGCTGCTGCTTTGTAAGCGGTTAATGGCGGGCCGGCCTTCGAGTCAGTCAAGATCGGGCAGCTTTCGCAACGCCGCGCGCTTGGCCTTGCTTTCAATGTGCGTGTAATGGCGGCTGATGACTTCGCTGTCGTGGCCAATGATGTCCATTACCACGGCTTCGGGAACACCCGCGTTCTTGAGCATACTGGTTGCCGTGTGGCGCAGCGAGTGGAACGAGATATCACTGACCGCGCGCCGAATCGAACGTCCTTTGCCGGTTGCGTCTTTGCTGCGTTCGTTTGCCATTCCAGCCAGCACTAGGATGGCCTGAAATTGTTGTGAAAGACGGCTGTCGCTGCCTTCTTTGCTGGCGATGGCGTAGGCGTCGGGAAAAAGGGGCGCGGAAGGATCGTCCCCGGCAGGCAAGGATTGCACGAGGGCGAGCAGCGGAGCAGCGAGAGGAATCGACATGCGGCGTCCGGTCTTGGCGGTCACAAACCGCAACTCTTCGTTTTCCGTGTCGATATTGTGCCACGTCAGCCGCGCAATGTCCTTGAGGCGCTGGCCGGTATAGAGGCCAAACAGAATGAGTCCTTTCCACTCACCGGAGGCATGGGTCATGATCGTTTTGATTTCCTTTACCGTGAACGGGCGGCGTTCCGTGATGTCGGCCAATCGGCGGCGAATGACATCAACCTTTGCCGCGGGATTATCCTGTGCCACACCGTCTTTATAAGCGGCATTGAGTGCCACCCGCAGGTATTTGAGGGACTTGTTGGCGGTCGCAATGGACGTGCGCGCCAGCACTTCGTCCCGATACTTGATGACATCGGTCTTCGTTAGCTGAGAAATGTCCATGCTGGCCCGGGCACCGAGCGATTTGATGAAATCGCGCGCCACCTGAGCGTAAGCCTGATGTGTGCGCAGGGCGGTATCGACCTTTCGTTTCTCAGCCCAGCCCATGAGGAATTCCTGAGCGACCGCCGAGCGGAGCGGCTCGTTGCTGACCACCGCATAGATATCCGAGATTATCCGCCGGGCTTGCGCTTCGCCCAGGCGCTTCTCAGCGGCCAAGCGGGCGGCCTTCTCCCATTCGTTGGCCACGAGCTGCGCTTGTTTATGCCGGCTCTGTTTGGTCGAACGCTGGACGCGCCGGCCGTCGGGTGCGGTGTAGCCGGCGAACCAGTAGGGCGAGCGCGGAAATTTGCGAAGAAAGGCCATGATTTAGTCTCAGCAAAAGTCTCAGCATTGACTCATGTTTTCTAAGATTGTTCCTTGGTATCTTCCTCTGAGAGAGACATCTATGAACGTCAAAATCGGAATCACAGGTTCGAGTCCTGTAGCGTCCACCACGCATCGCAATGCGATGCGTGCCCTGCGTAGCTCGAAGAGCGAAGCAGGGCAGCTTCGACCACGCTTGTCCTTACATGGATGATGTCTAATGTTGGCAAATAAGATGAAGCACGTGCGGATTGTCATGGGTCTATTATCGGTTGCTGTGCTGCTCACGGCGTGTGATCGCCTAGCGGTGGCGCTCTCGCTACCCCCGTTCACGAAGACTTTCGATGATCTCCAATAACGTTGGTGCACCCCGCCTCCATGTCCTTTTTGTTTGCTCGATGAACAAGTGGCGGAGCCCGACGGCCGAGTATCTTTATCGCAATGACCTGCGGCTGCAGGTCCGTTCAACAGGAACCCGGGCAAGTCAACGGGATAGGTGATGAGTCATCAGTTGCATGCCACGATTGAAAAGGGCCTCACGCTCAGTATTGCTTAAAGCGTTGGTGCGCGCCCGAAGCTCCTGGGCAGCATGGGCCGCTTTTGGAGACGGGCGAAAATCCTTTGGCGTTTTTTTGGCGGACATAGATCTCAGTGTTTAGGCATACTTTGAAGGCACATGGCCAGTTCGTCAATCCTTGGGGCACCTTGACGGCGGGGGCGCCCCGCATTTGAATGTGACCATGGCTAAAATCACTCTCTCGCATGCGCGCATCAATTTGCGACGGAGCGAAACATTGGAATTGCTGGCTGACCCCAAGTTTAAGGCTCACTTGGAGCGCATGAAAAAGGGCGCAGTCCGCTACTATGCTGCTGTCGTTATCAGCGTACATCCGCGCAATCCGTGGTAAATTTTCTGCCTTCGCGTTCTTTGCGACCTTGGGGTGAAAATATAAAAGGGCTCACCGCGTTGAAGCGGTGAGCCCGTGGTGTGTTGCATGCGGTACTTAATTTTTCCGCGGAGATTTTCGCTGGCGATCGCAAATCTCAATCGTGATCGTGGTCGTGATCGGAGTCATGGTCGGGATGATCCATGAACAGGTCCGAGTAATCATGGTTGCCGGTGGCGTCCACCGTGGTCTGGCCGATGAACGGCTGGCCTTGCGCGGGCCCGATGGGGAAGATTTCCTGCAGCGTTTCCACGTCGGACGAGTGTGTGTAGTTGATGGCGTCGTTGTGGTAGGCGTTGCCCTTTGCCAGGGGCGAGATGAAGATTTCCGTGATGCTGTGGCTGGTGTCGTTTTCTGTCGTATCGGTGCTGTTCTGCGCCTCCGTCTCGTCATTCCAGATCACGATCAGGCCGTTGTCCCGATAGGCTTTGGAGGCCATGATCATCGGCACGACGGTGCGCAGGAAGTTGTCGCCCTCCGCGATATTGGCGGCGTCGCCGGTGTAGTGAATCCCGTTGTAGGTGAAGCCTCCATTGAGCGCGGTGTGCATGTCGTTGTATTGGTCGGGCGTGATGATGTTCAGCCTTCCAACCGTGTTGTGATCGAGATCACGTTCCAGTTCCTGGAGCGGCCGGTAGTGGCGGACTTCCGGATTCGACGTGCTGTAGTCTCCCACGGTCGTCGTTCCACCGTTGGTCGCCGTGAAGAAAAGTTCACCGTCGTGCTTGCAGGCAAAGTTGTACTGGTTGCTGCCGTTATACGGGTTGGTGTAAGAAGCCGCCGTGCCGCTGATGCTCTTCAGCGGGACGGTCCACTGGTCGCGGGGAGCGACGGTGCTGGTCAGGCTGTTGGCGGCCGGCTGGTTGACGATCCCGGCGGTGGGCAGGAGATCGATGTCCTCCTGGTAGGACTTCCAGGAAAGGCCGGCTTTTTGGAGCAAGCCGCTGATGTTCGGGAGGTCAAAGACGTTGCCGCCAGCATCAGACGTGTCCGTGTAGGGATCGGGATCGCCGGTCACCCCGAAATTGCTGCCGCCTTCCTGCCAGATGTAGTTCGGTTCCGAAGGATGGATGCTCGGATTGAGCCCGGACGGCGTGGCCAGGACGTTGTAGCAATTGTTGGTGTACGAAACGTCCGTGGCGAACGGGCTGTGCGGGTCGATCAAGCCGTTGATGAACGGAGCGGCCGGATTGCCCTTGATTTGTTCGATGCCGCTGGTGGGGGCGGTATTCACATTTCCATTCGGCTGGGTCCAATTGTGGTTTTCGAGGTAGATGTAGAACACCGTGCGAATGTGATTGAGCGGCGTGTCGGCGGAAGCCGTCTGGGCGGAGGAGAAGCCGGCAAAAATGCAGCCGGCGGCGAACAGGGAACTGAGCTGATGATGAGTTTTCATTTTATATGCCTAGTTGACTTGTGGGTTTGGCGTTCGCGCGCGCGAAGGGGGAAAACGAGGCGAAGCCGACGCAGCGAATTGCATTCGATTTGCGGCGCAATCGGGATGGGGGGCTTGTCACCAAAAAGTTGCCTTTTCGAAACAACGATGGCGCAGAAAAACGCCCGCCTGGGGTCAAACCACTATTCCTGCATTCCATGGCAGAGGCTGCGGGGCAGGGGAAAGCCGGCCCAGCAAAAGCACCAATCCATTTTACACGAAGAGCGCCAAGGCCACGAAGATCGATCCGAGGCAAATTCCGCGGCAGTTTGTCCGTTCGGTTTTGAAACGGCCGGCTGCTATTAAGCTGACCGACCAATGAAACGACACCCTGGCCACTGCGGGCGAGGCTTGCCTGTGAGCCCCGCCCAAGCCATCGGTTCAAGCATCCGCCCGGGCGAACCGCTCATCCCCAATCCGATCCAAATATAAAATGCACGCAAAACACATCCTTGTTAACTGTGTATCGATGCGCAGTCGCCTTCTGGGACTGCAGTTGCCCATCGCTTTGTATGTGCTTGGATTCTTTGCTTCTTCAGCGGCTGCATTGGCCGACGATGCAAGCGCTCCAACCGCACAGCCGGTCGCAGCCAATCCATCGCCACAAATCTTGCCGGCAACTTCCGCCGTAAAAGCTGAAGAGCCGACCCTGCCGCCGAATGACGAAGCCAACGGCCTTCGTGCGCGCCTGGCTGAACGTGATAAAATACTCGAAAAAAAGGGTTGGGGTGGCTTCTTGTGCATCAAGAACGGAAGCCTGATCGACAGTGCGGTCTTTCTGGCTGGATACAAGGTCAAGCATCCCAATGAACAAATCAGGCTGGTGTCATGGAAGCATTCTGCGAATGAGCACTTGCACCCTGAAGGATTGAACGATGGCTTACGCCCTAAAAGATCGGAAGAGGGCGTACACCCTCAAGGATTTGGAGATATCGTGGCTGATGATGAGAGACCGGTTGTTGCCTTTTCCGTCTACACTTCTGGGGACGAATTACATATTCGGAGTCCGTATTGTAGTGATCACGTTTGCTCCATCGATCAGGCCAAGGATATTACCACCCTGTCAGATAGGCAGTTGACGAAAGAGTACGTGGAATTTTGCAGGGAGACGGGCAGAAGCAGGGCTGGGAGCAGCCTCGATGGGGATGACGAAAACCTACAGGTAGATTACGCGGAAATGCGGCTGAAGGCGTCCGGTGTGCCGGCCTTTATTATCCCAGCCACCGAAGAAGCCGGGCCAGATTGCAATTTAATCCTTATCTTTACCATCAACGGAAGCGTATATGCGTACCGGCCCAACAACGGGCTTTTCGAGCTTTCGAAAGATGCGTTTACCACACTCGAAAACCAGCAGGTCGCCGATCCAAACACCCCATAACGTGAAGTCCCCGGCACGCTGACTGACGAGGAGTTGCCGCAGGCAAGCCCCACGATGGAAGATGCCCAATTGCTGTGCCGGTACCTCGAAAATCGCTCGGAGGAAGCGTTCACCGAGCTCGTTCGCCGGCATGTTGACCTCGTATACTTTGCCGCCTTGCGCCGCGTCGGGGGCGACCGGCACCTTGCCGACGACGTCACGCAAAGCGTTTTTACCGATTTGGCGCGCAAAGCCCCCTCCCTAAAGAACCGGACCGTGCTCACGGGATGGCTCTACACCAGCACCCGGTTCGCCGCGGCCCAGGCGGTGCGGACCGAGCAGCGTCGACGAACCCATGAGCAGGAGGCCCAGACCATGAATGAACTTCACTCCACGCCGGAACCCGGCTGGGACCAGCTTCGACCCATCATCGACGAGGCAATGGACGAATTGAACGAGCGCGAACGCGAAGTGATCCTGCTGCGTTTTTTTGAAAACCTTCCCCTGGCCGAAGTCGGGGCAAAATTTTCATTGAGCCCCGATGCCGCGCGGATGCGGATTGACCGCGCGCTCGACAAATTGCGCGGGCTGCTCGCCAAGCGCGGAATTGCGTCAACCTCCGTGGCCTTGGCCGCGATCTTCGCCAGTCAGTCGGGCCTGGCTGCGCCGAGCGGCCTGGTCGCCAAAATTGTGACTGGCGTTCTCAGCCAGGCCGGCACGATCGCCACCGCGACATTCGGGCTGTGGAAAATCATGACCGGAGTTGCGATTGCGGCCCTCGGGACGGGCGTTGTTGTTTACGAGGCCAACCGCAGTCATCCGCCCGTAATATCTTCCGGCCCGGCGAGTGAGGTGAGTCGCATCGGGCAAAATCCGATTGACCAAGCCGCACCAGCGACCAACGGCCCCAGCCAGGCCGTGGATCATTCCAACGCCGTCCAACCGAAGCTGGCTCCTGCCGATGCGAACGTCGAAGCGCGCATCGCGGAGACGGCTTTTCGGCGTAAAATGAAAACGGATACTGCATATCGCGCTTCCATCATCGCACTGGCGAAGTCCCGCCTGGACCTGTTTTATGGACCGCTCTTTAAGACGCTCAATCTGCCGGCAACCAGGCTGGATCAGTTCAAGGATCTCCTGATTAAGAAACAAATGGTCGATATCGAAGTGAATGAAGCCATGCAAACGACGGGAGTCCGACAGGAGGGACTGCCATCGACTGAACTTAAAAAATTATTTCATCAATCGATGGTCACAAACGAACGGGACGTCGAAAACGAGATCAAGGCAGTATTGACCGCTCCGGAGTACGGGCAATATCTTGGTTATGGCGAGGACTTGATGCCATGGATCGCGGTCAACGCGCTGGCCCGGACCCTGCAGTCTGCGGCCACGCCTCTTGCTGATGAACAAACCAGCCAGCTAGTCGTGCTGCTCCGTGAATCGCAGCCGAAGCTGAACGTCCCATTTTCATTGAGCATTCTTTTCGGGTCGGGTCTTTTCCCGACGACGCATGCCAACCCAATTACTGCGGAGGTTCTCGCGCAGGCCGGCGCGGTTCTCTCTGTTCCGCAGATGGAGGCCCTGCGCCAGATCCAACAACAGTGGGGTTTCCAAGCGGCTTTGGGCTACTAGCTTTAATCATTTTCGCGGATTGCGCGGAACGCGCCAATCAACCGTTTCGCGCGGCATCGCGGGTAGGGCGAGACCTCCGGGCGAGCCGCAATATTCTCGGCTCGTCGAGCCCGTTCGGCAAGCCCATCGACTGGCTCAGGGCCTTGAGTCCCTCGACATTGCTCGGGACCCTGAGCTTGCCGAACGGGCTTGTCGAAACGGCTCAGGGTCCCGAGCCTGTCGAGGGAGACGCCTCGCCCCACCTCGGGAATCCGAATGATGAATCAGCACCGGCCATTCGGAATTCGTCATTCTACATTCGTCATTTCCCCGGGTTTTCCCACCCGCCGATGGTGGTTGTGTCTGGCCGGATTTTTTTATTAGATGGCCGGTTCTCCATGCCATTTAAAGCCCTCAATCTTTCCGAGCCAGTCCTTCGCGGCATCCAGGCCGCCGGTTACACGGATCCCACGCCCATCCAATTGCGGGCCATTCCCGTCGTCCTTTCCGGCCGCGACCTGATCGCCTCGGCCCAGACCGGCACCGGCAAAACCGCCGCGTTCGCCCTGCCGATCCTTTCCAACCTGGGCACGCACGGGCGCCTCCGCGTGCTCATCCTCGAACCGACCCGCGAGCTCGCGGCCCAGGTCGAGACCGCGTTTCGCGATTTCGCCCGGTTCACCGACCTGCGCACGGTCGCCATCTTTGGTGGCGTCGGCTACGGCCACCAGCGGCAGGAATTGCGGCGCGGGGTCGATATCATCGCCGCCACGCCCGGCCGCCTGATGGATTATCTCCAGGAAGGCACGCTCTCGCTGCGCGACATCACGATCCTCGTCCTCGACGAAGTGGACCGCATGCTCGACATGGGCTTTCTCCCCGCGGTCAAGGACATCATCAGCCGTTGCCCGCGCCAGCGGCAGACCCTGTTCTTTTCCGCCACGGTTCCGCCGGAAATCCAGGCCGTGGCTTCATTTGCGCTCAAGAATCCCGAGCGCGTCGAAGTCGGCGGCAATCGCACCGTGACCCAATCGGTCAACCACGCCCTTTACCCGGTCGCACACGAGCAGAAGTTTGAACTGCTGCTCGCGCTTTTGGGCCAGGCCGGCTTCGACAGCGTGCTGGTTTTTTCGCGCACCAAGCACGGTGCGGACAAGATCGCCCACAAGTTGAAGGCGCAAAATCACTCCGTCGCGGTGCTCCACGCCAACCGCTCGCAGAACCAGCGTATCGAGGCGCTGGCCGGTTTTAAGAGCGGCAAGTACGAAGTCATGGTCGCCACCGACATCGCCGCGCGCGGTATCGATGTCGCCGGCGTGACCCATGTCATCAATTTCGACGTCCCGGAAAATCCCGAGGACTACGTGCATCGCATCGGCCGCACCGGCCGGGCCCAGGCCGTGGGCGATGCCTTCACGCTGGTCACGCCCGAGAACGCAGGCGACATCCGCGACATCCAGCGCTTCATCGGCCAGCAAATTCCGGAGCTGCGCCTGCCCGGGTTTGCCTACAAAGCCTTTGCGCCGCGTCCGCCCGCGCCGCCCCGTGGCGGTCAACCGGGTCGCAGCGGTGCCCCGGGCCGCAGCCAGCAGCCGCAGCGCGGCGGCGGCTGGAATCGCTCGCGTCGCTGATCGCGCGCGAAATTTATGGACTCGCGCGCGATTACTACAGCCGTGCGATGAGCAGCTCTTTTTGGAAGAGAAGCTCCTTCGGCAGGTCGTTGTTGAGCCTTAAGAACAGTTCGTCCTGCAGGAGGATTTCATTCTTCCATTCTTCCACGTTGATCGCCAGGGCATGGTCAAGGTCCGCCTGATGGTAGCCGGGAATGCCTTCGATGTTGATATCCTTCGGCCAGGGCATCCAGCCCAGCGGCGTTTCCTCCGCTCCCACGCAGCCGTGGCAGCGGTCCACAATCCATTTTAGCACGCGCATGTTGTCGCTGTAGCCGGGCCAGAGAAATTTTCCGTCGGCATCTTTCCTGAACCAGTTGACGTGAAAAATCTTTGGCGGGCGCTTGATCAGCTTGCGCATCTTCAGCCAGTGGCCGAAGTAGTCGCCCATGTTGTAGCCGCAGAAGGGGAGCATGGCCATCGGGTCGCGGCGAACCTTGCCGGTGCTGCCGGCGGCGGCCGCGGTCGTTTCCGAGCCCATCGTCGCGCCCACGAAGACGCCGTGGATCCAATTGAAGGCCTGGAAGACCAGTGGCATGGTCGTGGCACGGCGGCCGCCGAAAATAATCCCGCTGATGGGCACGCCTTTCGGGTCGTTCACTTCCGGCGCGAGCATCGGGTTGTTGCGCATGGGCGCGGCGAAGCGGCTGTTGGGGTGGGCCGCCTTTTCCTTGGACTCGGGGGTCCAGCGATTGCCGCGCCAATCGAGACACTCGGCGGGGGGCGGGCCATCCTTGCCTTCCCACCAGACATCGCCGTCAGGTGTCAGGGCGACATTGGTATAAATGGTGTCGCGCGCGATCGTGTGCATCGCATTGGGATTGCTTTGGAAGTTTGTGCCGGGGGCCACGCCGAAATATCCCGCTTCCGGATTGATGGCGTAGAGCCTTCCGTCCTCGCCGGGTTTCATCCAGGCGATGTCGTCGCCGACCGTATAAATTTTCCAACCCTTGAATGTGGCCGGTGGGACGAGCATGGCAAAGTTCGTCTTGCCGCAGGCGCTGGGAAAAGCCGCCGCGACGTAGGTGCGCTCACCTTCGGGAGATTCGACACCGAGAATCAGCATGTGCTCGGCCATCCAGCCTTCCTTCCGGCCCAACCAGGAGCCCAGCCGCAGGGCGAGGCATTTTTTCCCGAGCAGCACATTGCCGCCGTAATTTGAGCCGACCGAGATCACGGTATTGTCCTGGGGAAAATGCGCGATGTAACGCCGGTCCTTGTGCACATCGAGCATGCAATGCAAACCCCGGTTGAAATCGGTGCTGCTACCCAGCTGGCGCCAGGCGACTTCGCCCATGCGGGTCATGATTCGCATGCTCAGCACCACGTAAAGCGAGTCGGTCAGTTCGATGCCGACCTTGGTCAGGGGTGAGCCGGGCGGCCCCATCAAATAAGGCACCACGTACAGGGTGCGTCCCTTCATCGCCCCGGCGCAGAGGTGGTGGAGCTTTTCGTACATCTCCGCGGGAGCCGCCCAGTTGTTCGTTGGGCCGGCCTCATCGCTGGCTTCGGTGCAAACAAACGTGGACTCCTCCACCCGGGCCACATCGTCCGGGCTTGACCGGTGGTAATAGCAGCCGGGCAATTTTTCCTGGTTTAATTTTATGAGGATGCCGCGCTCAACGGCTTCCCGGGTCAGGGCATTCTTTTCGCTCTCTGAACCGTCACACCACATGACGTAATCAGGGAGGCAGAGCTCTTTCATTTCCTGAACCCAGGCCCGTGCGGCGCTGTTTGGCTGGGCATGGCTTGCCGCGCCAGGCGTCGAAGGAGTGAGGTCGGTGTGAGCAGAATTGGATGTGGCTTTCATAAGATCATTATTTTTACCACGGATGGCCGCAGCCGCCTCCGCATAATTTGCCCGACGCGGTGCACATCTTGGAGATTATGCGGTGCAGGGTGAGGAGGCAAATCCAATGGACTGGCTCACCTGACGGATCTCACGGGTAATTGCAGCCTGGCAAAACCACCCGGCGGATGGACGTGACTTCACGGCGCAGATCGGTGCGGAAATCAGGATGGGCGATGGAAATCAAGAAGACCCGGTCCCCGCTCTTGATTAGAGCCACGGAGTCCCTGACCGCCGTGGCGTGATCCTGCATGTCAGTCGAATTCCAGGTTTTCCCTGGAGTCTCCAAGGTAGATCCTGCGTCAGTGTGCATAAAATATATGGATTAGGCAATCAGGCCGCGCACCGCGCGGACGGTAATTCACTGGCCTTGCAGCTTGCCGTTGTGGCAGTCGCTGCAGAGGAAGCCCTCGATCGAGCCTGGGTCGGGATGCTTGAAGGCGAGGCCGGCGGTGGAGATCTGCGCCAGTTCGGCATCGCGGCCCTGGGTGAGAATGACGTGGCAGGTGTTGCAGTCGTTCGGCACGATTTTATTCTCATTGCCGACCGCCTTGTGATTGCCGTCGTGGCAGCGGAAGCATCCCACGGTCTCCATATGGCCGATGTTGTCGGGATATTTGCTCCAGTCGGCCTTCATTTCAGGGAAGAAATTTTCCCGATAAACGTCCTCGACCGAGGAGATCGTCTTTTCGAGGCCAGGCTGCCCGGCGTAGTGCTGGCGCAGGCCGGCGTCGAGGGCGGCAAGGGCCCCGGCTTCGGTGGAATAATTCTTGGTGAGCAGATCGACCACCGTGCGTTTGATCGCGGGCAGCCGGGAATCCATGCGGCCGAGATAGAGGGCTTCGTCGACCGCTTCGTCGGGCGACTCGAAGCGGTGGGCGGGACGGTTGTGGCAATCGATGCAGTCCATCACGCGGATTTTCTGCGGGTCGGGTTCGCCCTTGAAATCCGGCGTGCGATACACGGTGACGCTACCGTCGGCCTTGTTGGTCACGCGCACCCAGGGGATGGCCTGCCGCTGGGGATCGGTCGCGTAATACTCGATTTTGTTGGCCACGTTCATGTGCCAGTGGATGCCGCCGGTGGGGCCGTTGGCGCTGCGGTCGCCACCACCGACGTTGAGCAGCAACCGGACGGCGAAAGGCGTGTTTTTGTCGTCCGTCAGGTAGTGGTGGTAGGTGCGATCAATGCTGCCGGCGAATTTTTCGGGCCAATGGCAGCGTTCGCAGGTGTCCTGCGCCGGGCGGAGATTGGAGACGGGCGTGGGAATCGGCCGGTGATATTTGTTGAAGATGACCGCATAAAGTTGGTAGGAGCCGCTGAGCTTCGACTTCACAAACCACTTGGCGCCGGAGCCGATGTGGCACTCGACGCAGGCGACGCGGGCATGGTTGCCGCGCTGATACGCGGTGAATTCCGGCTTCATGACCGAGTGGCAAACCTGGCCGCAGAACTGGACCGACTCCGTGAATTGATAGGTATTGTAGCTGCCGAGGGCGGTGCAGAGAAGAAAGACCGCCGTGCCCAGGCCAAACCACAGGAGTATCCAGCGGTCGCGGGGGCGCGACAAGTCGATCGCGAGCCGCGGCGGAGGGGCGTCCGGGTTGCGCGCAAGGACGCGGCGCTGCTGCCAGGCGCCGGCCAGCACGAGGGCAAGGCCGAGAAACAAAAATGCCGGGGCAACCACGTACGACAGCAGGCCGATGTAGGGATTTTTTTCGCCGAAGCCGGACTGGTCGATCGCGAACAGCAGGATGAACGCAAAAAAACTTCCTCCTGCAACCACCCCGCCGGTGAGGCTGATCCAATTATGCCAGATCGATCGCTTCGGCGGATTGGGCGTGGAATCGCTCATTATAACGGTGGAGCGCGGGCTCTATTTTTTGAGTGACCGCACATAGGCGACCAGGGCTTTGGCGTCGTCGGCGGACAGCTTGTCCTGGTAGGCGGCCATCGGTTGCTTGCCGTCCTTGGTGACACCTTGCAGGATGGTCTTGAGCATTTCGTCATCCGTCATCTTGGCCTGCGCATCGGCGCTGGAGTAATCCAGCAATCCGAGTTTTTTCCCAATTTTTGTCTGTCCGGCCCCGTCCATGCCATGGCAACGGGAACAATACTGGGCCCAGTTGTCCTTGGCGTTGGCGGCAAACGTGAGGGCGGGCAACGCGAGGCTGAGCAGGCTGGCGAGGAATATACGAGTATGGTGATTCATGGGAAACAAAGGCTGGTTGGTTAATGATCGCAAACAGGATGTATTTTGCGAAAAATGGCGGGCACTGCGGCGGTGAAGATCAAAACGCGTGGTCAAGCGCGACGTAGGCGACGACGGCATTGTAGTCGGTGAAATCCCCGGTGGTGTCGTTGCGGCTGACCAGGTAGCCGATTTTGGCGGAGGCGATGAGCTTTTCGGTGACCTTGTGCTTCACGCCAACCGTGAACCGATACTCCTTCGCGCCGGCGCCGTAGGGCACGGTGTTGCCGGCGAGTGCGGGATTGTAATTATTCGCGCGGTAATAGGTGTACTGCGCCTCGCCGTCGGTTTTCTTGTCGATGACGTAGCCTGCCAGCACGCTGCCTTCCCAGTAATTGTTGTTGGCGTTCTGCACCACGCTGTCGGCGATGCCGCCGGCCTGTGGATATGATGTGCTGGTGGCGTCGAAGACGACGTTGGCGCTGGCCTGCAGGTAAAACTGCGGCAGCGGCGTCCAATCGATGGTCTCGTCGACCTGCTGATTATGGGCATTCATCGAATCATACTCCAGTGGAAGCTGAAGCGACGACGTGGTGTTCGTGGCGGTCTCCATTTTTCCTGTCTGCAGGATGTAGCGCGTGGTGAATGAAAGGGTGGCAAGTGGGTTCACGGTGGCGGTGAGCCGGCCGCCGTAGAGCTGGTACCCCAGGACATATTGGGCGGGAGAACTGCCGTCGTAGTCTTGGAAATTATTCTGGTGATCCTTGTAGAAGGTCTCGCCGCGCAGGCTGAAGAACGCGCACGGGACCCAGTTGGCGCCGACATTGTACTGGCCGTGGTTTTCGTGGACGTCCTCGTCTTCGGTGACCGGGGTGGTGCTGAACTGCGGGACGACGCGCTCGGTGCCGCTCACATACCGGTAGTCGGCTGAAGCATAGAGCGAGATGTTCCTGAAGCCGGCGTAGCGCGCGTTGATCTCGGGCGTCCAGGAAGGATCCTCGACGGTTTCACCCGCATGGTTGAGTGTGGGGGTTGAGGTGATTGTGCCCGTGGTGGTGTTCACGGCCGCCACGACGCTCGTAAACGAGTCAGCGCCCTTGGTGTAGCGGTTCTCGCCCTTCAGATCGAGCCGGACGGTGAAATCACGGATGGGCTTAAGGTCCACGCCGACGGTGGCGGTGTAGGCCAGCACCTTGGAGCCGCCGAGGAGATCCAGGACATTGTCGCTTGGCGCGATCACGGTGCCGACGGTGGTGGGCGTGCTGGTGTCAAGGATGCGGTTGCCGGTGAAATCGCTGGTGAGATGCTGGAAGCGCAGGCCGGCGTGGAAGGAAAACGTTTCGCTGAAAACCGTCTCCATCTTGCCCATGGCCGAAAAGGTGTTCGAATTGATTCCCTCCTGGTCAAATCCCGTGATGCCGTTGTTCGCGAGGGTGGAAGGAATGATTTTTGCCGGCGTTGCCGGAATGGCGGGGAAGGGTTTTACCTCGCCCGGATAGCGGTTCAAGTAGCGGGTATCGAGATTGTCGACCATGTCGTCGACCAAGCTGAGCTCAAAAGTGGTTTTTCCAATCGTGTGCTTCATCAGGGCTTCGATGTCCTGATGGCGTTCGCCGAGATCAATGTAACTGGGGATGATCTTGCGGTCAGTCACGGTGGAAGCATTGGAATAGGCGGGGATGCCGGTGAGATCGGTGTCACCCCAGATGGTCGTGTCTTTCCGCCCGTCGCGGAGTTCGTTGGTGTAGCGCAGGGTGAAGACAGGCGTGTTTGGAAGGTTGACCGTGCCTTCGACCCAAAATTTGGCCCGGTCAACGTAAAGGTCTTCCCCGGGCAGGGGCATCCAGGCGTTGTTGGTCGGAAAAAAGCCGCCGACGCCGTCGTAGAAGGTGCGGAAGCGATTGTAGCCGGCGTCGATCGAGCCGACCTCATCTTTGGTCACGTTGAAATGCGCCAGGTAGTCCTCGTTTCCGCCGATCGCATGGCCGTCGGTTATGATACTGACATCCTTGGTGGGGTCTTTTTCATAATGGAAATCTTCAATGCCGCCGGATGCGCCATTGGCGCTATCGGTGCGCGCCTGGAAGGCGTCCTTGTCTTTGGTTACCCATGCATTCTGGCCCGAGAGAGTGATGTAGTTGTCAAAAACGGGAAAGGCGTCCGCATTCGTGGCCGTGGCCTGGTCGGCGGCACGAAGGCCCGGGCGCACAAGCAACATGCCAACGAGCAGGCAGGTGGCTCGAATCAAGGATGAGCGGTTCGCTGGCATGGCCGGTTGGATGGCAAGATTTAGTAGCGGAGGTGGGCGTTGGCATTCGATCCGTGCGGGGCTTCATGGCAGCCCGCGTTCCAGCAGGTGCCGTTTTCAAGCCGGCTGGTGTGGTCCTGGCCACCGGCGATGATCGTGCCGTTGCCGATGATGGCGGGATGCTCGAGGTGGCACCGCAGGCAAAGATTGGCGTCGCGATCGAGGAGCATCTTGGCGTTTACCGTGCCATGCGGGTTGTGACAGGCCGTGCAACCTTCACGCATGGCTTCGTGTTCGAAAACGAACGGGCCTTTCTGGGCCGTGTGGCACTGGGTGCAGGTTTCGTTTTGTGATTCCAGGCTGGCGCCGCTACCCCTGATGGCATCGCCCTTGTGCACATCGTGGCAATCCACGCAGCTCATGTGTCCGGCCAGCACGGGATGGGAATGCGGCAGGTTGAATTCGCCGCGCTTGTCGAGGTGGCATTGGAAGCAGGTCTCGGGCGACTTCCTTGGATTAACGATCGTGCCGGTTGCGCCACCGGACTCGACATGCTTGCTCCCGGGGCCGTGGCACGCTTCGCAACCGAGGCCTTTGGCGTTTTCGCCCGCGATCATGATCTTGGCGTGGGTGGCGCTCGCAAAGCCCTTGGTTATTTCCTCATGGCATTGGGCGCATTCCTCGGAGCCGACGAATTTCGCGCCCGCGACCTGGGGAGGCGCGACCACGATGCGATCGGTCATGACGCAGGAAACCAGCAGGATCGCCCAAACGCTGACCCCGCCAAGGATCAAGCTAACCTTGGAGTAGCGTAGTTTTGGGATCATCTGTCGGATGCTTCGTTAGACTGAGCACAGTTAGTATGGCTGAAATTTCCACGCCTGCCTGTGCAGTAATTGTCCAAGGCTGGGCGTTTTTTGTGGGTTGTTCGTCGGGCTCTCCACGGGGGAAAGCGTCTCGCAGTTTCTGGCCACGTGAGTGTGGGGCGGAAGGCCTCAGGGCGATATGGGGTGTTACCCTGCCAACAAATATTCTCGGACGGTTTGTACCGGAGATCATCCGTGCGTCGCTTTCATGAACCGCCCGGGATCTGCGCGTGGAGCGCTATTCCTGTTGAGATGCGACCATGTCCTTGGTTTGTTGATTTGTTTTCATTGGCCCCATGACTGTCCCTCCAACGATTGGTTTTGGCATTGTCGGTGTCGGCATGATCGCCGACTACCACGCGCAGGCGATCCGTGACGCGCACGGCGCCCGCCTGGTCGGCGTCGCTGCACGCTCGGAGGAAAAAACCCGGGCTTTCGCGGGCAAGCATCGCGTGCCATTCTCGACCACGCGGATCGAGGAGCTGGTGGCGCGCCCCGATATCGATGTGATCTGTGTCACCACGCCGAGCGGCGCACACCGCGATGTCGCGCTGGCCGCGATCCGCGCCGGCAAGCATGTGGTCATCGAGAAGCCGCTCGAGATCACGGTCGAGCGCGCCGATGAAATTTTGCGCGCGGCCGATGCGGCCGGCGTGCGGGTGGCGCCGATTTTCCAGGCGCGTTTCGGCGAAGGCGCACGCGCGGTGAAAGCCGCGCTCGATGCCGGGCGTTTCGGGCGGCTCGTCTTGTGCAGCGCCTATGTGAAGTGGTATCGCGCCCCGGAATATTATACCGGCTGGAAGGGCACGCTCGCGCTTGATGGCGGCGGGGCGCTCATCAACCAGGCCATTCACGCCATCGACCTGCTGCAGTGGTTCGCCGGCCTGCCGGAGGAAGTTTTCGCGTGGAAAACCCGCCGCGTACATACCGGCATCGAGGCCGAGGACACCGCCTGCGCCGCGCTGCGGTTCGCGCACGGCGGGCTCGGCGTCATCGAGGCCAGCACCGCAATCTACCCGGGCTGGCAGCGGCGCATCGAAATTTGCGGCGAACACGGCTCGGTCGCGCTGGAGGACGATTTCATCGCGCGCTGGGATTTTCGCACGCCGCTGGCCGGCGACGAGGAGGTGCGCGCCGCGAAACCGGACGATCGCATGCGTTCCGGCTCCAGCGCGCCGAATGCGATCAGCCATCTCGGCCATCTCCGGCAGATCCAGGATTTAATCGACGCCTTGCACCACGGTCATCCCCCGGCCATCGACGGCCGCGAGGCGCGCAAAACCGTTGCGCTCATCCGCGCGATTTATGCCTCGGCTGAAAGCGGCGAACCGGTGAAGCTGGCCTAATCCCCGTCGTATTTTCCAGCTTTCTGGCTCCCGCCCCAATCCCATGACATCCTCTGTCCAACCGTGGTGGCGTGCATTCAAGCGCGAGCACTGGATTATTTTTATCGCCGCTTCACTGGCCTGGCTCTTCGATTGTTTCGAACAGCAGTTTTTCAATCTCGCGCGCGACAGCGCGATGGAAGATCTCCTGCGCGATAAAGCCAGGGCCACCGAGTACGCCACGTACACCACGTCGGTTTTTCTGGTCGGCTGGGCGTTGGGTGGACTCGTCTTCGGGGCGCTGGGCGACCGCTTTGGCCGCGCCCGAATGCTTACCGTTTCGGTGCTGAACTATTCCCTTTGCACCGGCTTGAGCGCTTTTGCCACGGGCTTCGCCAGCTTTTGCGGATTTCTTTTTCTCACGGGTATCGGGGTGGGAGGCATCTTCGGGCTGGCCGTCGCCTTGGTGGCCGATTCCATCCCGGATGAAACCCGGGCGCCAGCGCTCGGTCTCCTGCAAGCCCTGTCCACTTGGGGCAATATTGCCGCCGGCCTGATCGGCATCGGTATCGGTTGGCTCGCGGTCCGACAGCTCCTGCCGTTGGGCCTGAAGCCGTGGCAGGCGGTGTTCCTCGTTGGCGCAGCGCCCGCGTTGCTGGCGGTTTTTGTCCTCGCCCGCCTCAAGGAGCCGGAAAAATGGGTCAAGGCCAAGGCCGACGGCGCGAAAAAAGGCATCAAGTTCGGCTCCTATGGCAACCTGCTGAAACATCCCGTGTGGTCCCGGCACGCCTGGTTTGGGCTGGTTCTCTGCGGCGCCGGCATCGTGGGCTTGTGGGGCCTCGGAAATTTTCACCCCAAGATTGTCGGGTCCATTATTGAACAGCACCTGGCCTCCGCCCACCTGACCCCCGCGGAGCTCGACAGCGAGAAAACCTACTGGCGCGCGCTGGGCCTGCTGCTGCAGAACGTCGGGGCTTTCTGTGGCATGATGACCGTGTCCAAGCTGGCCCAAGTAAAAGGCCGCCGCTTCGCGATCGGCTTTGGCCTTTTGTTTTCGTTTCTTTCGACCCTGCTCGTTTTCAGGTTCATGCGCGAAATCCATGACATCTATTGGATGCTTCCGCTCATGGGCTTCGGCCAGTTGTCGGTCTTGGCCGGCTACGCCATTTACCTGCCCGAGCTTTTCCCGACGAGCCTGCGCAGCACGGGCACGAGCTTTTGCTATAATTTCGGACGTTTGGCGGCGGCGACCGCCCCTTTCACGATGGGCGTGCTGACGAACCGGCTCGGCGGCAACGTCGAGGGCTTTCGCACCGCGGGCATGTGGGTGAGCCTGGTGCTTTTGCTCGGTTTTGTCGTTTTGCCATTCCTGCCCGAGACCAAGGACCGGCCGCTCCCGGAGGAATAAAGGCCCGGGCGTAATTGCAAACCGTTGTTTGCTTAAACGCATTTTGAATTTTAAAATGGCCTCCAGCTGTTTTGCGCCTAGCATAGGCTTTGATCTCATGCCAGCCGTCAGCCCGCCACCACCCGCCGCCGGATTTGCCGACCTGTTCACGATGCTTCAGCCGCACCTGGCCCAGCTCGACGGCATGCTGCGCGCGCAGCTCACGGCCTTTGAGCCGGAAATTCGTGAATTTGCCGGATATTGCCTCGATACCCACGGCAAACGCCTCCGGCCGGCGCTCGTTTTTTTCAGCGGCTGGCGCGAGGCCAAAACCATTTCCCCCGGGCTCGTCCGCGCCGCGGCCATTGTCGAGATGGTGCATCTGGCCACGCTCGTGCACGACGACATCATGGATGGAGCCGATCTTCGCCGCGGGCGCCGCACGGCCGAGCGCGTCTATGGCACGACCGCGGCCGTGTTGATGGGCGACGTGCTCTTCGCCCATGCGTTGCACCTGGCCGCGCAATTTCCCACGACCGAGGTTTGTGCCGCGGTTTCTGAATCGACGCGGCGCGTTTGCTCCGGGGAAATTGTCCAGACGATGCGTCGTGGGACGACTGAGATCACGCAGGCCGATTACCTCCGCATCATCGACCTGAAAACCGCCGAGCTTTTCCGGGTCTCGTGCCAGCTGGGCTGCTCGCTGGCCGGCTACGAGCCCGCCTACGTCGAGGCGGTCTCCGCCTTTGGCCGGCACCTGGGCATCGCCTACCAGATTTACGATGACCTCGCCGACTTTTTTGGCGAGGAGCGGCGCATTGGCAAAACCCTCGGCACCGACCTGGCGGGCGGCAAGCTCACCCTGCCGCTGCTGGTGCTGCTTGACCACCTGCCCGCCGGCGAGCGCGCCGGGCTGGCCGCGGAAATTCGCGGCGATGGTCCGCCCCAGTTTGCGCTCCGTCTCGGGCAGATGCGCGCGCATGGCATTTTTTCCGTCGTCGCGAAAGCCATCCACGCCGAACTCTCCCTCGCCACCTCGGCCCTCGAACCCTGGCCGAAACACCCGCCCACGCCATTGCTCGGACAGCTCGCCGACGTGTTACGGGCCCAGGTTGAAAACCTGACCAACACCACTGAAACCTAGGCGGGTCACAGTTTACATTTGCGCGCCCCGGCAATTCTCATATAACTGAGTCAGCATGGAAGCATCCAAGGCCATCACCAAGGCATTCGTCGCGAATCCCGAGCGCCAGCAGGAAGCTGACGCCGATCGCGCCCTGGTGCAGCAGGTGCAGGCCGGTGACGTTGCCGCCTTCAACCGCCTCATCGTGAAATATCGCGAACGGCTGTATTCGGTCATCTACAACATGACTGGAAATCGTGAGGACACGGCCGATCTGGCGCAGGACACGTTTATCAAGGCCTTTCAGTCCATCAATCGCTTCCAGGGCCATGCCACGTTTTTCACCTGGCTCTATCGCATTGCGGTCAACTCAACGGTCACCCATTTGCGAAAAAACCGCCTGCGCACCTTTTTCAGCCTCGAAAAAGTCGTCGAAGAGGGGAAAAACTCCGAAATCATCGCTGCGCTCACGGATAAAAGCGGGGCTGAACGGGATACCTTTGTTAAGGAGCTTCAGGAAAAATTGAACGATGCGCTGCAGAAACTGTCTATCAACCATCGAACCGTGATTACTTTATTCGAAATTGATGAACTCAGCCACGCTGAGATTGCGGAGGTTATGGACTGTTCCGTCGGGACGGTGCGCTCGCGCCTGCACTACGCCAAGCAGCTTTTACAGGCGGAGCTTCAACCCTATTTGCGTAAATGAGCCAGCCTTCGCCCGATAAAGTCACCCTCGAAGACCTGCTGCGTCTCAAGCGCGCTGAGCGTCCCCCCGCCGAGTTTTGGAACCAGTTTGATCGCGAGCTTCAAGCCAAGCAACTGGCTGCCTTGGTTGGCAAAAAGCGCTGGTGGCATTCCGCTGCACGCACGATTGCGCGTTTTTCCTATCTCCCGATCGGCGCCACCGCGGCCCTCGCCTTTGCCCTCATGGCGGCACACCAATATTTCTCGCCGGTGGCTGGAACGGCGGGCTCCGACAAAGTACCCGCTCCCGCGGCGAAAATTGCGCCCGCGCCTGCTGTGCTGCGGTCCGATGTCGCGATTCTTTCTCAGCCACCTGCAGTAACGCCGCAGGAGAAGACCGTTTCCACGACGGTGGCCTCGGCGGCGCCCGCCAACCACCCGGCGGCGCTTGCGGACATCCGCGAAATTCCCACGGCCATCACTTGGCTGCCAGACACCCTTGATGAGACCGACACCACTCCGCTGTCCGAGCATTCCATGTCGGTCAGCTTGGCCGATGAACGCTTCGCCAATCCCGGGTCGGCTTCCCATTTGGAATCGACGGGCGGGATCAAATCACGGCGCCCGGCCGATCCACTCACCCAAGTTGCTTCACCCACTGATACTGGGCATGCCCGCTTGCTTGCGGCGCTGACCGATGCGCGCTTTGTCAGCACGGTCGACCCTGTGACGCTCATGCATCAACGCCTCGCCACCCGCATGGGCGACGACGGCCTCGCCGACGATGCTGGCCGCCTCGATGCCAATGGCACCGTCGTATCGATCAAGTTCTAGGAGGCTGTCGGACTTCGTTCTCCAGCCTCCTAAAGAAAATGGCTGCGCCATTTTCAGAAGAGGAATGATTTGTGCGGGACAAAGGCGGGGTGTTGTGGTGAAGCATGGGTATCTGATCGTTCGGCTTCCTGGTGATCACTCCTTTCCTTAAGCAGGATGGAGGACGAAGTCCGACAGCCTGCTAGGGATTTTTAATTTTCCCTCTGGCCACACGGTGGGCGCATGGTAAGCCTTCTGCCACGATGCGAATCGAAAAAGACTCCATGGGCGAGATGCAGGTGCCCAACGACGCCCTTTACGGCGCCTCCACCCAGCGCGCCGTGCTTAACTTTCCCGTCAGCGGCCGCCCCATGCCCGAAGGCTTTATCCGCGGCCTCGGTCTCGTGAAGCTCGCGTGCGCCCTGGCCAACGAAGAGCTCGGCCGCCTCAGCCCGGACAAAAGCAAACTCATCCAGCAAGTCGCGCGCGAGATCATCGACGGCAAGCTCAGCGCGCATTTCCCCGTGGATGTTTTCCAGACCGGCTCCGGCACCTCGAGCAACATGAACATCAACGAGGTCGTCTCCAACCGCGCCGCGCAGCTCGCGGGCCATCCCATCGGCTCGAAGAAACCCATTCACCCCAACGACGACGTCAACCTCGGCCAGTCGTCCAACGACATCATCCCCACCACGCTCCACGTCAGCGTCGCGGTGGCGCTCGGGGAAAACCTCGTGCCCGCGCTCGACGAACTCGCCGCCGCGCTCGAGAAAAAATCCGCCGAGTTTTCCGGCATCGTCAAGATCGGCCGCACCCACCTGATGGACGCCACGCCGCTCACCCTCGGCCAGGAGTTTTCCGGCTACGCCGCCCAGGCGCGCAAGGCCGTTGAACGCGCGAATAAATCCATTGCCGCGCTCGGCGAACTCGCCATCGGCGGCACCGCCGTCGGCACCGGCATCAACTGCCATCCCGAGTTTCCGAAGAAAGTCTGCCGCATCCTCGGCGAAAAAACCGGCGTGGCCTTCCGCGAGGCCGCCAACCACTTTGAGGCCCAGGGCGGCCGCGACGACGCGGTCGAGGTGGCCGGCCACCTCGCCACCATCGCCGCCAGCCTGACCAAGATCGCCAACGACATCCGCCTGCTCGGCTCCGGCCCGCGCGCGGCCATCGCCGAGCTCCGCCTGCCCGCCACGCAGCCCGGATCCTCCATCATGCCCGGCAAGGTCAACCCCGTGATGAGCGAGATGCTCGTGCAAGTCTGCATCTACGTGCAGGGCCTGTCGCAGGTCGTCACCACCTGCGGACGCGACGGACACTTCGAGCTCAACGTCACCATCCCGCTCATGGCGCACGCGCTGCACGAAAGCATCCACTGCCTTGCCAACGGTGCGCGCGCCTTCACCCGCCAGTGCGTGGTCGGCATTGAGGCCGACGCCGCCCGCTGCCGCGAACTCGTCGACCGCTCGCTCATGCTCGTGACCGCGCTCAATCCCTACATCGGCTACGACGCGGCCGCGGCCGTGGCCAAGGAAGCACTGGCCAAGAACAAAACCCTGCGCGAAGTCGTGCTGGAGAAAAAACTCATGGATGCCGCGACGCTCGACCAGGCACTCGAACCCATGTCCATGACCAAACCCGGCGAAAGTGCGCTCGGTGGCGGGGGAGGGTAGGCCGCAGGGCATTTGAGATTTGAAATTTCAAATTTGAGATCGGCCGTTGGATGTTGAACGTTCACGGAGGCTTGAACTTCGATGTTGGGCGTTGGATGTTCGATGTTGAATGTTCAAAGTGCTCCACGCCACGCTCACGCTTCGCCCGCGCGGCCCGGGCTTGCACGAAATCACCGACGCCGTCGTGCGCGAGTTGTCGCGCAGCGGGCTTTCCCGCGGCGTCGCCACGGTTTTCTGCCAGCACACGAGCGCAAGCCTTGTCATCATGGAAAATGCCGACCCGACCGCGCAGCGCGACCTCGAGGCCTGGCTCGACCGACTCGTGCCCGCGGATGATCCGAATTTCGCCCACACCCTCGAAGGTCCGGACGACATGCCGTCCCATATAAAAATGATTCTAACCCGCACCAGCGAGACGGTGCCCTTCGACCAAGGGCGTTTGCTGCTCGGCACGTGGCAGGGAATTTTCCTCTGGGAACACCGCCGCTCCGCGCACACGCGCACGGTCATCGTCACTTTCTCCGGTGAGTGAATGGCCTAAAGTTGAGCGAGGTGCCCCAGCGCGCACGCGCACATTTAAATTAACGTGTGCGTAACGAGTAAATGGGTCAGGTTATCAGTACACTCTGTTAGTGGCGTCCTTTTTCCATTATGATCTTACCGCCTTGAAAAAACAGGATCGAAAAAGGAATGCGTGGCTCCTTCGAACAAGGAGGAGCAAAATGCAGCGCCGGCAGAAATTCCAATCCCGCCGCTGCTACGTGAATCTCCATGGCGAGCAACCAGTACTCGTAAACAAATTTAACCCGCAGCAAAAACAACCCAAAGCGCGACGTGTTACAGTTGATCTGCCAGAACAGCTGGATCTCGATGAAAACTACGAAGAAACCGTTACTAACTTAACAAACGTTAGGCGTGCGTCCGATGGAAAATTTCGACTCGGATACCTTAATTTCGACCGGATTAGGCAAATTTCTCCTTCAGCAGCACTTCTTTTAGCCAGCGAAGTAGATCGTTGGAATGCACGCAACGGAGGGCGGGTGCGTGCACGTCATACCAATTGGAATCCAAACGTGAAGCGGTTATTTTGCCAAATGGGATTGTTCGAACTCTTAGGTTTACCTCGGCCGACAGATTTGGATTTGGTTGCCAACACGACGTTTCTTCCGTTCCAACACCGCGATGTAGTGGACAATTCGTCTCCGGGCGCGACTGTCAAAGAGCTGAGGGTGCAACTTGAAGGAGTTGCGGGTGTAGAAATAAAACGGCATCTCCTGTTTGAAGCATTGAGCGAAGCAGGGACAAATGTTTCTCAACATGCATATCATTCCCATGCGCATCTTAAGCGCTGGTGGCTGTTTGCTTCTTATGAGAAAAGCAATAACACCATCGTTGTGTCGTTATGCGATCACGGCTTAACGATTCCCGGCACGCTTCCATCGTCCGGGTTTTTAGAAACCGTAAAGGACAAAATTTCTCTGTGGAACGATGGCGAAAAGATCAAAGCAGCCATGGAGTTAGGTCGCTCAAAAACCGGTGCACTCGAACGCGGCAAAGGCCTTCAAAACTTCTTGGAAATCATCAAGACCTATCCCGGCAGTCGGCTGCGGATTTTCAGCAACCACGGTCTATTAACGGTGTCAAATAGTGCAAGTGATGGACTTGTGATGAAATCATCTCTTGTCGAAACTCCATTTTTGGGTACGTTAATCGAGTGGCAATTTGTGCCGAAAACAACGATATGATTATAAGTGTAGCAAAGGATTTTTCAGATGTGCCTTGGGGCCGCTATCCCACGGATGGGCGGTTTTGTGGCGAAAATTTTCGTGAAGAATTGCTAATGCCTGCACTTAAATCGGGAGAAAACAAGATCGTTGTCGATCTCGACGGCGCGGAAGGCTATGGGTCGTCCTTCTTGGAAGAAGCTTTTGGCGGTTTGGTCAGGAAGCATGGATTTACATCTCAAGATCTGCGGTCTAAATTGGAAATTAGAACGAGCCGCGAAGAATTTAAAATCTACGTCGACCTAATTTGGCAGTACATTGCGGGTCGTCGGGGCTTGGTGGCGGCTTAATTTTTGTCTAAGCTCCAGCGATGGACAATTCGCCTAGCTTTTGGGTGACATTCAATCCGGAGGCTGCTGCTGCGGCCGTCGGTGCCTTAGTTGAAGTCGTGCTGGGTTGGTTTCTGTTGAGTTGGTTTTTCGTACGCAAAGCGGATCTGACGGCTCTCATCGAGCGTGCGTGCGATGGTCTTGATCAGCTGAAAAAAGACTGCGCTAAGTATTGGCTTTCAGAGGCGATCGAATTGAAGGAATCCAAGCGCTACTTACTTGAGGCCAAGATTAAGACCGGCGTACTTGCGGTGATATCCGCGGTTCTTCATATCAAAGGTAAATATATGAATTTACCTGAAGAGATGAGGTCAAGGATCCTCGACCTTCAAGAAGCTTGTACTGGCGGAGATTTTGAAAGGGTTGAACGGCACCGAGATCTTCGCCGTTATATGGAGATCGCAAACAAAGTGCATGCACTGCAGAGAAGCCTTCATGGGCTTAAGCTGCCGGCGCTGGTCGCACTAGGTTTGCGAAAACGGCCACGGGAATAACGCCGATCGCTGCATCCAATCGGCAACGGCGCTTTGCCTATTGATGAGGTTGGGCGAACGAACGTCTTCATCTCACACGATTTTCAGCTTGGGCAAATCCTGGCCGTCGATCAGGCCGACGGGTTTGCCGCGCGCATCCACCACGATGAGGTCGTCGATCTTGTGCTGCCCGAACAGGCGCAGCGCATCCACCACGAGCGCGTCCTCCGTGATCGTTTTCGGCGAGCGCGTCATGAAAGTGGAAACCGGTTTCTTCAGGAAATCCGGGCCGGTCAGCGCGCTGCGCCGAAAATCGCCATCGGTCAGGATGCCCGTGAGCTTGCGGGTCTTCGGATCGACCAGCGCGATGCTGCCGGCCTTGGCCTTGGTCATGGCGAGGATGGCTTCCTGCGTGGTCACCGTCTGCTTGGCGACGGGCGTGCGGTCTCCCGTGCGCATGATGTCCTTCACCCGGAGCAGGAGTTGCAAGCCCAGCGTGCCGGCGGGATGAAACTTGGCGAAGTCGTCGCGGGTGAGCCCGCGGCCCTCGAGCAGCACCATGGCCAGCGCGTCGCCGAGCGCGAGCGCGGCCGTCGTGCTGGCGGTGGGCGCAAGGTCGAGCGGGCACGCCTCACGCGGCACGCGGTAAATAAGTTTAAGGTCGGCCGTGCGGGCGAGGTCCGCCTCCGTCGCGGCGGTGAGGGCGATGATTTTTACGCCGAAACGTTTCAACACGGGCACGAGCCGCACGATTTCCTCAGTCTGGCCGCTGTTGCTGAGCAAAATCGCCAGGTCGCCCTCCGCGCAGAGGCCGAGATCGCCGTGCAACGCCTGGGTGGCATCGAGAAAACACGAGGAGATGCCGGTGCTGTTGAACGTGCCCGCGAGTTTTTGCGCGATGTGCGCGGACTTGCCCACGCCGCTGAAGAGCAGTTTCCCGCCCGCCACGGTCACGTCGTCGATCGCGCGCGCGACGCGGACAAATTCCTCGCCCAGGCCGTCCGCCGTGGCCGCGAGCGCGTCCCTCTCGATGCCGAGGCAGATGCGGGCGCGGGCAAGCGCGGATTTTGAATCGAGCGGCATATTTAGGGTTTGAGTTGCTTGAGCGGCTTGCGGAAGTTACGTCTAACTTTCCCTCTGGTTCAATTTATTTTCCAATGTCTCGTTCTTGTCGGTTTCTTCCTTTTGCCCTTGGTATCCTGATCCTGCTGGCCGGTTGCGCCCGCGACGACCAGTCTCCCTATTCGACGGAGAAGGACGATCCTGCCTACCAGAATGGCAAATCCCTCGAGCAGCAAGGCCGCGACCAGGAAGCCCTCGGCGCGTTTCTGAAAATTATCGCCAAGCGCGGCGAGGATGCGCCCGAGTCGCACCTCGAAGCCGGCCTGCTCTACCAGGACCACGTCAAGGATCCGATCACCGCCATCTACTACTACAAAAAATATCTCGAGTTGAGCCCGAACAGCCCGCAGGCCAGCCTGGTGCGCGGGCGCATTGACGCTTGCATGCGCGATTTTGCGAGCACGCTGCCCGGCCAACCCCTCGGTGGCGCTGCCCTGCAGCCCGATCTCAGCGACGTCGTTGACCGGTTGCAGAAGGAGAACGACGCGCTCAAGAGCGAACTCGCCGCGCTCCGCGCGAACCGTCCCGCGCCGGCCGGTGAGACCGCCGAGACGCCCCAGCCGGTTGCCCAGCCCGGGCCTGACACGGCCACGGACACGTCGCAGCCGGTCATCACCCGCGCCCCGCTGAACTTGGAACGGCCGGCGGTGGCGCCGGTGCACACTCCCGTGGCGCATTCGGGCATGACGCTTTCCCCGACCGCGACCGGCCATACCCACACGGTGGCGACGGGTGACACGCTCATGAAAATCAGCCAGCAGTACTATGGCACGCGGAGCAAATGGCGCGACATCTACGCCGCAAACCGCGACGTGATGAAAAGCGAAAACGACCTCAAGATCGGGATGCAGTTGAAGATACCTTAAACTGAAATTTCAGAATGTAGGCGGGGTGCCCTCACCCCGCATTAAGGACGATCGCGGGGTGAGGGCACCCCGCCCACATCGATCTATTTAGTAGTTGGACGTTGATATTGGACGTTCAAGGAGGCTTGAACTTGGACGTTGAGCGTTGGATGTTGAATGTTGAATGTTCAAGAATGCTCCTCCCACCTTTCGTGAGGCCCTGCGCTTCTGGCTGAAGCTCGGTTTCATCAGCTTCGGCGGGCCGGCGGGACAGATCGCCATCATGCAGACGGAGCTTGTCGACCGGAAGAAGTGGATCGACCAGGAGCATTTTCTCCACGCGCTCAACTATTGCATGCTGTTGCCCGGGCCGGAGGCGCAACAGCTCGCGATTTACTGTGGCTGGCTGCTGCACCGTGCCCGCGGCGGGTTGGCCGCGGGCGTGCTCTTCGTCCTGCCGTCGGCGGTGATTTTGTGGGTGCTCAGCTACATCTACGTGAGTTACGGCGCGCTGCCGTGGATCGCGGCGATCTTTTACGGGTTGAAGCCTGCAGTCATCGCCATCGTCGCCGCCGCGATGCTGCGCATCGGGAAGAAATCGTTGAAGACCCCCATGCACTGGGCGTTGTCCGCGGTGGCGTTTGGAATGATTTTTTTCCTGCATGCCCCGTTTCCCGCCATCGTGCTCGGCGCCGGCGTGCTGGGATTCTTCGGCGGAAGCTTGTTTGGATGGAGCAAACCGGCTCTGGCACGGAACGAGGCTTCCGCCTTCGCCAAGGCTACGGCTGACGAGACGGAGGACAAGCCGCGCGGCGCGGCTTGGCTTTACTCGCTGCGCATCGTGGTCGTGGGCGGGGCGCTCTGGTTTGCACCGGTGGTGGCGGTGGGATTGTGGCAGGGGTGGGATAGTGCGCTCGCGCGCGAGGGATTTTTTTTCAGCAAGGCCGCCATGGTCACCATTGGCGGCGCGTATGCCGTGCTGCCCTACGTGGCGCAGCAGGCGGTGGTGAAGTTTTCCTGGCTGGGTGCGCCGCAGATGCTCGACGGCCTCGGCCTGGCGGAGACGACGCCCGGCCCGCTCATCATGGTGCTGCAATTCGTGGGCTTCCTCGGCGGCTGGAATCATCCCGGCGCGTTGCCGCCGCTCATTGCCGCGACGCTCGGCGCGGCGCTGACGACGTGGGTGACGTTCGTGCCCTGCTTCATCTGGATTTTTCTCGGTGCACCGCATATCGAACGGATGCGCGGGCATCCCCGGTTGAACACGGCGCTCACGGCGGTAACGGCGGCCGTGGTGGGCGTGATCCTGAACCTTGCCGTGTGGTTCGCCGGGCACGTGATTTTTCCGAAACACGCGCCGGTGGACTGGTTCGCGCTCGGGGTGGCGTTGGTGGCGTTCCTCGCCATGCAGCGCTTCAAGGTCGGCATCATCCCCGTCGTGTTCGCCGGCGGCGCGCTCGGCCTTCTCTGGCAACTCCTTTTGGTTAACCACTAATTTTTCCCGCGGATCCCGCGGGAAAAATTACCCCGCGAAAAATTTCACGATCCGGCGCAGGCTGGTGACGAGCACGTCGATTTCCCCGGGCGTGTTGTAAACATAAAAACTCGCGCGGGTGGTGCCGGTGAGGCCGAGCTTTCGCATCAGCGGCTGGTTGCAATGGTGGCCGCCGCGCAACGCGACGCCGTCCTGGTCGGCAAACGTCACCACGTCGTGCGCGTGCACGTCGTGCAGCGCGAAGCTGACGAGCCCGCCGCGTCCGCCGCGCGGGCCGAGCAGGCGGATGCCGGGCAGCTCGCTTAATTTTTCATAGGCGACGCGGGCCAGGCCACCATCGTGCTGGCCGATGGCCGCGCACTCGAGCGAGTCGAGAAAATCGCAGGCTACCCCGAGGCCGACGGCGTCGGCGACATTGGGCGTGCCGGCCTCGAAGCGCTCGGGCGCGGGTTTCCAGCGGCTCTCCAGGAAATCGGCCGAGGCGATCATGCCGCCGCCGCCCTGCCACGGTGGCATGGCGTCGAGCAGCGCGCGGCGGCCATAAAGCACGCCGATGCCGGTGGGGCCGGCCATCTTGTGGCCGCTGAAAGCGAGGAAGTCGCAGCCGATCGCCCGGACATCGAGCGGCGTATGGCCGGCGGACTGCGCGGCATCGACGACGGTGACGGCGCCGATTTTTTTGGCGCGCGCGCAAAGTTCCGCCACGGGATTGATCGTGCCCAGCGTGTTCGAAATGTGGGTGAACCCGAAAATTTTGACCTCGGGCGTGAGCAGGCGGTCGAGTTGCGAGAGGTCGAGCAGGCCGTCGTCGCCGGTCACGGGCACGAAGCGGAGCGAGGCACCGGTGCGCTGCGCGATGAGCTGCCAGGGCACGAGGTTGGAGTGGTGCTCCATCTCGGTGAGCAGGATGACGTCGCCTTTTTTCAGGTTGGCGCCGCCCCAGCTCGCGGCCACGAGGTTGATCGACTCGGTCGTGCCCCGCGTGAAAATGATTTCGGCCGGTTCGGCGGCGTTGATGAATTTGGCCAGGCGTGAGCGGGCCGCCTCGTAGGCGTCGGTCGCGCGCATGGAGAGCGCGTGCAGGCCGCGGTGGACGTTGGCGTTGTCGCGTTCGTAGAAACGCGCGAGCGCGTCGAGCACCGCGCGCGGCTTGTGCGTGGTCGCGGCGTTGTCGAGGTAGACAAGCGGTTTGCCACCCTGCATCGTTTGGTGCAGGGCGGGGAACTGCGCGCGAAGGTCGGTCCAGGTTGGCATGAAGATCGGAGAAAAGCCGTAGTTGGTATTTGGTAGTTAGTAGTTGGTAATTAGTGGAACTTGGCGTTCGCCGTGCCATCCGTAGCCCTGAGCCGTTTCGTCAAGCCCGTTCGGCAAGCTCAGGGTCCCGAGCATTGTCGAGGGGCTTGTCGAAGGGGCGAAGGATGGGCGTTTAGTCTTTCGCCTTGGGCGTTGGATGTTCGACGTTGGATGTTGAATGTTGAATGTTGGATGTTGGACGTTCGCGTAGCGCGTCCAAAGCGGCGTGCCAGCCGAGTGTGGCGCATTTGATGCGGGCCGGGTAGGCGTGCACGCCGGCGAACGCGGCGAGTTCGCTGAACTCGTCGGGCGCCTTGCCGGTGGAGATGACTTGGTGAAACTCGTCGAAGAGCGCCTGGGCCTCGGCCGTGGTTTTGCCCTTGAGCCGCGTGGTCATGACCGAGGCGCTGGCTTGCGAGATGGCGCAGCCTTCGCCGGCGAAGGAGATGTCGGCGATGCGGTCGCCCTCCAGCCGCAGGAAAACGCTGCACTGGTCGCCGCATGACGGGTTGTCGCCGTGCGCGACGCGGTTGGCCGTGGGCAGTTTGCCGCGGTTGCGCGGCCGGCGGTTGTGGTCGAGGATGACCTGCTGGTAAAGGTCGTCGAGGTCGCTCATAAGAAGAACGAATCTCAATTAGGATGAGCGGTTTGGCAACTGCACAACGCAGACGGTCAAGTCATCCATTCTATTGACCACGGATTACACGGATGGACACGGATAAAGATTTTTTGTGGTGGAGCGCGGCAGTCCCTGACGCGCTTTATCAGCGTCCATTCGCGCCTGCCCTCCGAAGCCTTGGCGAAGGAGGGTGAATTCGCGGTTTAAATCCAGGTTTGTATCCGTGTAATCCGCGGTAAAAGATCGAGATTGCTTTATGGACACACCTGCCGATTCGAATCCCCGCTGTCGGTTTTGCCGGGCCGTCTTATCCGCGGTCATTCTCATCGGCCTGTCCATCGCGTTCGTTGACCGGCCGGCTTCCACGTGGACGCATGCGTTGATGCATCCCGCCTTTTTCGTGGGGCTGACCCATCTCGTCGATCCGGTCCTGCCGGCGTCGATCATCGGCCTTGTCGCGACTGGTGTGGCCGCCGCGCTCGGCTGGCGCCCTCAGGCGTGTGGCAAAACCCTCATTGCCTGTTGCCTTGCGGCGGTGATTGCCGTGGTGATCAAGGAGCAGCTGAAGTTTGTTTTTGGCCGGACGTGGCCGGAAACCTGGATCGGTAATCCCTCGTGGATCGGAAATGGCGCGTTTGGGTTTCACTTTTTCCATGGCGGCGAGGGCTGGGCGTCTTTTCCGTCGGGCCACATGACCATGATCACTGCTCCGTTCGCCGTCCTGTGGCAACGGGCCCGTCGTTGGCGGTGGCTATGCACGGTGCCCGTCCTGGCCGTCGCGATCGGGCTCTTCGGCGCCGACTATCACTTTGTCAGTGACATGATCGCCGGGGTTTATCTCGGCGCCGCCTGCGCGGCCGGAGTTGTGGCGTTGGTGGGGTGAACTTATTATTTCGTACCAACGCGCCGGATCTGCGGGTTTGACAGGATTTTAAACCAAGGTAATACTTTGATGCCATGGTAAAGACATTAATCACAAGTAAGGGACAAACCACGGTTCCGGTTGAGCTCCGCCGGATTTGGAAAACGGCCGAGGTGGTATGGGAAACGTGCAAGGACGGCTCGGCCCGCGTGCGGCCGGTGCCGGATGTCATGTCGCTTTTCGGGGCGGCCAACGACGGCACGCCGCGTGATCCTGAAGAAAAAAGGAAGGCGCGCGAAGCTATGGGGCGGCGAACCGGCAAGGCCAGCCGCGGGTCATGAAGCGCTATCATCTGGACGCAAACGTCGTTCTTCGCTTCCTGCGTAACGACGATCCGCAACAATCACCGGCGGCCCGACAGCTCGTGGCATCGGCCAAGGCGGGGCATGTTGTCCTGGCCATATCCGCGGTGACCGTCGCCGAGGTGTTTTATGCCTTCCGGGCCTCGTACAAGCTGTCGCGATCGGATGTCTCAAAACTCCTCGGAAATTTGCTGCGCGCTTCCGTTTTCGAACTGGAGCACGAGGAGCGCATCCTGGATGCGATTGCACGCGTGGAAAAATTCAACGTGGATTTTGGTGACGCCTACCTGGCCGCCACCGCCATTGCAGCGAGAGAAGCGGTCGCCTCGTTCGATAAGGATCTTAAGAAGTTTCCCGATCTGACCCTGCACGCCCTTGGATAGCCGCGAAAGAGCAGGCGACACGCATCTCCGGGCCGCCCCGGCGAGGAGCATCCGTGATGATCCGCGTCATCCGCGGTAAAACGACTGTTGGTTTGAATAAGGGGAGGGGATTGCAAAACCGGCCGATCTCGATAGGCTCGACGCGGTTATAGCCGCTGATAACATGAAGTTAAACTCGAATTCATTTTTTAACTGTTTCGTCCGGATCAGTGATCTTCAGTGTGCATCAGTGGTTAAAATGCCCTAATCCGTTCCGAACCTTATGGCTGTAAAATTCCAGGACTACTACGAAACGCTGGGCGTGCCCCGCACCGCCTCGGCGGAGGAAATCAAGCAGGCGTTCCGCAAACTTGCGCGCATCCATCACCCCGACGTGGCCAAGAACAAGGCCGCCGGTGAGGTGAAGTTCAAGGAGATCAACGAGGCGTACGAAGTCCTGAGCGACCCGGAAAAACGGCGGCGCTACGACGAATTGGGGGCGAACTGGCAGGACGGCGGAGCCGGCCCGTCCATGCCGAGGGGTGGTAATCGCGGACGGACCCGCACGACGCACGGCGAGTCCGAGTTCGAATTTGGCGGCACGGGCTTCAGCGATTTTTTTGAATCGTTCTTCGGCGGCGGGCGGGAAGGCTTCAGTTCGTCCCGCCGGGCGCAAGGCTACGCAGACGACGGGGAAACGTTTGCGCACCAAGGCCAGGACGTCGAAGCCGACCTGCTGGTCACGCTGGAGGAGGCCCTGCGCGGTTCGAAGCGCAAGGTGACCTTGCGGCGGCCGGGCGGCAACGGCAGTATCGATCGAACGGATACATACAACGTGCGCATCCCGCCCGGCGTGCACGAAGGCCAGCGCATCCGCCTCGCCGGCCAGGGCGGGGCCGGGCATGGCGGCGGTTCCGCGGGCGACCTCTACCTGCGGGTGCGCCTGGCCCGGCATCCCGACTTCAGCGTGCAAGGGGCCGACCTTTATTACGACCTCGACCTCGCGCCGTGGGAGGCGGTGCTCGGGGTGCAGGCGAAAATTCCCACGCTCGATGGCCCGACCTCGCTCCGCGTCCCGCCCGGCACCGCGGCCGGGACCCAGTTGCGCTTGCGCGGGCTCGGCCTGCCGCGGGAAGACGGCACGCGCGGCGACCTTTACGCCACGGCGCGGATCCGGACCCCGGTCTCGGTGACGGCGGAGGAACGCGCCCTATGGGAGAAACTGGCCAGCACTTCCAAGTTCAAACCAAGGAGCGAAAATCATGAATGAGACCACCCTGGAATCGACGGCACAGGCGCTTTTGGCCCCGGGCAAAGGCATCCTGGCTGCAGACGAAAGTTTCCCGACCATCGGGAAGCGATTCAAAGAATTTAACATTCCCTCCACCGAGGAAAACCGCCGGGCCTATCGCGAGATGTTGTTCACGACTCCGGGCCTGGGCGAATTCATCAGCGGCGTGATCCTGTTTGACGAAACGATGCGCCAGAAGATTGGCAGTGCTTCGATGCCGGAAGCTCTCGCCCGGCAGGGAATCATTCCGGGCATCAAGGTGGATGATGGCACGATGAACCTGCCCGGGTTCCCTGGCGAAAAAATCACCCAAGGGCTCGACGGACTTCGTGAAAGGCTCGCCGAATATCGGGAACTCGGTGCGCGCTTCACCAAATGGCGCGCGGTGATTGCCATCGGCGAACGCCTGCCGACGACCGCCTGCCTTGAAGCCAACGCACACGCTCATGCGCTGTTCGCGGCGCTGTGCCAGGAAGCCGGGCTGGTGCCGATCGTGGAGCCGGAAGTTCTGATGGACGGCAACCACACGCTCGCGCGCTGCGAGGAAGTCACGACCGCCACGTTGAAGGCGGTCTTCGCCGCGCTCTTCGACCATCGCGTCGTCCTCGAGCAAATGCTGCTCAAGTCGGGCATGGTGCTGTCGGGCAAGGACTGTCCGCAGCAGGCCGATGCCTCGGAGGTGGCGGACGCCACGCTGCGTTGTTTTCGGCGGACCGTGCCGGCGGCGGTTCCCGGGATTGTGTTTCTTTCCGGCGGGCAAAGTGCGGTGGCCGCGACGGAGCGGTTGAACGCCATCGGCCAGGCGGGGGGCGCCCCGTGGAAGCTGACTTTTTCCTATGGGCGCGCGCTGCAGGACGATGCGCTGAAAACCTGGAAAGGCGCCCCGGCCAACGTGGCGGCGGCGCAGGCGGCGCTTCACCACCGCGCCAAGTGCAACGGCCTCGCGGCCCAGGGGAAATATTCCGCCCAGGCGGAACGGTGAATCGCCAGGTTCGGCGAAAATATGCGGAAAATTCAGGACTGGAAGAGGGGCGTCATCCCATCCAGAAAATTATAGCGATGGCCGCGCAGATATTCCTTATTCGTCACGGGGAAACCCAATGGTCTCTCACCGGCCAGCACACGGGTCGCACCGACCTGCCGCTGACCGAGAACGGCGAGCGCCGCGCGTCTCATCTCCGAGGGCTGTTACAGAGGATCACGTTTACCCACGTGCTCACCAGCCCCCTCCAGCGCGCCCGACGAACCTGCGAACTGGCCGGTTTCGGCGCCGTGGCCCGGGTGGAACCGGATCTGCATGAATGGGATTACGGCGCTTACGAAGGCAGGACAACGGCGGAGATTCGGGCGCAGCAGCCGGAGTGGAATATTTTTCAAGACGGCTGTCCTCAGGGCGAATCGGCGGGGCAAATTTCCCAACGCGCGGATCGGGTACTGGCTGGCCTTCGCCCGCTGGATGGAACGGTTGCCCTGTTCTCGCACGGACATTTCCTGCGCGTGCTTGCGGTGCGCTGGATCGGGCTTCCGGTCGACGCGGGCCAGCATTTTGCCCTGGATACCGCATCGTTAAGCATTCTCGGTTACGAACGCCCCAATGGAGAGAACCCCGCGATCTCCCTTTGGAACGCCTGTTCGAATGCAACGTTACTGCCATGAACACGGTTCAGGAAATCAAGGCCGCCATCGAGAAACTTTCGCCGCCGGAGCTGACAGAATAGCACGAAAAATGTGGGTTAACGTTCCTTGCCGCCAATCACGCCGCGCTGGTCTAACGATCAACGCGGCGTTTCATTTTGTCGGTTTGTTTTTGCGTTTTTGCATTTGCGTCTCCATGATACAAACCGGTCTGCAACCACCAAAAGGCACGCGACGATGTAAGCGACGAAGATGGGCGCAATAAATTGGGTGCGGGTTGGATCAGGTGTAGCAGCCTGTTTAGAATAAGTGCCCCACAAAAAGAACCAAAAAATCAGTGCCGTTGCCACTGAGGCAAAAGTTAGCCTTCTTATAATGGGGTGGTTCGTTTCTACTGATGAATCGTGGCTACTTGAATGTCTCTCTCCTAGAATCGAGACACCATAGACCATAGCGAAAATCGGTGCAGCAGCAGAGAACGATAGGAGTAATAATTTATTTGCATCAGTTTTATCGAAGAGCGCTGGTTCGGCTACGAAAATGTAGAGGGTCGGCAATGCTACCAGCGATAAACCTAAAACAAGGAGGAGAGCGATTTGATCGGGTTTAAGTTTTTCGGGTTCCATCGCGCTTGCTTATAGACCGCCCGTGCGATGAACAAGCGTGTTTAACCGTCCATAGCGCGACACTTATAAAAATCCCAACACGTGTTGCGAAATAGGGTCACGGTTCCGCGTACGGAGCGCTGGGCCTATTTCAAATTTAAGGCCGGGTGTAGGGTGGCGGTGAAATCAAAAACTCAACTATGAAAAAACAAAATGATTCATTCTTTACTGAAACGGTTGATCCGCGCCAGGAAGCCCGTGCCCTCGCCCTTGAGATCATCTGCCGCCTGTTGCTTTGGATGACCTATTTGGCCGGTCAATGTCCTAATCGGAGTTGGAGGCCCTGCTGCGCTTTTTGAGCTTCACAGGGCTCTCCGCCATGCTTGCTCCTCGATGGCCCGGATAAAAATCCTTCGTTGCGCGGAGGTTTCCGAGCTGGCCGTGCCATGCGAAGCTCCGAGCTTGTCGAGGAGCGAAGCATGGCGGAGAGGGAGGGATTCGAACCGCCGAGCCCTGACAACACAACCTGTTCGTCAACCGTGCTTTTGTATTGTTACGAGTAAGTTAGAACAGAAAAAAGGGATAACGAGTCAGAACGAATTCAACCCAGAAATAAATTTTTATCCTAATTTTGTCCAAATTTCTTGGGCTGAAATTATGCATGGTGCACGAGGTGAAACACGATGGCCACTGTGTTGCCAATCCGATTGCAATATTGGTGGGAAAGCGAATTTCATTTATGTACCGGCCGCCGGGCTGAATGGTGTCGCGACCGGAGGATGACTGATAGTGTAGCCAGCGGTGGCCACGATGCTGTCGGGCAAAGCCGCTTTCGTAGGCAATGGCGCTGAGTGTAGTGGTGGTGCCTATAGAAACGGCACCTGAATATAATGTGCCGTGGGTTTCAGTTGGTTGTAGCGTGTGGTTCGGCAATCCTTCGTTCCTTTCCTCGTATGAGGCTAAAGCAAAGTGCGACGGCGAGACCAAGCAACCCAAAGAGATAGGCTCCGTATATCTCGGAAATATGTATGGCGCCTTGTAGCAGAAGCGCTAGGAACCCGAGTGAAAAACCAGCGAGAGCATAACAGATGTGATATTCCTTTCTTATCCTTCTGAGGATGAAAAACACCGGAAGACCAAAGACGAAGCTCCAGAAATAGGAGAGCAAAAGAGACAATATCGGGCCTGCGTCGTGAGCAAACAGCACCGCAGGAATCAGAGGGGCCACAATCAAGGCGATGAGCGTTCGTTTCATGGTTATTTTGCCGAACGTTAGAGGCCTGCCAGGAGGCCGGCGGGCGCGCCTCGTGCGCCAGCACGAGGCGTGACGGCTGGCCGAATTAGCAGTGGCGAGTGGTTCGGTAGTTTCAAGGTGTCATGACCGATTTGGCCGGTCAATGTCCTAATCGGAGTTGGCGAAAGCCCGCCTTCGCGTAAGCTACGGCGTGGCAGCCTTTCGCATTGCGAAAGGCTGGCGGAGAGGGAGGGATTCGAACCCGGCTTCCACCTCGAAGCTAAGTTCCGAGATAACGCGGACTTAGTTAATGGTTAATGTATTGAGAACGGAAACAAGAAATAGGTAGACGCAATGAAGTGAAGCCAAAAACATATTCGCGGGCAACCTTGGGGCAACCTAGCCTGGAGCGAGAGTGGGCTCAACAGAACACTTCCAACTAGGTTTCTTGTCCACGCCCACGCCACCCACAGTCTTGCATTACACAAATTTCTATCGGTTATATGCGGAAAATATGTCCACTCCCCCTGTGGTCGTTTTTGTCCATGGGTGGTGGACATGCATGTCTAGACGACTCTGGACACAGATGTCCTCCTAATAGATACATGGTTACCCGGACAGATGAGGCTAAGGCAGAAGCCGTCATGACCTATGAGAACGCTCCGGGGGGCAAAAGTTCACCGCCGCAGACGGCACGGGCTCGAACCATTGGCGAAGCTTCTCATAAAGCATACGCAAATCGCGCCGGTAGGCTTCGCTTTGATCATCGCCGGTCTGGCCGGGCCGGCGTTTGAGCGCGCGGAAGAGCCTGTTGGCGTGGACGACATGTGCCGGGAGCGTATGCCGCAGACGGCGCTTGCCGGGTGTTTTCGGTTCCGTGGCGATTCCGAGCCGGGCATACGCCTGCCGCAAGCTCATGCCCTGCAAAAACGCCTCGTCGGTAATGGTGTGCGCGAGTCGCATGTAACGCTGGGCCGTCCGGGCCGTGCCGCGAAAGTTCGCTTTTAGCCAGAGCAGCCAGGCACCCGGCCCCATGTTGTGGAACACCCGTTTTTTTTCTGCAACGAGCAGGTGTCCGGCCTGCCATGCGGCGACGAGCGCCCCATACAAAGCCCAGCGCGAGGTGGAAGCGCCTCGCTTGGCCTCTTCGTGCAGGCGGTTGATTTCCGCTGCGGTGCTGATGACAGTGGCCGGGTTCATGACACCATCCCCATGGTTTCGCGGAAGCTATCCGCCAGTTGATGCACCGCCTGCTTCGACCGACCGGCCATGTTGCCGATTTCTTCGAGTGTGGCTTCGTTGATCAGGTCTGGTCGCACGCAATAAAGGGCGACCGTTGCTCGCACGCCGCGCTCTTCGAGCGACGCGCCTTCCGCCATCCAGATAAAGAGCCGACAGACTACTTCCAAGGCGAGGAAGCGCGCTTCCTGCTTGGGATCGACCGGCTCTGCGAAGAATGAATCATTGTTGTTTTTCATTGTATGTGTGGTTGAGGTTCGCCTCCACGATACGCCGCGCGGTCAATTCCTAATAGATACAGCGTGAGCCCTCCGCGCTGATCCTATTTCTCGCACCATTAAACTGCGTGCGACAGTGTGTGTCGTTACGTCTGAAAACGAAAACACCGCGCTGGAATGAACCAGCACGGTGTGAGAATTATCACGGTGCGGAAACTCATCCGCGAGCCGGCACTTTGAGCCGGGTGCGAATGTGCGTCGCGACCTCTGCCGCGTCGTAATAGATGAAATGTCCGACGCGGTGATGCGGAATGCGCCGCAGCTTCGTCCAGTTCCGAAGTGTAGCGACAGAGGGTTCTTTGTCTTTCGGGAATATTCCGCAGCTACGCAGGCCAATGATGTCTGTGAGGTGCTTTTCGGTGGATAGTGTGAGTTGTGTTTCCATACCCCTGCTTGTCGGTCAAGGACGGCAAGCAGGGGCGTGGTTGTGGTCAGGCTGCGGTGGCCAGCATCGAAATGGCCGGGACAGCGGGAACCGCTGCTTTTTTCGGCAGGATGCCAAAAAACTCTTCCGCTTCCTCCGTGTCCTTCAAATCGAGGTAGTGCTTGCGGATGATATTTTCCGAATTGCCGGCTTGCAGCGACGCCTCACCGATGGAGCGAAATTTGGCGACGAACATCGAAATGAACGTGTGCCGCATGACATCGTGCGCGAGCGGGAATTTCTCCGCCACCTTCTCGCGGATATGTTGGAGGTTCGCCGGGATGATCGGGAATTTCTTCAACGGATAGGCCCGCAACCATGCCGCAAGATTCGGCTGAATTGTGACATTGCGCGGCTCGCGCACCTTCGAGACTTCGCCGTCGATGCGGATAATGTTGGCGTCGAGTTTAACGTGCACCGGCCGGAGCCGGAGGATTTCGCCGGTGCGTAGGCAAGGCCGAATGCCGGCGAAGAGGCACAAGGCGAAGAAGGGCACGGCGGTCGGATAGTTCTCCTCGACGTGGGCCATGAGTGCCGCCGCCTGCAACGCGGCAAAGGTGATGGCGCAGCCGCGACGACGCCGGATGCGACGGGGCGGGATTTTCGTAAGCGGGTTGTCCGCAATCCAGTCCCGTTGCAGCGCGAACTTGAGGAAGGCCGAGACTACGCCGCGCCGGTTGTTGAACGTCTTGTGCGCCGCCCCACGGGCTTCAAAATATCCGAGGAGCCTTGTCCCGGTCAGTTCCGCGACGGTGGCATCGGGGAAGTGCTTTTGTAGGCGGTTGAGGTCGCGTTTCACGCGCGTCAGATACGGCTCGGACAATAGGTCTTGTTCGCGTTCGTGATCCTTGATGAGAAGGAATTCCGTGACGGCTTCTGTCAGGAGCTTTTGCGTCACGGGCTCGCGGTAGTTCGCCAGTGCGAACTCGACGTAGAATGAGAGTGGGCGCGTATGCCCTGAAACCCGGCGAAATACGGACTCGGCTTCGTGCAATTGCTCATCGGTCAAACGCGTGGCGGCGGCACGAATGCCTGTCTCGCGTTGGAGCCGATGAACTTCTTGAACCTGACGCTCTGCTAAGGCTTCGGCGCGCGTCGAGAAATTTTTGCGGAAGCGTTTGCCGTCGATGCGGGCGTAGAGCTGAAAAACGATATTCCCGGAAGGATTCGTGAACTCTGAGATGACGAATGGATTTGCGTGTTTCATGACCGATTGGGACGGTCAACGTCCAAATCGGCTGTCGGGGCATCTTAACTCGCGAGATTATCGCGGGTTAAGTGGCGGAGAGGGAGGGATTCGAACCCTCGGTACCCTTTCGAGTACACATGATTTCCAATCATGCACATTCGACCACTCTGTCACCTCTCCGGGTGCACGAGCGGCGGGGCTGCAAGGCCATCCGCCGCGGGTTGAAGGGTTGAGCGCAAGGCAAACGTCCGCTTGGGTCAACGGAAAATCCCGCCATGCTTCGCTCCTCGACAAGCTCGACGAGCGTAGCAGGGCAATTCTCGCCCTTCGGGCTACGGCTTGGCGGGCCTGCCACGCCGAAGTAAAACGAAGGCGGGGAAATTTTGCTAAAAGCTCCTTGCGCGGCGGGGGTGGGGTGGTAGGTTGCGATCATTTTTCCGGCTCACCGCAGCGTTTTTCGACCATGGTCTCCGCTAACACAGAACTGGCTTACAACAGCAAAATCGAAGGCGACGTCGTCGTCTCCCGGGCCGATGCGGTCATTAACTGGATCCGCACCAATTCGATGTGGCCCATGCCGATGGGCCTGGCGTGCTGCGCCATCGAGCTGATGGGCGTGGCGGCCAGCCGTTTTGATATCGCGCGTTTCGGCGCCGAGGTTATGCGCTTTTCGCCGCGCCAGGCCGACGTAAGGATCGTCGCCGGCACCGTTACTTACAAAATGGCCAGTGCGTTGCGCCGCATCTACGACCAGATGCCCGACCCCAAATGGGTCATCGCGATGGGCGCCTGCGCCAGCACGGGCGGCATGTACCGCAGCTATGCGGTGCTGCAGGGCGTGGATCGCATCGTGCCCGTCGATGTTTACGTGAGCGGCTGCCCCCCGCGGCCCGAGGCCTTGCTCGACGCCCTCATGAAGCTCCAGTCCAAGGTCAGGCGCGAACCCGCCTTTGCCAATCTCAACCGCGCCTGAGCATTCCACTTTTTCTCGCATGACTGCCGCCGACGTTACGACAGCCTTGAAGGAAAAATTTCCGCAAGCCGCTGCGCGCGCGAGCCTCGACTGGCCGGCCTTTAACGTCCCCGCTGCCGAGGCGCTGGCCGTGCTGAAATACCTGCGCGACGAGTTCGCGTTCGACCTGCTCACGGATGTGACCGCCATCGATTGGAGCGCGGGGAAATCACCGCGTTTCACCGTAGTCTGGCACGTGTTTTCAACCACGCAGCACACGTACGTCCGCCTCGCGGCCGATTGCCCCGATGACGCCGCGCCAGCGATGCCGAGCGCCACCGGGCTGTGGCCCGCCGCCAACTGGCACGAGCGCGAGACCTACGACATGTTCGGCATCATTTTCGAGGGGCACCCGGATCTGCGCCGCATCCTGATGTGGGAGGGCTACCCCTATTTTCCGCTGCGCAAGGAATTCCCGCTGTCCGGCATCGAGACCGACCTGCCCGACGTCGAAATCGCGGCCGAGACCAAGGCCAAGCTGATCCCCGCGCCGATGATGGGCGGGCCGTTTGTGGCCTCAACGGGCGAAATGGGCCTCGGCGACGCCGAGCCCAAGGCGAAAGATGAAAGCTGGAACGAACGCCGGGAGAAACCATGAAGAGTTCACGGTTCACAGTTTACTGTTCACGGTTTGTTCAAGAACCGCTCACACGCTGCAACCGTGAACCGATAACCGTGAACGGATAACTTCTCCAATGGCCACCGAACACATTTTCCCCGATAGCGCCGCGAGGGCGGCCGATGCCCAGGCCCACGCCCGGGCCGTCGCCCAGGCTGGCGTGCCGGCGGCCACGGAGTTCGAGACCGAAAAAATGTCGCTCTCGATGGGGCCGTCGCATCCGTCCACCCACGGCGTGCTGCGCGTGCAGATGGAACTCGACGGCGAGATCGTGACGAAGGCCGAGCCAGTCGTCGGCTACCTGCACCGCGGCGACGAGAAGATCGCGGAAAACATGACTTACAACCAGTTCGTGCCGTACACGGACCGGCTGGACTACCTCGCCCCGCTCGCGAACAACGTCGCCTACGCCATCGCGGTCGAGCGCCTCGCGAAACTCGAGCTGCCGCCGCGCTGCCAGGCCATCCGCGTCATCGTGTGCGAGATGGCGCGCATCTCGGCGCATTTGATGGGGCTCGGCGCCTACGGCATCGATGTCGGCGCGTGGTCGGTGTTTCTCTACTCGTTTACCGAGCGCGAAAAACTCTACAAGCTGTTCGAGGAGCTGACCGGCGCCCGTTTCACCACCAGCTACACCCGCATCGGCGGCGTGGCGCGCGACGTGCCCGAGGGCTGGGTCGGCCGCGTGGATGCGTTCTGCGACCAGTTTCTTCCGATCCTCGAGGAGATTTTGAACCTGCTGACGCGGAATAAAATCTTCCTCGACCGCACCGAGGGCATCGGCGTGATCTCGAAGGCGGACGCGATCGCCTACGGCCTGACCGGGCCGAACCTGCGCGGCTCCGGCGTGCCGCTCGACCTGCGCAAGGACAAACCGTACAGCGGCTACGAGCAGTATGAGTTCGACGTGCCGGTGGGCTCGCACGGCGATTGCTACGACCGCTACCTCGTGCGTGGCGAGGAGATGCGCCAAAGCGTGCGCATCCTCAAGCAAGCCATCGCGAAATTTCCCGGCGGCGAGTGGTATGCGAAGGAAGCGCGCAAGATTTTCGCCCCGCCCAAGGACAAGATCCTCACGAGCATGGAGGAACTGATCCAGAACTTCATGCTTGTCACCGAGGGCCCGCAGATGCCGGCCGGCGAGGTGTATTTCGAGGCGGAAAACCCGAAAGGCGCGCTGGGCTTTTATGTCGTGAGCAAGGGCGGTGGCGTGCCGTGGCGCCTGAAGATCCGTTCGCCGTCGTTCTGCAATCTCTCGATCCTGCCCAAAGTCTGCGTCGGCGCGATGATCTCCGACGTCGTCTCCATCCTCGGCTCGCTCGACTTCGTCATGGGCGAGTGCGACCGGTGAAAACAGTAGCGAGCATCGACTAGCGAGTAGCGAGCATATGAACCAAACCAATCTACAGCATCCGATAAAAGACGTAGCCCTCGACTCGAGCCTGCTCGCTGCCCGCTACTCACTACTCGCTACTTTGCCGCAATGAATCTCAAACCCGACACGCTCAAGCGCATCGACGAGGTCATCCCGCACTACCCGAACAAGCGGAGTGCGTCGCTGCCGTTGCTGCACCTCGTGCAGGAGGACATCGGCTACATTCCCGACGAGGCCATCGAGTGGATCGCGGCAAAGCTCGGGCTGCAGCCGATCAACATTTTTGAGCTGGTGACGTTTTACCCGATGTTCCGGCGCCAGCCCATTGGCCGCCGCCACATCAAGGTCTGCCGCACGCTTTCCTGCGCGCTCATGGGCGGTTACAGGACCTGCGAGGAGTTCAAGAAACAATTCGGCTGCGAGCTCGGTGAAACCTCGGCCGACGGCGAGGCCACGATCGAGTTCGTCGAATGCCTCGCGAGCTGTGGCACCGCGCCGGTCGTGATGATCGACGAGGAACTCCACCAAAAAGTCGACGCCGCCAAGGCCGCCGAGCTCAGCGAGAAAATCAAGCAGGAAGGCGCGGCGGCCCGCCGCTGAAATTCATTTTTACACGAAGACTTCTGTTAAACCTATCTCCATGTCCGCTCCTGTCCAACGCCGCATCATTTTCAAGCACATCGACGAGCCCGGTTACTCGAACGATCTCGCGTGCTACGTGCGCAACGGCGGCTACGAGGTGTTGAAAAAATCCGTCCAGCGGAAACCGGAGGAATTGATGGACGAGGTGAAAAAATCCGGCCTGCGCGGCCGCGGCGGCGCGGGCTTCCCGTGCGGCATCAAGTGGACGCTGGTGGACCGCAAGAGCGGCAAACCCATTTACCTCATCGTCAATGCCGACGAATCCGAGCCCGGCACTTTCAAGGACCGCTACATCATGGAGCAGGATCCCCATCAATTGATCGAGGGGATCATGATCACCTGCTTCGCGAACAACGTGAAGCAGGCCTACATCTACATCCGCGGTGAGTTTCCCCAGGGCGCGCGCATCCTCGAGCAGGCCATCGCCGAGGCGCGCGCGGCGAATTTTGTCGGCCCGAACATCCTCGGCACGACCTACGGCTGCGAAATCTACGTGCACCGCGGCGCCGGCGCCTACATTTGCGGCGAGGAGACCGGCCTGATCGAGTCGCTCGAGGGCAAGCGCCCGTATCCACGCATCAAGCCGCCGTATTTTCCCGCCGTGCTCGGCCTCTACCAGTGCCCGACCATCGTCAACAACGTCGAGACGCTGTGCCACGTGAAACACATCGCGGACATGGGCGGCGACGCCTACGCGAAGATCGGCACGCCCAACAACACCGGCACGCGCATCCTCTGCGTGAGCGGCCACGTGCAGCGCCCCGGCTATTACGAGTTCGAGGTCGGCAAGGTCACGCTGGGCCAGCTCCTCAA